>ENA-OPYV01000141-OPYV01000141.1-human-gut-metagenome-genome-assembly--contig:-NODE-141-length-21929-cov-2.701679_pt1 | contig 21929 bp, 46 predicted proteins | sample MGYA00242474_ERZ504485 | MGnify/ENA primary metagenome ERZ504485 (study PRJEB26092, sample SAMD00036263) | human gut metagenome | host: Homo sapiens | study: EMG produced TPA metagenomics assembly of...
GCTCGCCCTCAAAGGACGGGATCGGATTGCCGTCGCCCTTGTAGGTGTGGATCAAATGGCCCAGACCGGGCACCGCTGCATACTCAAAGAAGAAACGCAGGCAGGAGTCGCCCCGACCCATATTGGACTTTAAGATGGACAGGTTGTAGTCGCCGTTTGGCTTGACAACGCCACTGATTCTGGGGGTGTAGTTGGGCGCGTCCGGCTCAAACTCCCGGGTAAGCAGCGCATGGCGATAGCACTTGCCCTTTGCCATAAAGTCATAGATGGTATCCGTCTGGTCACCGTTGGTGACAATGGTCTTGCCGTCCAAGCACAGCACCGGGTTGTAAATGATTAAAGACGGATCCTCCATCTTGCTCTCATCAAAAGCCTTGGTGCGAATGCCGCCACGGTCGTTCTCCTCAAACACACGGTTGCGGGAATTGATGCTGCGCCCCATAATAAAATAGGCGATCATTGCCGTTTTTCCGTCCTTGCTGCGGCCCAACACGATCCCACGGCCGGGGATAGCTGTTGCCGGACAGCAGGGTTGAAAGCTGTTGTATCTCCATAATGTACCTCAATCTAAAATACGGGTCTTTGTTGCCCGTAATCTGAATTTTATCTTGGCAAAAGAGTGCCACCGCCTGAGGCAGCAGCTGCCATTCGCACTGCTCCATCACCCGTCGCTGCAAAACCTCCGGGGTATCCCCCTCCAGCACCGGCACCGCCTTTTGGGCGATGATGGGACCGGCGTCGCAGTCGGCAGTCACAAAGTGCACCGTAGCGCCGGTCAGCTTGACTCCGCTTTGCAGCACCGCCTCATGCACATGGAGCCCATAATAGCCCTTGCCGCAAAAAGATGGAATCAACGCCGGGTGAATGTTCATCATTTTGCCGGGAAAAGCGTCTACCACCTGTTCATCGAGAATGGTCAGGAACCCGGCATACACCACCAGATCCGCCTGCTCCGCCAGCAGCAGGTCCCGCATGGCAGCAGAATAAGCATGTGCATCCGGATACGCCTTGCGCTCCAAAACCTTACCGGGAATACCGTGGGCCGCAGCTCGCTCCAGCGCATACACGCCGGGCTTGGAAGCGATCACACAGGTAATTTGCCCACCGGGGATCTCTCCCCTGTCTTGGGCGTCCAGCAAAGCCTGCAAAATTGGTGCCCCCACCGGAAACTAACACGACAATGCGCTTCATACCAGCTCCACGCCTTTCTCGCCGGACTTGATCTGGCCAATGATTGCAGCCTGCTCCCCTGCCTGTTGCAGGATCCGCACGGCCTCGTCCGCCTTCGTGGCGTCTACGGCAATCACCAAACCGGTGCCCATATTGAAGGTATTATACATATCCCGCTCCGGAATGTTGCCTTCTTTGGCGATCAGGTCAAAAATAGGCTTCTTAAAGCATTTATCTTTCTCAATCACTGCGGTGAAACCATCTTGCAGCATACGGGGCACATTCTCATAGAAGCCGCCGCCGGTAATGTGGCTGATGGCGTGCACCCGCACGCTGTCCATCAGTGCCAGCAGGGGCTTTACATAAATGCGGGTGGCGTCAGCAGCTCCTCACCCAGGCTCTTGCCCAGCTCCGGCACCTGCACATGCAGCCGCTGAGAAGAAATGTTAAACACCTTGCGCACCAAAGAGAAGCCATTAGAATGTACGCCGGAGGAGGCCACGCCGATAAGCGCGTCTCCGGCTTGCAGCTCCTCACCGCTGACCAACTTGCTCTTTTCGCCAACGCCAACAGAGAACCCGGCCAGGTCATACTCATCCTCCGGATAAAAGCCGGGCATCTCCGCGGTCTCGCCGCCAACCAGAGCGCAGCCGGCCTGCACACAGCCCTCAGCCACACCGGCCACGATCTGCTCAATCTTCTCCGGGAAGTTTTTGCCGCAGGCAATATAATCCAGGAAGAACAGGGGCTTGGCACCGGAGCAAGCCACATCGTTGACGCACATAGCCACACAGTCGATCCTACGGTATCGTGCTTATCCATTAAAAAGGCGATCTTCAGCTTGGTGCCTACACCGTCTGTACCGCTGACCAGCACCGGCTCTTTATAGTCGTTCACCGGCAGTTGAAACATACCGCCAAAGCCGCCGATCCCACCCAGCACGCCGGGCACGGTGGTGCGCTTTACATGGGCCTTGATCCGCTCCACAGACTCATAACCGGCGGTCACATCTACACCGGCTGCCGCATAGCTTGCACTAAAACTCTTTTCCATACTCAGATCTCCTCCAGTTTCTTTTGCAGGTCTGTATCTTTTTGGCGCACGGCAGCGGCCATATCTGCCCGCATTTGCACCAGTTTGTCCATTAAGTCGTCATTGCCCACAGCCAGGATCTCCGCGGCCAGCAGCGCTGCGTTCTTAGCCGCATTGACCCCAACGGTAGCCACCGGGAATACCCGGGGGCATCATCACCGTAGCCAGCATGGCGTCCATACCGTCCAGCACCTTGGCGCTGCACGGAATGCCAATCACCGGCAGCGTGGTGGAAGCGGCCAACACGCCGCCCAGGTGCGCCGCCATACCGGCGGCTGCCAGGATCACGCCAAAGCCGTTCTCCCGGGCACTCTCTGCAAAGGCCATAGCCTCCTTGGGGGTACGGTGGGCGCTCATTACATGCACCTCGGTCTCAATGCTCAGCTCCCGCAGCTGCTTAATGGCCGGTGCCACCACCGGCAGATCGCTGTCCGAGCCCATAATGACTGCAACTTTTTTCATAAAACTGTCCTCCGTTTGCGGTGACGCACCGGGCGCGGCACCGGGTATGGCAAGTGTTTTTTTCGTTTTATATTACGGCTATTATACGCTATATGCGGTGCTTTTTCAATAGAAAAATACAAAAACCAACCCGTGATTCCACAGGTTGGTTTTCTCTGTTAATCGTAAATGCTTTCGTCCAGCTTACCGGCACCGATAAAACCGGCAGCGCCGTCCATATCCGCAGCGGTAATTCGCCCGTCTCCGTTAAAATCCAGCAACCGCTCATACGCGCCCTCGCCCCGGTCAATGGCGGCTGCGTACTGCTGTAAAGTCACCAGATCCCGGGCGTTCACATACCCATCTCCGGTCAAATCATAGGCCATCACCGGCACATCGCCCAAGTCTACGCTCTGTGTAGTGACCGTTACCTGCACCTGGCGGCATAAGTAAAAATCCGCCCCCACGGTCAAGGTATAAGTACCCGGCGCCACAGCAATGGAAAATGTGCCGTCCTCGCCGGTTTGCAGGCTCTCATCGCCCAACTCTATCGTCGTGCCCACCAGCAGATAATTGTGGGGGTGACTGCCGTCCGTGCTCTCCATTGCCACCGCACGCCCGGTAACAGTGTAGCTAAGCGCCGGTTGATAATTCCCATCATAGCTGCTGCCGCAGCGCCGGCAGGTGTAGCGGGTGTAGCCCTCCTCCGTTGTCGTCGGCGGGATCACCACGGCGGTATAATCGTGCCCCACGCCGGGGTACTGACGGTGTCGGACAAATGCGCTCTGCACCGGGTGCAATAATCATAAGTATAACCCGGCAGTGCATGTGGGCTCAACTCGGTGGGTGGCAGGCGCCGTATGCCCCAGCTTTGCAATAGGGGTGGCATAGCTGTCACCGCAAGTGCAGGTGTAAGGATTTGGCCGTCTGCCACGCAAGTGGGTTCTGTGCGTTGGGCGGTGTACACATGGGTGTGTACTTGCACCGGCACAGCAGCCGTTTGGTCACCCCAGGTCAGAGTGGCGGTGTATGTACCCTCTGTCCAGTGATGGGCAACTTGATCGTCCGTCAAAGAAAAGACATGGCCGTTATAGTTTTCCTCTGTCAGCGGCAGGGTTACCTGATCGCCGGTATCATAAGTGATGGTAATTTGCAACCGATCGGTAAAGGCGTCAGGTCAAAGTAAGCATAGGCCTGCCCATCGCTGTCCGTGCGCGCCGTGCTATCCACACCGGTGACCAGCACCTGATCTGCCGGGAATGCGGCAGAAAAGCCGATCACTTTACCCGGATACAGATACGCCGTGTATGCCCCCAGGCTGTGGTTATTGGTCACCTGAAAATAATAGGTCTCCCCTGCCTGCAAAGTACAGGTGAGATCAAAATTCAGGTCATAAAGGGAACGGTCGTCGCTGGCTTGCCCCAGGTCCGCCTTGCTGCCGTCGCATAGGCGCACCACCGTGTCCACACTGCCCATGGAGTAAAATGGTAAGTACCGGTAGCAGTAGGGGTATAGCGATACCAATCTGTACCGCTGTAGGATTGAAATGTGTTGCCAAAGGTGGCGCCTTGGGTCAGCTCCAGCGCCGGATCAAAGGTAATCTGTGCCGCTGCGTCCGCATAATACTGGGCAGTGGTGCCGGTCAGTCCCCGCAGGGTAAAGGCAGTCATGGGGCGGCCGTCCTCGTCCTGGTACCCAACCGCGTACTGACCAAAGCCGGTGCCCACCGGGAACTGTGCAGCGGTCAGCGCCTTGCAGTCAATAAAGGCACAGGCGCCCAGCTGCAAACTGCCGGCCATATTGTCAAACTGAATATCCGTCAGCCCGGAGCAAGCGGCAAAGGCATAGCTGCCAATGCCCGTGACCCCGGCAGGAATTCGTATCGACTGCAAGGCTGCGACATGGAAAAAGGTGTTACTGCCAATGGTTCTCAAGCTCTCCGGCAACTGCACATCCGTAACAGCCGTCAACTGGCGAAGCAGATTGTCTCCCAGGTCGGTAATGCCCTCCTCCACTTGCACCGTGCGGATTTGGCTGCGGTGGGCGGCAAATGGCGGCAGACTCTCCGGGGTGTAATCCGGCGTAGCACCGGTGCCGGTAAGGGTCAAGGTTCCGGTACTCTCCTCAAACACATAATCCACCTGACTATCACCTAAAGTCCCCTGCTCCCCGGCAAAGGCAAAAAAAGATGGCATCCCAACAAATACAGTTGCCAGCAGGAAACAAAAGATCACACTGTACTTTTTCATCAGGATACCACCTCACATATTCTGTTGTCATTATACCATAAGCCTGCCGCCGGTGCAACCGTCAGTCCGCCAGCACCTTACGCAGCAGCTTGCGCACCTTTTGCAACCGGGTACGCACCGCAGAGCCGGAAATACCCAGTGCCAGACCGATCTCTTTACTGCCATAGCCCTGGCGCCGCATAGCGAGCAAAATCTGATCCTCTCGCCCCAGCATACCCAGCACCTGCGCCCACTCTACCATGGTGATGGGATCCTCCCGATCCGGCAGGTCAAAGTCCTCCGGTATTGCCACGCACACCGCCCGGGCAGCAATGGATCGGTAGTGGTCGGCGCACACGCTGCGGGCAATGGACAGCAGCAGGCTTTGTCCGACTTGGGGAAAGCAGCCGCCGCCAGCAGCCACTGCCAATACTGCATAAAGGTCTGCTGGGTCAGCTCCTCGGCCAAATCAGCAGGCACACGGCCGCGAATCCAACGCAGCACCGCAGCATAAGATCCAGCATAAACAGCATTAAAGTGCTCATACTTTGTACTTTTTTCGGAATGCTTCATACGCTTCTTCGTCCATGACCATATTGCCTACTATGCTATTGGCCTGCACCGCGCCCAGCATCGGCTTGGGACATACGGCAACTGCACCTACGATAAACAACAGGTGCTTATCCGTGATCATCTCCGGGGTCACATCCGGCGCAAAAAACAGGCTGCTGCCCACCACGATCACCGCGCCGTCCTCCAACCCGGGGACACAAATCTGCACCTGCCCGCAGCTCTGCGGAGAACTGGTGCAAATGGTCCAGATCCCGATCCAATTCCCCGGAACATACCGTTCAGGTTCTCAATCACCAGGCCGGTGCCCTGCTCTGCCAACGCCTATACCGCTCAGAAGACCCCGGGCGTGCTTTTCCCCCGGCAGCCCGTCGAAAGACGGTCATACCGTTACAAAGGCAAATGGCGCCCTCCGGCAGCGTAGACCCCAGCACATTCAGCCCGTTATACTGGGCCACTTTGTCCATCGGCGCAAACACCTCCTGCGCAATGGCCCCCTTGGTTATATCCGCATAAGCCTCTGCGAATGCCGGCGAAGGATTCTCCGGCAGCAAGATGGTGCTTACCGCTTGAATAGAGCTGATCTTGCGCAGCGCCTGGGGCGTATAGTTGCGCAGATCTAATACGGACACGGCCTCAATTTTCTTTTTACCGAACATCGTACATTTCCTTTCTGCCGATTTAAGCGTTTCTCATTGTGTGTACACTCTATAAGACGGCTGCCGGGGGCAAAGTGTCTGCACACTTTGGTCATTTTTATAATAAACGCCACGATAAAACGCCACGATCATGAAAAAAAGGCGTATGTACCGGAGTACATACGCCTATAACCGTCATAATGACCTGCGCTTATACAAGCTCGATGATGCACATCTCAGCTGCGTCGCCGCGACGGGGGCCAGTCTTTACAATGCGGGTGTAACCGCCGTTTCTGTCCTCGTACTTGGGCGCGATCTCATCAAACAACTTCTTTACAACATCTTCCTTGGTAACATAGGAAAGCACCTGTCTTTTGGAAGCCAAAGTGTTCTTCTTGCCGAGAGTGATCATCTTCTCAGCCATAGCGCGAACTTCTTTCGCTCTGGTAACGGTAGTTTCAATCTTGCCGTTTTCTAAAAGAAAAGTAACCATACCTCTGAGCATTGCTTTTCTGTGGTCAGTAGGTCTGCCCAATTTTCTGGAACCTGGCATTGAAATTCCCTCCTTTAATCCTCATCGTGACTCAGGCTGAAGCCCAGGGATTGCAGCTTGGCAACCACCTCGTCCAGGGACTTGCGACCCAGGTTTCTAACCTTCATCATATCTTCTTCGGATTTGCTGATCAAATCCTCTACTGTGTTAATGCCTGCTCGCTTGAGACAGTTGAAAGAGCGCACGGACAGATCCAGTTCCTCAATGGTCATCTCCAGAACCTTCTCCTTACCGTCGTCGTCCTTCTCCACCATAATATCCTGGTTGCCGATCTCCTCAGAGAGATCCACAAACAGCATCAGGTGGTCGTTGAGAATCTTAGCAGCCAAAGAAGCGGCCTCGTCAGCCGGAATGGTGCCGTCCGTCTCAACATCAAGAATCAGTTTATCAAGGTCTGTCTGCTGACCTACACGGGTGTTCTCTACGGTGTAATTCACCTTGAGCACCGGGGTGTAGATAGAGTCGATTGCAATGGTGCCGATGGGTAAATCCATCAGCTGCTTGTTGCGGTCACAGGGCACATAGCCGCGGCCGCTGTCTGCCGTCAGCTCCATAGATACGCTGGCGCCGGCGCCAGATAAGCGAATGTGCAGCTCGGGGATTCAGGATCTCTACATCTGCGTCATGAATAATATCGCCCGCAGTGATCTCGCCTTCTCCGCTAGCCTCAATGTGCAGCATCTTCGGCTGCTCATCGTGAATCTTCAGGATAACGTTCTTGAGATTCAAAACGATCTCCGTCACATCTTCCTTTACATGCGGAATGGTAGAAAACTCGTGCAGCACACCATCAATCTTCACGGAAGTGATGGCATAGCCGGGCAGAGAGGAGAGCAGTACTCTCCGCATACCGTTGCCCAGAGTTGCGCCGAAACCTCTTTCCAGAGGTTCCACCACAAACTTACCTACGCTTCTGCTTCCCTGAGTAGATAAATCTACAATCTCGATTTTCGGCTTATCAAATTTCAATCATTTTAAAAGCCTCCTATTTTGATTTTAACAGCTAAATAACAGAATGATCAACTATTATCTAGAATAGAACTCAACGATCAAGTGCTCTTCAACAGGATAATCAATGTCTTCACGGGTGGGCAGAGCCACAACCTTAGCGGTCAGCTTCTCTGCGTCAACCTCCAGCCACTTGGGAGCGTTGCCATAAACGCCCTCTTCCTTCACGAGCTTAAATCTGCCGTTCTCCTTGCTCTTATCCACCACAGCGATCACATCGCCGGCCTTCACAAGGTAGGAGGGAATGTTGACCTTTTTGCCGTTCACGGTGAAGTGACCGTGAGAAACAGCCTGGCGAGCCTCACGACGGGTCTTGCAAAAAAAAAACCGGTGCGGAAAGCCACATTGTCCAAACGAGTCTCTACCATGGTCAGCAGCACAGCACCGGTCTGGCCGGGAGCCTTAGCTGCCTTCTCATAGTAAGAATGGAACTGCTTCTCCAGAATGCCGTAGATGAACTTCACTTTCTGCTTTTCCTGCAGCTGCATAGCATACTCGCTCTTCTTGCGGCGATTCTTGGTATAAGAATTTCTGAATGTATCCTTATTTGTATAGCCCATAACAGCCGGAGAAATGCCGAGTGCTTTGCAGCGCTTTGCGATGGGCTCTGAATTCTTTGCCATATCTTCTACACCTCCGTTAGATTATACACGACGTCTCTTAGGCGGACGGCAGCCGTTGTGCGGAATGGGGGTAACATCCTTAATCAGGGTTACATCCAGACCGGCAGTCTGAAGTGCGCGGATGGCAGCTTCACGGCCGGAGCCGGGGCCTTTAACGAAAACTTCCACCGTCTTCATACCATGCTCCATAGCAGCCTTAGCAGCAACCTCGGCAGCAGTCTGTGCAGCAAAGGGAGTAGACTTCTTGGAACCACGGAAACCCATTTCGCCGGCAGACGCCCAAGAAACGGCATTGCCCTGCGTGTCCGTGATGGTTACGATGGTGTTGTTGAAGGTTGACTGAATATGGGCAGCACCACGTTCAATATTCTTCTTCTCGCGGCGTTTGCGAGAGCCAGTGGTCTTTTTTGTAGCCATACTACGAATATCCTCCTACGCTTATTTCTTCTTGTTTGCTATGGTCTTCTTGGGACCTTTGCGGGTGCGGGCGTTGTTCTTGGAGGTCTGTCCTCTTACAGGCAGGCCCTGACGATGGCGCATACCGCGATAGCAGTTAATTTCAATGAGTCTCTTAATGTCAAATGCTCTGTCTCTGCGCAGATCACCTTCAACATTCAGGTTCTTCTCAATGTAATCACGAATTTTGGAAACCTGATCCTCGGTAAGATCTCTGCAACGAGTATCGGGATCAATTCCGGTTGCCTCTACGATCTGAGTAGCAGTGGTACGGCCGATACCATAGATGTAAGTAAGGCCGATCTCAACTCTCTTGTCGTTGGGCAAGTCAACACCAGAAATACGTGCCATATTGTTTTACCTCCGAATTATTGCTCAGGATTAGCCCTGACGCTGTTTGTGCTTTGGATTTTCACAGATAACCATGACTTTACCATTGCGCTTAATCACTTTGCATTTGTCGCAAATTTTCTTTACAGAAGGTCTGACTTTCATTTGAATATCCTCCTTTATTTACTTTGAGCGCCAAAATAATACGACCCTTGTTCAGGTCATAGGGTGACATCTCAATCGTTACCTTATCACCGGGAAGAATACGAATGTTGTTCATCCGCAGCTTACCGCTGATATGGGCTAAAAATGATGTGGTCATTTTTGGAGTGCTACCTTAAAGGTCGTGTTGGGCAGCGCCTCAACCACAGTACCTTCCACTTCAATCATATCTGACTTTGACATCGTTTACCTCTCTTATGGATAGGATCATGAATTGATGTTCGCTCTTATCTGGAATCACATTACGGCGTAATCGCCTGCAATTGATTAACGCCTCAGACTTTGGTCAAAATGACCGGACCGTTAGAGGTAATGGCAATGGTGTGCTCAAAGTGCGCAGCCAGCTTGCCGTCTGCCGTCTTGACCGTCCAACCGTCTGAAAGCTGTTTTACCTTATAGGTCCCCAGATTTATCATTGGTTCAATTGCCAATGTCATTCCGGGTAATAGTCTGATACCGCGTCCTGCGTGACCGAAGTTTGGTACGCTGGGGTCTTCATGAAGTTTGGTGCCCACGCCGTGACCCACAAAGTCACGAACAACACCGTATCCGCGTTCCTCGCAATACGCTTGTACTGCGTGGCCGATATCGCCGATCCTGTTGCCGGGTATCGCCTGCTCAATGCCTTTATACAGGCTCTCGCGGGTGGTATCCATCAGCCGCTTTGCCTCGGGCGAGCAAGACCCGACTGCAAATGTGGCAGCATTATCGCCGTTATAACCGTTTTTGGCCGCACCCAGGTCGATGCTGACAATGTCACCCTCTTGGAGGATGCGGTCCTTTTTCGGTATACCGTGGATCACTTCATCATTTATGGATATACATGCAGTAGCGGGATAGCCCCATAGTGCAGGAAATTGGGCTTAGCGCCCCGTTTGATGATCAGATCATAAGCGATCTTATCGATTTCCTTTGTAGAGATGCCCGGCTTAACAGCCTCACCTGCTACCATCAATGCTTCAGCGGAGACTGGCAAGCCTCTTTCATCAGCTCCAGTTCTCTGCTGCTTTTCAGCACGACCATGTTAATCCTCCAGTGCTGCAAAACGAGTGCCGTGGTGTCTGCCACCTCTTCCTGACCCTCTACGACTGCCAGCTTACCCAGCTTGTCGTAAAAGTCTTTCAGCGGCTCGGTCATCTTGTGGTATTCCACAAGGCGAGCCTGCACCGTCTCCGGCGCGTCGTCCTTGCGTTGAATCAGTGCACCGCCGCAAGCGTCACAAACACCGTCCACCTTGGGCTTTTTATAAAGCATGTGGTAGGAATTTGCACACTTTGAACATACACGGCGGCCGGACATTCTGGCGGTGATTTTCTCGTCAGGGACTTCTATATCAATGACCTTATCAATAGCCACGCCCATGTCCTCAAGCGCCTGGGCTTGAGGAATGGTACGAGGAAATCCGTCCAGAATAAATCCGTTTCGCAATCTTTTTGTTCCAGTCTGTCCTTGATGATCCCGATAACCACATCGTCCGGAACCAACTGGCCTGCGTCCATATAGGACTTGGCCTTCAGGCCCATCTCGGTGCCCTCTTCAGAGCAGCACGGATGATGTTACCGGTGGAGATGGCAGGAATACCATACTTTTCAACAATCTTTTCCGCCTGGGTGCCTTTGCCGGCACCGGGCGCGCCAAGAAGGATCAAATTCATCTTGCGTTCTCCTTATAATCAGTCAAGGAAGCCTTTATAGTGGCGCATCATCAACTGGCTTTCCAGCTGACGCACCGTCTCCAGAGCTACACCGCACATAATGATGATGGATGTACCGCCCAGGGTGATGCTCATGCCGCCGTCGTCACCGCCGGTCTCCAGGGGCGGAATCGCCGCCTTACAAATCAAGGAGTACACGATGGGGAACAAGGCAACTACGCAAAGCATCAAAGAACCGATCAAGGTCAGACGGGACAGAACCCGCATGATGTAATCGGAGGTGGGCTTGCCGGGACGAATGCCGGGAATTGCGCCGTTGTTCTTACGAAGATTATTTGCCATTTCAATGGGGTTGTACTGAATAGTGCTGTAGAAATAGGCAAAGAAGATGATCAGCAGGAAGTACATACCCGCATACCACCAAGAGTCACTCTGGAAGGCGTTAAAGAACTTCTCCCAGCCGGTGCCTTTGTACTTGTCAGCAGAAATGAACATCTGCACCGTACCGGGCAGGGACAAAATAGAAGATGCAAAGATGATGGGCAGCACGCCGCTCATATTGATCTTAATGGGCATGTGGGTGGACTGACCGCCGTACATTTTGCGGCCCACAACGCGCTTTGCGTACTGAATGGGCAGGCGACGCTCTGAGTTATCCATAAATACGATGTAAGCGATCATCAGAAGGAAGATCACGCACACCACAGGAACCAGAATTTTGTACACGGTACGGCCGGTGTCCAGGTACTGGAACAGCTGCTTGATCAGGGTGGGGAAACGAGACACGATGCCGGCAAAAAGGATAATGGAAATACCGTTACCGATACCGGAAATGGTGATCTGCTCGCCCAGCCACATAATCACGGCTGTGCCGGCGGTGAGCACTGCAATAATGACCACTGCCTGGAACACGGCGTCAAAGCCGGTGAATGCTGCGCCGCTGGCATCCTTCATCAGATAGCCGTTGGCACGCAGGAAGAAGAAGTATGCCAGGGACTGCAACAGACCCAGACCAACCGTAACGAAACGGGTGATCGTGGCGATCCTCTTTCTGCCTTCTTCGCCCTCCTTCTGCAACCGCTCCAGTGCAGGAATGGCCACAGCAAGAAGCTGCATAATAATGGAGGCATTGATGTACGGTGTGATGGACATAGCGAAAATTGTTCCGTATGTGAATGCACTACCGGTCATCAAGCTCAGGTAGGTTAAAATGGTGTTGCCCTTACCTACATTGATCTCATCAACAATGTTCAGGAAAGGAACAGGAATGACAGAGCCAATTCGGAAAACAAGGATAACAAATGCTGTAAACAAAAGCTTTTTGCGGATGTCCGCAACTTTCCAAGCGTTTACGAAGGTCTTGATCATTTACAGCACCTCCACCTTGCCACCTGCTGCCTCAATCTTAGATTTGGCGCTCTCACTGATGGCGGTGACCTGAACGGTCAGAGCCTTAGTAATCTCGCCCTTGCCCAGAACCTTTACACCGTCCAGGGTCTTCTTCAAAAGACCGGAGGCCACCAGGCTCTCAGCGTTCACGGTTGCGCCGTCCTCAAATCTGTCGTTCAGATCAGACACATTGACAATGGCGTACTCCGTTGCAAAATGTTGTTGAAACCTCTTTTGGGCACACGACGCTGAAGGGGCATCTGACCACCTTCAAAGCCGGGCCGTCTGCTGTAACCGGAACGGGCCTTCTGACCCTTCTGGCCTTTACCGGCGGTTTTACCCTGGCCGGAAGCAGTACCGCGACCGATACGCTTAACACTCTTTTTGGAGCCTTCAGCAGGAGAAAGTTCATGTAATTTCATCTTGCTACCTCCCCTTATTCTTCAACAACGGTGATCAGGTGTGCGATCTTCTTGATCTTGCCCTGAGTTGCGTCGTTGTTGGGCTGAACGGTTTCGTTGCCGATCTTCCGCAGGCCAAGAGAGTGGGCGGTGGCGATCTGGTCCTGCTTACTGCCGATCAGGCTTTTTGTAAGTTTGATTCTAATATCTGCCATAATGCGCCCCTCCTTATCCTACGATTTCTTTCACTGACTTACCGCGAACAGCAGCAACTTCCTCTGCCGTGCGCAGTCTGCTCAAGCCGTCAATGGTGGCGCGAACCACATTGTACGGGTTGTTTGAGCGAACGGCCTTGGTACGAATATCGCCGATACCAACGGTCTCAACAACCGCACGAACCGGGCCGCCGGCGATCACGCCGGTACCTTTGGGAGCGGGCATAAGCAGCACTTCGCCAGCACCGAACTTACCGGTGATCTCATGGGGAATGGTGGTGCCCCGCAGAGATACTTTGATCAGATTCTTCTTTGCGTCCTCGATCCCCTTACGGATAGCGTCCGGAACCTCACCGGACTTACCGATACCGAAACCGACCAGACCGTTCTTATCACCAACAACCACCAGTGCGGAGAACTTAAAAATTCGACCGCCCTTTACGGTTTTAGAAACACGGTTGATGGTAACCACTCTTTCTTCAAGTTCCATTGAAGATGCGTCAATCTTTGTAGCCAAAAGTATTTACCTCCTTCGTTAGAACTTCAGTCCGCCCTCACGAGCGCCGTCTGCAACCGCAGCCACACGACCGTGATACACGTAACCGCCACGGTCAAATACGCACTCGGTGATGCCCTTTGCGGTGGCTCTTTCTGCTAATGTCTTACCAACAGCCTTAGCTGCTTCTACATTTCCGCCGTACTGTGCAAAGTCCTTCTCAGTGGTGGATGCACTTGCCAGCGTTACACCGGCAACATCATCAATGAGCTGAACGTAAATATTGCTGAGGGAGCGATATACGTTGAGTCTGGGACGAGCAGCAGTGCCGCTGATTTTGCCACGAACACGAATGTGGCGCTTTTGTCTTGCCTTATTGGCGTCTTGTCTTGAAACCATTGTAATTCACTCCTTCCCTTATTTCTTACCTGCTTTGCCTTCCTTGCGGCGAATATGCTCAAAGTCATACTTGATACCCTTGCCCTTGTAGGGTTCCGGGGGTCTCTTCTCGCGGACCTGCGCGGCAAACTGACCTACGGCCTGCTTGTCTGCGCCGCTGATGACAATGGCGTTGGCACTGGGGCACTCAATGGTAATGCCTTCCGGTGCGTCCATGATCACCTGGTGAGAAAAGCCAAGGTTCATTGTGAGCTTGTTGTTCTGTACCTGTACTCTGTAACCAACACCGTTGACTTCCAGATTCTTCTTGAAGCCCTCGGTCACGCCCAGAACCATGTTGTGAATGAGGGTGCGGGTCAAGCCGTGAAGAGACTTGTTCTCCTTCTCATCGTTGGGTCTTTTTACAATAACTTCGTTGCCTTCTACTGCGACTGCCATGTTCGGATGAACATTCCGGGTAAGTTCCCCTTTGGGGCCCTTTACGGTAACAGTCGTTCCGTCAACCTTTACGTCACGCCGGCAGGAATTTCAATAGGCTTTAAGCCAATTCGTGACATACGACTGCACCTCCTTACCAAATAAATGCCAGAACTTCGCCGCCCACATTCTCTTTGCGAGCTTCTTTGTCTGTCATTACGCCTTTAGATGTAGAAACGATGGCTACGCCCAGGCCCTTCATTACCTTGGGCATATCCTCAACGCTTGAATACTTACGAAGACCGGGCTTAGACACGCGGCGCAGACCGGTGATGACGCGGCTCTTGCCCTCGCCATACTTCAGGGTCACGCGGATAACGCCCTGCTTGCCGTCTTCAATTACTTTGTAGCCTTTGATATAACCTTCATCTACCAGAATCTGAGCAATTGACTTCTTCATGTTAGATGCGGGAATATCTACAGTATCGTGCTTTGCGGAATTCGCATTGCGAATTCTGGTCAGCATATCAGCGATAGGGTCTGTAATATGCATTGATATTTCCTCCTTATTCGATCTTCAATTCTCAGATTACCAAGATGCCTTGCGCACACCGGGGATTTCGCCCTTGTGAGCCAGCTCTCTGAAGCAGATACGGCACACGCCATACTTACGCAGGTATGCGTGGGGTCTACCGCAGATCTTACATCTGTTGTGCTGTCTGGTGGAATACTTGGCAGGACGAACTGCCTTGACTTTCATAGATGTTTTTGCCACGATAATCCCTCCTTACTCTGCAAACGGTGCGCCCATCAGCTTGAGCAGCTCCCGTGCTTCTTCGTCTGTGTTTGCGGTGGTTACCATAATGATATCCATACCGCGCACCTTGTCGATCTTGTCATATTCGATCTCGGGGAAAATCAACTGCTCTTTGATACCCATGGCGTAGTTACCACGGCCGTCAAAGGAGTTTGCATTGATCCCTCTGAAGTCACGCACTCTGGGGAGAGCCAGATTAAAGAATCTGTCCAGGAATTCATACATTCTCTCGCCACGCAGAGTGACCTTTACGCCGATGGGCATGCCCTCACGCAGCTTGAAGTTTGCAACAGACTTCTTTGCGCGGCACACCACGGGGCGCTGACCGGTGATCTGGGACAGGTCGGAGATGATTGCATCTACAACCTTAGAGTTTTCGCGGGCTTCGCCGCAACCAACATTGATAACAATCTTGTCAAGCTTCGGGATTTGCATAACAGATTTGTAGCCGAATTTCTTCATCAATGCCGGAGCAACTTCGCTCTTATAGGTTTCTTTTAACCTTGCAGCCATTGTTATGTTCCTCCCTTACTTAAAATTCGTTGCCGCATTTTTGCAAAATGCGTGCGCCGCCCTTTTTTGTGGCCGACGCGGGTCGCCTCGTTACATTTGGGGGCACACCAGCTGTACCTTGGAAGCGTACAGCGCGGACTCAACATCAATCAGGCCGCCGGCCTCGCCCATCTTGCGGGGCTTTACATGCTTGGTAACCACATTGACCTTCTTGACGATGACTTTACCCTCGGCAGGGCTAACGGCAACAACTTCGCCGCGCACGCCCTTGGATTTACCGGACAGCACCTGAACGGTATCGCCGGATTTTACAAACATCTTACTCATTCTCTCGCACCTCCATTAAAGCACTTCCGGAGCAAGGGACAAAATCTTCATGTAATCCTTATCACGAAGCTCTCTTGCTACGGGTCCAAAAATACGGGTGCCACGAGGCGTTTTATCCTCTTTGATAATTACGGCAGCATTTTCATCAAAACGAATGTACTGGCCGTCGTCACGACGTACACCTTTGGTTGTACGAACGATGACTGCTTTAACAACTTCGCCCTTTTTCACCACGCCGCCGGGTGCTGCTTTCTTGACGGAAGCAACGATCACGTCGCCGATGTTGGCGTATCTTCTGCCGGAGCCGCCCAGCACGCGAATGCAAAGGATCTCTTTAGCACCGGTGTTGTCTGCGACCTTCAGCCGACTTTCCTGTTGTATCACAGCATTTTCCTCCTTCGTACTGCAAAATAACACTTTGCTCATCTTGCAGTTATTATTTAGTTCCGACTGCAAAAGCAGTCTGTATGAAAAACCAAGTAATCCGTTTGAATTATTTAGCCTTTTCAATGATCTCAACCACACGCCATCTCTTGTCTTTGCTGTAGGGACGGGTCTCCATAATCATAACCTTGTCGCCTACGCCGCACTCATTCTTCTCGTCGTGTGCTTTGTACTTCACGGTACGGTTTACGATCTTGCCATACAGCGGGTGAGCCACTCTGTCCTGAATGCTAACCACAACTGTCTTATCCATCTTATCGCTGGAAACAAGACCAACTCTTGTCTTTCTGAGGTTTCTTTCCATGATCAGTTACCTCCTTCTTAAGAGTTAGCGCTTTCGAGTTCGATTGCGCGCTCCACAGTCTTAATGCGTGCAATGTCCTTCTTGACCGCTTTAATTCTCATAGGGTTGTCGAGCTGATTGATGGCCTGCTGGAAATGCAGGTTGAAGAGTTCATCCTTGAGCTCTGCCAACTTCTTTGCGCGCTGATCGGCGCTCAAAGCACGGATTTCTGCTGCTTTCATTCCTGCTCGCCTCCCTCTTCTTAACGAACTTGCATTTTACGGGGAGCTTGTTGGCAGCAAGACGCATAGCCTCGCGCGCCACAGACTCCTCAACGCCGCCCAGCTCAAACATACGCGACCGGGCTTTACCACGGCTACCCAGTAATCCACGTTACCTTTACCTTTACCCATTCGGGTATCGGCAGGACGAGCGGTAATGGGCTTGTCGGGGAAAATCTTGATCCATACCTGACCGCCACGCTTGGTGTAACGGGTCATAGCGATACGGGCAGCCTCGATCTGTGCCGCAGTGATCCATGCAGGCTCAGTGGTCATCAGACCGTACTCACCGTAGGTAACTTTATTGCCGCGGGTAGCCACACCGGTCATACGACCTCTGTGCTGCTTGCGGTGCTTAACACGCTTAGGTAACAGCATTATCGATTTCCTCCTTCCCGACGATTTCTTCTCTTATTACGAGACTCGTGAAGAACCTCGCCCTGGTAGATCCAAACCTTTACGCCGATACGGCCGTAAGTGGTCTTAGCCTCAACCAAACCGTAGTCAATGTCTGCACGGATGGTCTGCAGCGGGATCGTACCCTCTTTGTATGTCTCGGTACGCGCGATCTCGGCGCCGCCTACACGGCCGCTGACCTGGATCTTGATACCACGAGCGCCCAAACGCATGGTGTTGCGGATAGCGCCCTTTACTGCGCGACGGAAAGATACACGCCGCTCCAGCTGACCGGCCACATTCTGAGCAACCAAGGTTGCATTCAGATCGGGCTGCTTGATCTCAACGATGTTGATGTACACTTCGTTCAGTTCTTTGCCCAGCTTCTTGGCGCACAGCGCTCTGAGCTTTTCAATCTCAGCGCCCTGCTTGCCGATCACCATACCGGGCTTTGCGCAGTGGATGTTGATGCGCACACGCTTGGCGTCACGCTCAATCTCCACCTTAGGAACACCTGCGCCGGAAAGGGTCTCCAGCAGATACTTACGCAGCTTGTAGTCCTCTACAAGGGTATCGCCGAACTCGCCCTTCTTTGCGTACCAGCGGGAGTCCCAGTTTTTAATGACACCGATTCTGAGACCGGTAGGATTACATTTCTGTCCCATTTAACTCTTCCTCCTCGCTTAGTCTTCCATTTCCTTAACGGTAATGGTGATGTGAGATGTTCTCTTGTTGATTCTGTAAGCTCTGCCCTGGGCTCTGGCCTGAATTCTCTTCAGAGTGGGGCCGGCGCCTACATTGCAGTCGCTCACATACAGACGGGAAACATCCCATATTGTGGTTGTTCTCTGCATTTGCCATCGCGGACTTGAGCACCTTCATCACAGGCTCACAAGCGGCTTTGGGGGTGTATTGCAGAATAGCCATGGCCTTGTCGGCAGGCTGCTTTCTGATTAAATCAAGTACGATCTGAACCTTTCTGGGAGAGATACGGACGTACGTTGCTTTTGCTGTAGCTTCCATAATAAATCTCCTTTCCGATTACTTAGATGACTTGGAGCCTGCGTGGCCTCTAAATGTTCTGGTGGGTGCGAACTCACCCAGCTTATGGCCGACCATGTCCTCGGTCACATAGACCGGTACATGCTTTCTTCCGTCGTGAACAGCAAAGGTATGACCTACGAATTCAGGGAAGATTGTGGAACTTCTGGACCAGGTTTTGATAACCTGCTTGTCGCCCTTAGCGTTCAGGGCTTCAACCTTTTTGAACAGGCTTTCTTCAACATAAAAGCCCTTCTTGGCACTTCTACTCATTTAATCTTCTCCTTTCTTCTTATTTACCGTTGCGACGGCGAACGATCATCTTGTCAGACTTTTTCTTCTTGCTGCGGGTCTATAACCCAGAGCAGGCTTGCCCCAAGGGGTGCAAGGACCGGGACGGCCGATGGGGGACTTACCTTCACCACCACCGTGCGGGTGGTCGTGGGGTTCATTACAGAACCGCGAACAGTGGGACGGAAGCCCATATTGCGCTTACGACCGGCCTTACCGATCTTCACATTTGCATGATCGGCATTGCCAACCACGCCAATGGTAGCCATGCAGTTGCAGGGCACGTTGCGCAGCTCGCCGGAGGGCAGACGCAGCAGTGCGTACGGACCTTCCAGAGCCATCAGCTGTGCGCCGTTACCGGCAGAGCGAGCCAGCTGCGCGCGTTACCGGGATACAGCTCCACATTGTGTACCATGGTACCAACGGGAATGTTCTGCAGCGGCAGAGCGTTACCGGCCACGATGTCTACATCCGTACCGGCTACCACGGTGTCGCCTACCTTCAGGCCTTCGGGAGCGGTGATGTAGCTCTTCACGCCGTCCTCATACTGGATGAGAGCGATGTGCGCGCTTCTGTTGGGATCATACTCAATGGTCTTGACCTCAGCGGGAACATCGAACTTGTTGCGCTTGAAGTCGATCACACGGTATTTTTTCTGTTACCGCCGCCACGATGACGAACGGTGATTCTGCCGTAGGAGTTGCGGCCGGACTTTTTGTTCAGCGGCTGAAGCAGAGAACGCTCCGGGAGCAACCTTGGACAGAGAAGAGTAATCGGTAACCGACATATTCCGTCTGGACGGCGTAGTCGGCTTATAAGTTTTGATTGCCATTCTTATTTCTCCTTTCCGGATAACTTTGCGAAAGGATGGCTCCTTTCATACCTCATCACCCGAAATCATGGTTGTCTTAGTGTTTGTATATATAATGTATAAGAGATTACATCATATCGTTGAAGAACTCAATTTCCTTGGAGTCCTCGGTGAGGGTAACCACAGCCTTTTTCCAAGAGGGGTGTAACCCACATTGGCGCCCTGGCGGCGCTTCTGACCTCTTACATTCAGGGTGTTTACTTTCTTCACCTTGGTGCCGGGGAACAGTTCCTCAACAGCCTTCTTGATCTCAATCTTGCCGGCGTCTTTGGCAACTTTGAAGGTATATTTCTTCATCATGATGCCGGTCATGGACTCTTCCGTAATGATCGGCTTAATGATAATGTCCTGTGCAGCTTTCATTATGCATATACCTCCTCGATCTTCTTGGCGGCGTCCTTCAGAACAACGAAGCTGTCGCAGTTGAGGATGTCATACACGCAAAGGGTGTTGACGGTCACAACCTTAACGCCGGCGATGTTCCGTGCGCTCTTATAAATCTTCTCGTCCTTATCTGCGGTGACGATCAGGGTCTTCTTGGCAGCCTTCAGCTTGGTGAGCATCTCGACCACAGCTTTGGTCTTAATGTCTTCCAGCTCTACCTTGTTCACTACCATCATCTCCTCAGCAGCAACCTTGCTGGACAGCGCGGACTTCATAGCCAGTCTGCGCACCTTCTTGTTGATGCTGATGCCGTATGTTCTGGGCTTCGGGCCGAGAGCAATACCGCCGTGGGTCCACTGCGGGCTTCTGGTAGAACCTGACGGGCACGACCGGTGCCTTTCTGTCTCCAGGCTTTGCACCGCCGCCGCTGACCTCAGAACGAGTGAGAGTTGACTGTGTGCCCTGACGCTGGTTAGCCAGATAGCTGACCACTGCAAGATGCATTGCGGATTCGTTCGGCTCAATGGCGAAAACGGAATCTGCAAGTTCCAATTTAGAAGTTTTCTTACCTTCCTGGTTATAAACCTGAACCTGTGCCATTTTAATCTCTCCTTTCGTTAAGCTTTCACTGCGTCAGCGATGACAACAATGCCGCCCTTGGGGCCGGGGAACGGCGCCCTTGATGGCGATGAGGTTATTCTCGGCATCCACCTTAACAACCTCGAGGTTTTGAACGGTTACGGTCTCGTGACCCAGGTGACCTGCCATCTTCTTGCCCTTAAATACGCGAGAAGGACTGGAGCAGGCACCCAAAAGAACCGGCGTGACGGGCGTTGGGGCCGGTACCGTGGCTCATTCTCAGACGAGAGAAGTTCCAGCGCTTAATGGCGCCTGCGGTGCCCTTACCCTTGCTGGTGCCCTTCACATCGATCTTTCGCCGGGAGCGAAAATATCGGCCTCAGGATGTCACCTACATTCATTGCGGAAATGTCGTCCAGACGAAAATTCCTTCAGTGTCTTCTTGGGAGCCACATCGGCTTTGTCAAAATGACCTTTCATCGGTTTGTTGACGCGTGTGATCTTCACATCGCCAAAGCCCACCTGAATGGCCTCATAGCCGTCGTTCTCCATTGTCTTCTTCTGGGTAATCGTGCAAGGACCGGCCTCCACAACGGTTACAGGGATTGCATGACCCTGTGCGTCGAAGACCTGGGTCATGCCGATTTCTTACCGATAAGACCTTTCTTCATGTTTATTCCTCCTTTGGTTATTGGTTGGGTCTCCCCAACATGACCTCGACCGGGTTGCGATCTGTTTTCAGTTCAATTAGAGCTTAATCTCGATCTCAACGCCTGCCGGGAGCTCAAGACTTGTCAGCGCTTCCACCGTCTTGTTGGAAGGTCTGAGAATGTCGATGAGTCTCTTGTGCGTTCTCTGCTCAAACTGCTCACGGCTGTCCTTGTACTTGTGTACAGCACGCAGGATGGTAACAACTTCCTTCTCTGTGGGAAGCGGGATGGGACCGCTCACCTGAGCGCCGGTGCGCTTTGCGGTGTCTACGATCTTCTCCGCAGCCTGGTCCACCAGGTTGTGGTCATAACCCTTCAGTCTGATGCGGATCTTAACTTTACTTGCTGCCATGTGAAATTCCTCCATGAATTTTGATGGTGCGAGCAACCATTGTTTGACTACCCACCCGTGTGTTTCAACCCTTACCGTAAATAAAGCCGAATGAAGGCAGTTCATTCGGGCACGGTTACACGGTGCATAGCGCGTTCGCAAGTCACGCTCTGCAAGGACCCCTTACGGTCCGCGTCGTACAATGATTCGTTTCGCCCGGGTTTAAAATCGGACATACTCCGCCGAAATTACCGCTCTGGGTAGGAGCGCAACCTCCGGGCATCAACGCATATCTGGTTGTGTGTTGCGGTGTCTATATATTATAATATATAATACGCCCAATCACACGCAGGCAATAT
>ENA-OPYV01000142-OPYV01000142.1-human-gut-metagenome-genome-assembly--contig:-NODE-142-length-21868-cov-1.984453_pt1 | contig 21868 bp, 28 predicted proteins | sample MGYA00242474_ERZ504485 | MGnify/ENA primary metagenome ERZ504485 (study PRJEB26092, sample SAMD00036263) | human gut metagenome | host: Homo sapiens | study: EMG produced TPA metagenomics assembly of...
AAAAAAAGAAACCATGCACGATGACACTGTGCGCGCATTAAAAGGAGAAAGATCATGAGAATTATCAAAACAAAATCATACGAAGAAATGAGCAAAAAAGCAGCAAACATCATTGCATCTGTAGTCACATTAAAGCCAGACTGTATGTTAGGACTTGCAACAGGATCATCACCAATCGGAACATATGATGAATTAGTAAAGAAATATGAAGCAGGAGATCTTGATTTCTCAGAAGTTACAACAGTAAACTTAGACGAGTACAAAGGATTACCAAAAGAAAATGAACAGAGCTATTACTATTTCATGCATGAATATTTATTCGATAAAGTAAATATCAATCCAGAAAAAACATATCTTCCAGATGGAACAAACTTAAACAGTGAAGAGGAAGCAGCACGTTATGAAGCATTGGTACAGTCTTTAGGAACGGTTGATCTTCAGTTATTAGGATTAGGAAGAAACGGACATATTGGATTCAACGAGCCAGGGGATCATTTTGAAGATGGAACACACTGCGTAGACTTAAAAGAAAGCACGATTGAAGCAAACAAACGATTCTTCGAATCAGCAGATGATGTACCAAAACAGGCATACAGCATGGGAATCGGAACGATCATGCGTTCTAAGAAGATCTTATTAGTTGTCAGCGGAGAAGAAAAGCACAGGCATTAAAAGACAGTATTTATGGACCAGTAACACCAGAAGTACCAGGATCTATCTTAAGATCCATCCAGATGTAACAATTATTGCAGATGAAGCAGCTATGTCATTGATCAAATAGTTGAATATGTAGAATAAAAATGAAGATTCAATCTATTAAAACAGTGTATTTTAGTGCGACAGGAAATACAAAGAACGTCGTAAAGTCAATAGGAGAAACAATTGCAAGGAATATGAATCTTTCATATAAAGAGATTGACTTTACACTTCCACAAGCTCATAAAGATAGCTATGAATTTACAAAAGAAGAACTAGTGATCTTTGGAACTCCTGTGTATGCGGGAAGAGTTCCAAACAAAGTACTTCCGATGATACAAGGATTATTTCAAGGAAATGATGCATTTGCAGTACCAGTTGTTACATTTGGGAACAGAAACTATGACAATGCATTGATTGAATTAAGAAATGAACTAGAAAACAATCATTTTCATACGATTGCAGCAGGAGCGTTCGTAGCACAGCATGCTTTTACAGATCAATTAGCAACGATGCGCCCAGGTAAGTCAGATCAGGAAGAAATCAGAGGGTTTGCCAAGCGTATCGTAACGATTGTAGAATGATAAAACATTGGGAGAAATTCCGAAACCAGTTCATGTAAAGGAATTGAGCCAATCCCGCCATATTATACTCCACTTGGAATTGATGGCAAACCAGCGAAATTCTTAAAGGCAAAACCAAAGACAAAAAGTAATTGTGATCACTGTGATCTTTGTGTGAAAGTCTGTCCAATGGGATCGATCAATTCAGAAGATCCAAGTAAAAATTGATGGAATTTGTATCAAATGTCAGGCATGTGTAAAAAAAAAAAATGTCCAAAAACAAGCAAAAATATTTTTGATGATCCGGCATTTTTTATCACATGTTGAAATGTTAAAGAGAAACTATCAAAGAGCTGCTAAAAATGAAATTTTTTGTGAGTGATGGCAGAGAAAATGAAATACAATAATTTTTAATCAAAGTGGATGAAAAACATCATTTTTCTGATATAATTAATTTATCAGCAAGATGGTGTTTTTTTGCTATTTTTACAAGCGAAGGATCAGCTAGAAAGGATTTTTTATGCTATTTACACGGGACAGAAATTTCTATAGAACTTTATTTCATCTAATGATCATTGTTGTTTTCCAAAATATCATTGCATACAGCATCAATATGGCAGATAATCTGATGCTTGGTATGTATAGTCAGTCCTCTCTTTCTGGGGCAGCAACGGTCAATCAGATTCAGTTTTACTACAACAAATGACACTTGCGATCGGGGATACACTAGTGATCGTTGCTTCCCAATACTGGGGCCAGAAAAAGACGAAACCGATTCGAACATTTACAGGGATTGCGTTGGCAACAGGATTAATCCTTGGATTGACTGTATTTATACTGACCACATTGTTTTCAAGAGAAATTTTAATGCTTTTTTACAAAAAAGGAAAGTTACATTATACAAGGAATGGATTACCTTTCACTGATCCGTTTTACCTATCCTTTATTTGTGCTATCTACGATCTTAATGGCGGCACTTCGAAGCGTTGAGACTGTTTCTATCGCATTAAAGATTTCAATTTTATCATTGATCGTAGACGTATCGATCAACTATACACTGATCTTTGGAAAATTTGGTTTCCAGAAATGGGAACTAAAGGTGACGGCAGTTTGGAACATTGGTTGCACGTATTTTAGAATTAGTGATTGTTGTAATCTACTTAATATTTGCGGATCATAAATTGAAATTATTCTGTAAAGATTTCCTCCACTTTACAAAAGAAGCATTTTCACGCTTTTTTCAAGATTTTGTGGCCATCCTTTTTTATCAAATACGTTATGGGCACTTGCGACACCAATTCAAACAGGAATCTTAGGCCGCTTATCCGCAGATGCGATTGCAGCCAATTCTGTTTCTACGACGATGTTTCAGTACTTGAAAGTTATAACCATCGGAGAAGCCTCAGCATCTGCTGTATTGATCGGAACAACGATCGGGGAAAACAGAGGAACTACAAAAGTAAAAGAATACAGTAAAACACTGCAAGTTATTTATCTGATCATAGGAAGTGTTCTTGGAATCAGCTTGTTTTTCCTAAGGATTCCATTGTTATCTCTCTATGATCTGACACAAAATGCATATCAAATGGCAGACCAGATTCTGATCATTTTATCCATCGTGATGGTTGGAATGTCATACCAGATGCCAACTGGAATTGGTATTATCAAAGGTGGTGGCGATGTAAAATATATGATGTATCTGAATTTGATCTCAACCTGGGCGATCGTGATGCCACTTTCATTTTTAGGGGCATTTGTATGGAAATTGCCAGTACCGATGGTTGTGTTATTGCTGAATTCAGATCAGTTGTTTAAGTGTATACCAACGTATCTGTATGTGAAGAAGGATCAGTGGATCAAGGTTTTTTGTTTGATGATCAATACCTTGCCATTTACAGATTCAAATGATAAGATAATTGATAAAACAAAATCAATTGCAACACACTAATGCAATGAAACTTCTATGAATAATCTAAAAATAACTGCATATACTCTTTCTTAAAGGAGAGTATGTGACATTGAAGAAGAAAATAGAAATTGCAGCCATCCTATGTTCCATCGGCATCTGCAGCTTTGGACAAAATGTCTTCGCAGGAGAATTTCTAAGATTACCACCCAAACCAATGCCAAAGTAGAACAAGTGGTGCAGACAAGACTTTTGGAAGAACAAAGAGCGTACCTTATGCAGGCACAGCTTATGACGAAAGTCAATTTAGAACAACAGATTAAAGACAAACCCGTCTATATTCCAAAAACAAAGCATGTAGTCACCCAAAGAGAACGATCGATTCTTGAGAGGATCGTGGAAGCAGAAGCAACCGATAAAGATGAAAAAGCAAGATACTTGTAGCAAATGTAATTTTAAACCGTGTAAGAAGTAAAGAATTTCCAAACTCGATCGAAGCCGTTGTGTTTCAGAGAGCTTATGGGAAAGTCCAGTTTTCACCGACAGCTGATGGAAGATATGAATCCGTCCATATCACAAAGAGTACGAAAAGAAGCGTAAAAAAAGCATTAGAAGACGGGAATCGACTATTCCGAAGGAGCATTATATTTCGTAGAAAAAACGATGGCAAATCCAAAAAATGTTTCATGGTTTGATGAGGCACTTACCAGATTGTTTACCTATCAAGGACATTCTTTTTACAAATAATGCTTGACAAGGAAAGATAAAAGTATTATGATTTTAAGCAAATAGAAAAGAAACCGTTGAGAAAGAGTAGTAAGCAGGATCAGAATGATTCAAAGAGAGCTGCAGGTGGTGAGATTGCAGTATGATTTTCCCTGGTGAATGGACTTTCGAGGGTGATTTTGAAAGTAACAAGTAGGAATCGCCGGGCACCCGACCCGTTACCAGAGTGGGCATATATGATAGTATATGATTTAAGTGGACACACCTAGTGTCAATTTGAGTGGTACCGCGGATAATTCGCCTCAAGCATATTGTTTGGGCTTTGGCTTTCTTTTTTCTATTTGAAGAAACGTACAACTTAAATAAAAAGGAGAAGAAATTATGAGAACAATGAAAAAAGTATTAGCAGCGGGATTAACAGCAGTTATGGCAATGTCATTAATGGTTGGATGTGGAAGCAAGAAAGATGACAGTTCATCTAAAACATATAACTTAGGAATCATCCAGTTTGCAGAACATGGTTCTCTTGATAAACTGCCGCAAAGGATTTTTAAAAGGTTTAGAATCTGAAGGTATCAAAGAAGGAGAAAACTTAAAGATTACATACAAAAACTCACAGGCAGATACAGCCACAGATAACCAGATCGCATCAAATTTTGCATCAAAAGAAATTAGATATGATCTGTGCGATTGCAACACCAAGTGCACAGAGTGCATACAATGCAACAAAAGACAGTGATATCCCAGTTGTTTATACAGCTGTTACATCACCAAAAGCTGCAGGATTTGTAGATAAAGAAGGAAAGAATGTTGGAAATATCACAGGAACTTCCGATCTTGTACTTGCAGATAAACAGTTAAAACTGATTCGTCAGATGATGCCAAAAGCAAAGAATGTCGGAATCTTCTACAGCACAAACGAAGCAAACTCCAAAGCAGGAATCGAAGCTTATGAAAAAAGTAGCTGATAAATATGGATTCAAGATCATCACACAGGGAATCACAGCTTCCGCAGATATGCCAATGGCAGCAGACAGTTTACTGAAGAAAGTAGACTGCATCACAAAACTTAACAGACAATTTTAGTAGTCAGCAACATGCAGACATACCTTCAGAAAGCAAACAAATTAAATATTCCAGTTTTCGGATCTGAAGTAGAACAGGTAAAATTAGGATGTGTAGCTTGTGTCGGAATTGACTTCGTAAAATTAGGAAAACAGACAGGTAAGATGGCAGCTAAAATCTTAAAAGGCGAAGAAAAAGCAAAAGATATGAAATTCGAAACATTTAACAATGGAGATGTCATCATTAATACAGCAGCAGCTAAGAAGATTAACATGACAATCAGCAAAGATGTGCAGAAACAGGCAAAACAGACATTTGACAAGATCAGCGCACCAGAAAAATAATCAGGAGATGTAAATATTATGGAACAATTGATCATAGGCGTATTTGAGCAGGGATTTATCTATGCGATCATGGCGCTTGGCGTATATATCACATACAAAATATTAGACTTTCCGGATCTGTCCGTAGACAGTACTTTTCCATTAGGAGCAGCAGTGACAACCGTCATGCTCTCCTCAGGAAAGAACCCACTGCTTGCATTAATTGCAGCAACAGCAGCCGGAGCAATTGCAGGAATGGTCACAGGAATCATACATGTAAAATTCAAAGTCAGAGACTTATTATCCGGAATTATCGTTATGACAGGTCTTTATACCTTAAACTTAAGAATTGTAGGCGGAAGCGCAAATGTTCCATTATTTAACTACAAATCCGTATTTGATAATGACTTCATCAACGGAATCTTCCCAGAAGCATTAGCACCATATAAGACGGTGATCATTATTTTCATCATCATGATCATTGCCAAAATATTATTAGACTTATATTTAAAACAAAATCAGGATACCTGTTAAGAGCCGTTGGAGATAACGAGACAATCGTAACATCTCTTGCAAAAGACAGTGGATTTGTGAAGATCGTAGGACTTGCGATCTCAAACGGATTAGTTGCATTAGCTGGAAGTGTTATGTGTCAGCAGCAGAGATTCTTTGAAATCTCTATGGGAACTGGAACGATCGTTATCGGACTTGCCAGTGTTATCATTGGAACAAACGTATTTAAAGGAAATCTTATCAAAGCAAACAACTGCAGTTGTCATCGGTTCTGTGATCTACAAAGCATGTGTAGCAATCGCGATCGAAGTAGGATTACCAGCAACAGACTTAAAAATTGATCACAGCAGTCTTATTCCTGATCATTCTGATCATCAGTATGGACCGTAAGAAGAAGGTGAAAAAGGCATGATTGAATTAAAACATATCGACAAATATTATAATATCGGAACAGTCAATGAAGTCTGCCTGTTCAAAGACTTCAATCTGACGGTAGATGACGGAGATTTCATTTCCGTGATCGGAAGTAATGGTTCAGGAAAGACATCCATGTTAAATCTGATCTGCGGAAGCTTAGAAGCGGAAGCAGGAAATATTATTTTAAATGGAGAAGATATTTCTCATCAAAAAGAGTATATCAGACAGAGAAAGATCGGACGTGTTTATCAAAATCCAGCAATGGGAACCTGCCCATCTATGACAATCCTTGAAAATATGTCTCTTGCAGACAATAAAGGAAAGAAATTTGGACTTGGATTTGGTACAAATAAGAAGAGAGTTGACTATTACAGAGAATTATTAAGCCAATTAGGACTTGGGCTGGAAGACATGATGGGAAGCAAAGTAGGTTCCTTATCAGGAGGACAGAGACAGGCAATGGCACTTCTTATGACAACGATGGCACCAATTGAGATCTTAATTCTGGATGAACATACTGCTGCACTTGATCCAAAGACAGCAGAACTGATCATGGAGTTGACAGGAAAAGTTGTCAAAGAAAAGAAACTGACAACGATCATGGTTACACATAACCTGCGTTATCGCCGTAGAATATGGAAATCGTATTCTTATGATGCATCAGGGACATGCGGTACTTGATAAAGCTGGAGAAGAGAAAGCAAAATTAGTTGTTGATGATCTTCTGGATCAGTTTAATCAGATCAGTATTGAGTGTGGAAATTAAATTTTTAAATTGTATAACGGAAATGTATCGAGTATTCATAAAAACATAAAAAAGATAGAGGTACGAAAAACGAATTCCATTGACGGATTTTTGCAAAACGCTGATCCGCCAACACTCCTGCACAACTCACTGCGTTCAAACAGTGCCCGTGTTGGCTGCGATTTTGCAAAAAAATCCTATGGAATTCTACCATTTCGTACCGCTATCTTTCTTTATCTTTTTATGAATACCTGAAGACATTCTTGTATAAAATTAATAAAATTCAAGCTGATGGGTGTATGTTAAAACGTTATCGTTTTTTTAATTTTTTATAGAGGTGGACAGATATTATTAATGCTAATACAGTAAAACATACACACTGTGTAGTGGTTTGAATAGACTTCATGTGTATGTGACAGAAATAAAAGAAAAACAAATATTTAAAAGCATCAAGGTGGCAAAAATGCGGAGTTGCCACCTTGATGCTTTTTAAATATTTGTTTTTTCTTTTATTTCTGTCACATACATGCAAGACTACCTACAAAAATGTCAAAGACATTATTCACGGAATGTGATTTCTCCTGTTTTCTCGTCCATAGCATCTACGATCGCAAGAGATTCTAAGTGTGTCTGTTTTCTTAAGAAATCTCCTCCTGGCTGGAATCCTTTCTCGATCACAACTCCTGCTCCGACCAGTTCTGCTCCGGAATCTTTGACTAATTTCGCTAATCCTTCTAAGGCTTTACCGTTAGCAAGGAAATCATCGATCAGCAATACATGATCTCCTTCTCCTAAGAATTCTTTGGATACAATGATGTCGTAGACTCTTCCATGTGTGAATGATTCTACCTTTGTTGTATATACATCTCCTGCGATGTTCTTTGTCTGTGTTTTCTTTGCAAATACGACTGGTACATCAAAAATCTCTGCCACAACACAGGCGATTCCGATTCCTGATGCTTCGATCGTAAGGATCTTATTGATATCTTCGCCTTCAAAAACGTTTCTTAAATTCTTTACCGATCTCACGGAATAATTTTACATCCATCTGATGATTCAAAAAGCGGTCTACTTTGAGGACATTTCCTTCTTTCACGACTCCATCTTTTCGAATTCTCTCTTTTAATAATTCCATCACTTGGCCTCCACGCTCTTTTGTATTTTAAATAATATTTTAACTACTTTTTCCTCGCTTTGCAAGCATTGCTTGCATTTCTTTTGGATAATCTATATCGCAAAGTTCAGTTTCTTCCAATACCTTGAAAAATCTGGCATTTTCTATGTGTTTTTTGAGGATTTTCTTGCCACCTTGATCTTTTGTAAGCGATAACAATTCTCGTTTATATTTCTTTGAGAACCATACGGGATTCCCAAGGTTTTCTTCTGTTCTGACACAGCCAAGTTCACAAGATTCATCTGCCATAAAAGAGAGAAATCTTTCGATTGTCTCTCTTGTCATATTGGGCTGGTCTGCTACGAAAAATGTATAGAATTCTGCATCTTTCGCTGCTTTGATCCCTGCTTTGATCGACCATGAAATCCCATATTTACTTTCTGGACAAAACACTGTCGTTATTGGGTCGTATTGTGTTTGCTTCATAATTTCCTGATACTGTGTGACAACAATGATCTCAAACCCTTCATGATCTTTGCATAGATCGATCAATCGGTCCAATCCATAACGATACATTGGCTTGGTTCCGATCATTTGCAATAATTTATTCTCCTGACCGAAACGTTTTGCTGTTTCCTGATGCAAGATAAATGACCGCTGCTTTTATTTTATCCATGTTATATTATTCTTTCTCCAATAATCCCATAACGATCTTTTCACTGGTGATCGGCAATTCTCGGATCCATAATCCGGTTGCATTAAATACGGCATGGGCTAATGCTGGAGATGGTGTGTTGATAACGATCTCTCCAATGGATTTTGCTCCAAATGGTCCTGTTGGCTCATAACTGCTCTCAAATTCTACACGAAGCTTTCCAACATCGACTCTTGCTGGAACTTTATACTGCATGAAAGAATTTTGTTTTACATATCCATTTGGTGTGTAATCAACACCCTCATACAATGCCATTCCGATTCCCTGACCGAGTCCGCCTTCTACCTGAACTCTTGCAAGATTTGGATTGACTGGTGTTCCACAATCTACGACCGCAACATAATCTAAGATTTCAATATGTCCTGTCTCTTTATCAAGCTCAATCTCAACCATTCCTACCATAAATGGTGGTGGGGATACTGGAGAACTGTTTGTCTCTGTCACCTGGAAAGTTTCATTATTGTTGCACATAGATGCTGTTGCGATGTCCACTAATGAAACTTCTTTGCCGCTCTCTGCATCTCTGACTTTCTTTCCGTCAAATTCCAGAGTATCTGTATCTGCAGCTTCCATCATCTCAGCTGCTTTATTGAAAATATGTCCCTTTAATTTTTCGCAGGCACGTTCCACTGCTTTTCCTGTGACGTAGGTAGAACTTGATGCGTAAGATCCAGAATCGTATGGTGATGTATCTGTGTCTGCTCCGCTGACCATGATATCATCAATAGAACATTCCAGACATTCTGCCGCCATCTGGGCCAAGATCGTATCACATCCAGTTCCCATATCCGCTGCTGCAATAGAAAGTGTATACAATCCATCGTCATTTAATTTGATCGTTGCAGAACCAACGTCAACGCCTGAAATACCGGAACCCTGCATCGCCATTGACAGTCCGACACTTCGAACTTTTCCATTTCCCATATCTTTGCATGGATATTTTTCATCCCATTTGATCATCTCTTTTGCACGTGCAAGGCATCGATCCAAAGCACAGCTGTTTGCTGTTTCTCCATAATATGCTGGCATCACATCGCCTTCACGGACCATATTCATCTCACGGATCTTCGTTGGGTCCATTCCTATCTTAGCTGCAAGTTCACTGACTGCTGATTCCAGCGCAAACACACCCTGTGTCGCACCATATCCACGATAAGCCCCAGCTGACATACGATTTGTATACACAACATCATATGCAAAACGATGTGCTTCCAGATCTCGATATAACGGAATTGATTTATGCCCAGATAACCCTACCGTTGTTGGACCATGTTCTCCATAGGCTCCTGTATTGGATAATGTATAAACATCGATCGCACGGATCTTTCCATTCTTGTTTGCTCCGACACGAACTGTTACCTGCATCTCATGTCTTGGTGAAGATGCGATCTGAGACTCTTCTCTTGAAAAAATGATCTTGGATGGTTTCTTTGTCATCCATGTGACAAATGCTGGATATACTTCGGAGATAGAACTCTGTTTTGCTCCAAATCCTCCACCAATTCTTGGTTTTGATACACGAATCTTTGATTTTGGAATGCATAATGCATTGGATAAGATTCTTCGTACATGGAATACGATCTGTGTGGAACTAACAACGTTCAATCTTCCATATTCATCAATAAAACAATAAGTTCTGAATGTCTCCATCATTGCCTGCTGATTTGCTTTTGTATGATATGTATGTTCTACAACCACGTCGCAATCTGCTAATACCGCATCGACATCTCCTTCGTGTGTTTCTTCTGTTGCACACAGGTTTTTCTTATTATCTGCACCAATATTACATAATGCTTTCCAGTTATCTTCTGGATGCACTAGCGGTGTATCTTTATCCATTGCCTTACGTGGATCTAAGTTTGCTGGCAGTACTTCGTATTCCACACGTAACATCTTGATCGCCTGATCAACGCACTTTTCATTCTCCCCAGCAACGATTGCAACGGGATCTCCAACATAACGGACATGCTGATCCAGAATCTGTCTGTCATATGGGCTTAATTCTGGATATGTCTGTCCTGCCATCGTAAAACGTTCCTGTGGCACATCTTCCCATGTATAAATTGCCTCAATCCCTGGCACTTTCATAGCAAACTGGGTGTTGATCGATTTGATCATTGCGTTCGCATATGGACTTCGAAGTAATTTCACGATCAGACATTCTTTTGGTGCCTTATCATTTGTAAATACAGGTTTCCCTGTCACAAGTGCCATAGCGTCTTTTTTTCATGATCGGCTGGTTAACTACTTTCATTCGGCACCTCCATCTTTATTTTTCTTATATTCCAAAAAGTCTAAGATTCCTCGAAGCTGTCCTTCATATCCAGAACATCTGCAAAGATTCCCCGCAAGGTATTCTTTGATCTCTTCTTCACTCGGATCTGGAATCTCTCTAAATAATGCGATCGCATTCATGATCATTCCTGGGTTACAAAATCCGCACTGTTCAGCCCCTTGGTTCGCAATAAAAGCTCCAAACTCAGCTGCTTCTTCCTGCAGTCCTTCTAAAGTATCGATCTTATGTCCATCAACTCTTGCTGCAAGAATGGAACATGATAAGATTGGCTGGTCATCCATAAATACCGTACATAATCCGCAATTTGATGTCTCGCATCCACGTTCACACTGTAACAACCAAGATCTCTGACAAGATCGATCAGGAGAGTGTCTGCATCAATCTGTGGGGTTACTTCTTTCCATTTAATGTAAATGTAATCTCCATGTTTATTTTTCTCTCCTTTCTTCTAACTGTTCAAAGCCTCTTCTTAATAAGACTTTTGATAACTGTTCGCGGTAAGCAGCACTTGCTCTCATGTTGCTTCCAAAATTCATCTGACCGGTCACCTCATCTGCGAGTTTTCTTCTTCCTTCATCATCTTTGATCTGTTCCATCCACTGATCTGATAATCTGACTCTGCAAGCTCTGGATGGTCTTGCACCGACAACCGCATATGCCTCCTTCTCACCTAATGAAACAGCGCATGTCAAAACTGGAAAATCTGTCTTGGTATTTCTATGAGAAAGATAAACACTTTCCTGTGGGTGTTTCTTAATGATCAAACGCACTAAAAATATCATTTGGATATTTATTTGCTGCAAATTGGTCTAATGGAATGATTCCTTCATGATGTAACTCCACATAACTGTCAAACGCCAGAAAACAGCTTAATACATCAGAAAAACCGAACTTTCCAAAAATACTTCCACCTACTGTCGCAAGATTACGGAACTGCACTCCGACAATGTGTGTCACACTTTCTTTTACCGCTCCCTGACTCCATGTATTTAATCCTTCATGAAGTTCGATCTGTCTTAGTGTTACCATTGCTCCGATTGAAAATTCCTCATCATTTCTTCGATCTGATCAAGTCCAAGACCCGACCAGATCAATTGCTTTTTGTACATTTCTTGTGACCATCTTAAGCCACAACATGCCACCGATCACGCAGTTGGTCTTCTTCTGATTCAGCTCATAAGCTTGCTCAAGACTTTCTACTTTGACGTATTCCTTGATCTTTAACATCTTATTTCTCCTTTAATTTTTTAAAATATCCCTTGTTTATACATTCTTTCACATTCTACAGAGCAACACAGGCAATTGGCAAAAAAAGAGTACTTTCTGAGAAAGTACTCCTTCAGGTACGTCCTATAATCCCCAGTATTCTCCATAGGTATCTTTGATGTTCTGTACATCGCTGTCTGTAATTCCATCAATCGTACTCTTAACAAAACTGGTAAGTTCTTGGTCTCTTTGATCTTAATGCGGATGGATGCTCCTTATAATCCTTGTAAGATTCTGCAAAATACTCAGATGCTGATTTGATCGCATATGCTTTGTTATATCCATCATATTTATCCTTCTCAGCATTGTAAATTGACTTCCATTCACTCGTTCCAACTTTATCTCCTGCAAGGAAATTAGCAAAATGTCCTAATTCGTGAAGTAATACAGAAGATCTCGCACTCTGAAGTGCGATCTTATGGCTCTTAACGCTAAATACACCTGTCGCTTCCGCATTTTTATCAATCACCATCTTAAACTTCAGATCTTCAAATGCATTCAAGATCTTACCATCTGCCTGAGAACCAAGTGTTCTTAATGTTGTTCCAGAAACACCAGACATCTGACTCAATTCAACCGTTGTTGTCTTGGTCGTTGTCTGAACGACTGTCTTGATCGTTCTCTTCTTAGAACCCTTCTTGTCATAATCCTTCTGTGTTTTGACAACTTTTGTATTCACAACCTTACGTCTGGAATGATTCTGAGATGTTGTTGTTCTTCTCTTTGTTGTTCTTCTTGTTGTTATTTTGCTTCTGCTTGCTTTCTTCTTAAGCTTCTGGATTCTTGTGCTTTTCTTTGTTGTTTTCTTCGTCGTTACCTTCGGTTTCTTGCCAAGCGGTACTTGAATCCCATCATTGATGTTGTTGCTTCGCTTGGATGCTGCATAGTATCAACGCTTTCATAGGAAGCCATCTGCTTCTCAAACTTCTCCTGCTGACGGTTATTGTAAAATGTGACTCCACCAAAAACCAATGCAACAGCTACTACCACGGACACCAATCCGACCATGACTTTCTTCTTCATAACTCTCGCCCCTTCTTAATATTAATATCTATACTTTTTGCTTTTGTCTTCTCAATCTCCATATGAGAGACACTCACCCTATAATATATTTTTATCGTACAATATTCGCACTTTTTTGTCAATAAATTCCGATGGATTTCAGCCTGTTTCTGACCATATTTCTTAGCGGATCCTTTTTATTATCATTTCTGGATTGGATGCATATAAAATCGCAGTTTCTTTGCTGATCTGTCCTTCTTTATATAGATTGATCAATGACTGGTCCATAGATATCATTCCGCTCCCTGTAGAGGAATAGATCAAACCATCTATTTGATGCACTTTATTTTCACGGATCATATTGCGGATCGCCGGGGTCACTTCCATGATCTCAAACACAGGAATCAATGTTCCATCCATCGTTGGTATCAGCTGCTGAGAGATCACTGCCTGTAATACAGAAGCCAGCTGAATCATGATCTGGCGTTGCTGATTTGGTGGAAATACATCTATGATACGTTCGATCGTATTCGCTGCCCCGATGGTATGAAGTGTTGAAAATACCAGATGCCCTGTTTCTGCAGCTGTCATAACTACCTGAATCGTTTCATAATCTCTCATTTCCCCCAAGCAATATCACATCCGGACTTTGTCTTAATGCGGCTCTTAAGGAAGTAACATAATTTATAGTATCCATGTTTACTTCTCTCTGACTGACGATACTTTTCTTATGTTGATGTAAAAATTCCAAAGGATCTTCCAATGTGATGATGTGATCTTCTTTTGTTTCATTGATTTCTTCTATCATGCATGCAAGTGTCGTGGATTTTCCACTTCCCGCTGGTCCTGTTACAAGCACAAGTCCTTTGTTTAATTCACTTAATTTCATTACCTGCTCTGGTATTCTTAATTGCTTATAGTCTGGCAGGCGGAATGCGATCACACGGATCACTGCCGCTAAGGATCCTCTCTGTTTATATGCACTGACACGAAATCTTGACAATCCAGGAATTGCAAATGAGAAATCATCATCCCCTGTCTTCAACAGTTGATCTATGTCTCTGTCTAACGCTTTCTCATAAATCTCCCGGATTATTTTTTCCGTATCTTGCGGCATCATTTTTTCTTCATTGATGCGACGCATCACTCCATTTACTTTCATCGTCAATGGAAGCCCTGCTACAATAAACAGATCTGAGGCTTCCTCTTTTGCTGCTAATGTTAAAAATTCTTCAATATTCATGCTGGCCCCTTTTACTTATTTCTATAAACCGGAAGGAAATCATCCTTCTTCCATACCCCAACAGCTTCTTTTTTCCATTTGATCACTTCATAACACAGATCATTCTTTTTCTCCGGATAATAAATCTGCAATTTCACAGATAACTGCTGTGTGTCTGTGATACTTTCCTGAAATGCAATTGTTTTCTCTTTTTTATTATATGAAATCCCCTTGCTTTTTGTAAACGATCGACCAACCCTTTTCATTATAATCTTTTTTTATCCTTAGATCTGCGATACAACTTCCATAGTTTCTCATCGATCGCTCCAACCTGTTCATTCGCTGCATTGGATGCCTGATAAAAAGCCGACGTACGTTCCAAATTCTTTTTACTTAACGTATGATCTCCCTTGGCACTTGAAAGTGTCAAAGCCGCAAAAACTGCTAAACAGACCATAGCTAACACGAGCACGATCGAAGCTGCTCCAATCCCTAAAAATGGCATTTTACGATCTTTCATTATCTTTCCTTTCCTGCCTGTATCTTAAAATATCAAGCTGATAAATCTGTTGGTTTTCCCTCCACATCGTAATCTTTCCCAGAACTTTCGCTGGCTGCCTTTCAAGCTTTATCGTCATATGATAACGGGCTTTTGTTTTCTTTATCTCATTCCAATCCTGATCATAATAACACTGATAACCTCCGGCTTTACCATCTATTTGTGTAAAATATTCTTGAAAATCTTTGATGTCATAAGCACCCGCTTCTATCAGTTCTGCAGCTTGTGTTACATAATTTTTTGTCTCTGTCATTTCTCTTGCTTTTGCACTAATGTTATGAGCTTTTACAAATACCTGAAGCAGGATTGATCCACAGATTGCAAAAAAGAATAATACCATCATTAATTCCATCAGGATCAGGTGTGTTCCATTGCTTTTTTGTCTCATACTTCCTCCTAATTCCTGCTGTGTCTGTATACACAGTTATGATATATCTTGCCATCACTTCCCTGAATCTTTATATGATACAGCTGTTTTGTTTCTATTACAGAAAAATCTTTTGCTTCCACAATCTTCTCTCCCTGCATCGTTGTTGTATCCAGACCTTCTCTCACCATTAATTCTCTCAACGCACCCTTCTCCTGATAGAGATATGTATTGTATTTTTTCCCATTGATCTTTTCCGTATGGACCAGGGCTGTGCGTCCATGAAAGCTGCCGATCTCGATGCTGTCCTTTTCATCCCACTGTCTTATCTTTTTCTGTTACATAAGAAAATTATGATCCGTTCCTCATAAATCCTCATTCATCACAGAGGCTGTATGACTATATATATTCGCCCCCGATCATACTCAAAGGAAAAACGCACAAAACTGCAAAACACTGCAAAATAAGATCACAAAGAAAACATCTGATCTGTCATATGTCTTTGTCTCTCCAAAAACCTCACCTCTCATTCAATGGGATCACCGTAACTTGTGGCATGCGGTTAGACCCAATGATCTCGTATGAGATCACAAACTCGTATTTGTCATACTCCAATCCATAATGTTTCTCCATATAAGAAAGACTTTCTGGATATCGCCCTTCCACACTGTAACATTGTACCGCCCCTTTGATCACGGCTTCTTTCAGACTTTCTTCCTGTCTTTTCTTTGTTTCCCGAAAATCTGGCTGCTGCTATTCCATAACACAGCCACCATAATGCCACAGATCATAACTGGCAGGAAAATTCGAATTTTATTGTCAATTTTTCTTTGTTTTTGAAAACGATTTCTCAAAATCTGCCTCCCTTATCCAATTCCAGCCATAATACCAACTAGTGGCAACATGACAGATAATAAAATGATCCCTACGATCACACATAAGATTCCTACCAGCGTCGGTTCTAACACAGCGATCATCTTCTGAATCTGATCCTGCAGTTGTTTCTGATACAGATCTGCTGCCTGTTCCATTACCTCATCTACGGCACCCGTTTCATAACCGATGATCATCAATCTTTCCTGCATTCCATCAAAAATACGTGTCTCTTTCAATGCTTTCGGAAATGTTTCTCCTTCTTTCATCTGTTCCTGACATTGCTGAATCTTCATTTTTAACGGTTCATAATCTGTCAGTTTCTCAGAAAGTGACAGACTTTCATCCATATCAAGTCCACTCTTTAATGCCATTGCCATTCCACCTGCGAATCTTGTTCTTGCGCGTTTCCATGCGATTTCTTCATAAATCCGATGGTTTGTATCTTCGAGATAAATTCAATTCTTGCCTTTTATAAAAAATAACGAAAAATACTATGATCAAGATCACCACTGCCAAAACTACCAGAACAATTGCTGACTGCCTCATCCAATCTCCAATATTCAATAACTGACGTGCAACTCCTGTCATCTCTTGCCCTAATTGCATATATACCTGTTCAAATACTGGCATAACTTTTATAAATAATACTGCAACGATCACTAACAACATCCCGAGCATCGCAACCGGATAAGTCACTGCACTCTTGACCGCATCTAATATTTGTTCTTCCCTCTGGTAATATGCCGCCAATGCTTCCATCGTCTCATCCAGTCTTCCTGTCTGTTCTCCGATCTCCGTCATATGAAGTGCATATTCTGGAAAAACCCCTGTTTTCTCCATTGCAGGATAAAGCATTCCACACATTTCAAGTTCTTCGCGGATCTCTTTTAATATCTCCCTGCCTTCTGTCTGGACATCTCCATCTTCCATAATGTAAATCCCCTCAAGCGATGAAATCCCAGATTTCAAGATCAGCGCCATCTGACCACAAAATGTGATCAGTTCTTCGTTGCTAAGTTTCTTCTTCATATCTATCCCTTCTTAATAACTATACTGAAGTACATAATGTTCTCCATTCCCAATATATTCTTTCACATCTTCCTTGTTATCACTGTTTGCTGCCAGTGTCGGATCCATTAACTCCCAGCTTTTCCCATCGAACTGAATGATATTATCTACCCATCCCTTTTCATTCAGCCAGGTACTGATCCAGGCATGATAGATATCCCCTGAATACCCGATCTCAAGCTTGGTCGGAATGCCCTGCGAACGCAGCATCGCCGTCATCAGTGCAGCATAATCAAAGCAGATTCCCTTCTTTGTCTTCAATGTCTCATCTACCGATGGCAGATATCCACTCTGAACATTCTGCGCTTTCTCATCATCATATTTTACATTTTTGACCACATAATTATAAACAGCTTTGACGATTGCCAGATCATCTTTGGAATCTTTTGCCAGTTTCTTCGCTTCCTTTACTGCTTTCGTCTTACTTGTAAATTCTACATACTGGTTAGGATATAAAAATGGCAGTAAATTTATTTTTTAATTTCACCTCAAAACTATCCATCATCAAAACACTGTATTCATCGTCCTGCACATTTTCATATACAGAGATCTGATATGCACCATTTCCACTGGTCAATGGAAAATATGTCGGCTCTTTTTGTCCGTTCAATAAAAATATTTTATATACTTTTATTATTCTTTCCGATCACTTCAACACTGATCTTCTTTGCACTTCCCTTATATCGCAGTGCTACATAGCCTTGAGCCACATTCGATATATCAACCACAGCCTCCCCATGATCCAAAACTTCCTTCCCCGGTGCTTCTGGCTTTAATACTCCTGCTTTCTGAGCTGTTACCTGCTTCTTCCGGCCACATCCGCCAAATGGTAACATAATGATCAGGCATGTCACGATCAGTATTATTTTTTATGACATACTTCATAAGAATTCTCCTTGTATTTACTTCCTCTAGTATAACAGATTCACAATATGCCTTCTAATTTTTTTACGTATACAAATGCTCTCTTACATAATTTAAAAAACTGCTTCTTTGCATAATCCAATGGCTTATTTTTTCTATAAAATAGTGATATCACAGAATGTAATTCATCTTCTAATGGTATCATTTTAACTCCAGCACATTTAGCTTCTCTATAAACCGTTGAAAATGTGATCGTAACCCCAACCCCTTCACTTACAAAACTCATGATTGTATTTGCTTGTGGAAATTCAAAAGCTATTTTCGGTTCAAATCCTGCTTTCTCACAACTCTTATAAAACACTTCGTAACTTCCGCTGCCTCTCTCTGGGAAGATAAAAACATCATCTTTCAATTCTTTCAGTTGAAGTCGATCTCTTCCATAAAGCGGATGTTTTTCATATAACACTGCACACAATTTATCATCATACAGTGGGGAAAAACGGGAATTTTTTTTTCTGATCTTCCATCATATTTTCTCTCAAGATCAAGAAATCATAACGATCGGAGTTTTCCTGAATCTCACTTGCGATTCTTTCATCGATCACAAGTTTGATATCTGGATATTCTTTTCTGAAATCCGCCACCAATCTTGCAAAATGATATGGTGCAAGAACCGGCATACAACCAATCTTAATTTCCTGATTTTTCTGAACATTTTTCAACATCTCTTCATAGGTTCCCGTCATTTTCTTTGCATAAGACAAAAAGATCTCTCCTTCTTTGGACAACTCAAAATTTCCTTGTATTCCTGCGGATCAGTGTAATTCCTAACTCATTTTCCAACTTACGGATCTGTTTTGATAATGCACCTTGTGTCATGTTACAGGCATATCCAGCTTCTGTGAAATTTTTCTGTTACATAATTCCATATAATAATATAATTGCTGTATTTCCATTTTTCCATACCTTTTTCAAATCTTCGTATATTCCTATTTGGAATATATCAAATCTCAACTGGAATTGCAATACTTCGCTCTCTCTATATATAAATAAGAAACACAAAAAGGGAATACGATTGATAAAAATATGAAATTTTTGATGAAAGGAATCGTTGAAATTATGAAAAACAAAAAAAGATTTTTTTAACCAATAGATTTGTTATTTTATATTTAGGTACTGTTGATCATGTCTGTTGGTTCTAATTTATTTTTGAAAGCAGCTCTTGGAGTTGCACCTAGCTGTACGATGGCTTTGACATTAAGTTATCTTTCCCCAATTCACAGCTATGCCTTATTTAACTTCCTGATCAACTCTACTTTCTTAGTTTGCGAAGCTCTGATCCTTCATGAATTCGGGAAAATGACAGTTAACTCAGCTTGGTTTGACTTTTATTTATTCTTTATTTATCGAATTTACTTCTTATGGTTTATTTCTTTATTGAAGCTCATGGACTTGCAGCTAAGATTTTACTATCTGTCATTGCATGTGCCGTGCTATCAATAGGTGTCGGATTCACGATCAGTTCCGCGATCGCCGCTTTCTTAAGTGGTAATATTACAAATATATTTTCTTCTCTATTTCATAAGAGAATCAATGCCTACCTTGGATTTCAGGCATAATCCTATAAGAAAAAAACGTAATCTCAAATGAACCTCTTGAGATTACGTTTTTTTATTCTATCCTGATTCTTTAGTTTTTGTCTATTCCCATGGATCGATTTGCTGATTCGTCGGTACGACTTTGATCTTCTTTGAAATCGTTATCTTTGTCCCTGTTTTAATTTTGCAGAAATCGTCACTGTTCCAGCTTTATTTCCTGTGATTCTTCCATTCGAGTCAACAGATGCCACGGATGGATTACTACTCTTCCATGATGTGAAAGATGATGTATTGATCACTGTTGGATACACACCGTACTCTTTCATCATTTTGCCTTGATATGTTGGCTTCATCTGCATTTTTTCTGTTTCCCATATTGTACCGTATCTGCTGTCTAGTTTTAAATAACTCTTCTTTAAATATGAATTCTTTGTCACGATATTTTTTGTAAATTGCTTTCTTGCCTTGGATTTTTCTACTTTCTTTGCTTTGGAACTGCTAAAGTCTAATACCCAGGTGTTGGCTTCATACCCATCTCTTGACACAACCTAACTGCTGCAACCCCTACACTTTTTTGCATTCGAAAGTAACAGACCCTTTCTATGTGTGGAAGAATTGATCCAACCCTTTACGATCTGTTTCGGTGTAGTTCCTGCGGATTGTGCGCAGTTTTCATAGATGATCTTCTTGTTGATACTTTTTGAAAGCTTTCCATTTGGTCTTCTATGCGGACTTGTTTCTGGAATATAGATTGTTGTTTCAAATCCACGCATAATTGCTGAATTTGTCAATCCTCGATCCATCTTCAATGCTTTGCGTCCATTTTCTTACGGTATTTGTTCACTTCTTTTAAGATTTTCTGTGCATCGTTATAATCCTGATATCCTGTAACAGATAATTTCCCTGTAGAAGCAGCCTCTACCTTCTTCTGACTGACTCCTGCAGTTGTAAATAGCATTGCCGCTGCTAATGCAATACTGGCAGCTCTTCTTGATAGTTTCCTCATAAACTTCTCCTTTCATACTTTTGATCATGGTACCTTTATATAATTTGTGCGCAGATATCATTCAAACAACATCTCTCACAATGAGGCTTTGTTCTTGCCGTACAGACATCCCTTCCATGCCATACCAGCCTGTGGCAGAAATCACTTCCTTCTTCTGGTGGAATGATCTCCCATAATGCCATCTCAACTTTTTTTAGGGTCTTTTATCCCATCAACCAATCCAATCCGGTTGACCAAGCGGATACAATGTGTATCCGTAACGATCGCAGGTTTGCCAAAAACATCTCCCATGATCAGGTTGGCACTTTTTCTTCCGACCCCAGGAAGACTTAGGATCGATTTAAAATCGGTTGGGATCTTACCGTTATATTCATCTCTTAAAACTTTCATACATTTGCTGATGTCTCTTGCCTTGCTCTTTCCAAGACCACAGGGCCGTACGATTTCTTCAATATCTGCAACGTCTGCTGCTGCCAGTGCTTCTACTGTTGGATATTTTTCAAATAATCCTTTTACTACGACATTTACTCGTGCATCCGTACACTGAGCCGCCAGTCTTACACTAACTAATAATTTCCACGCCTGATCATATTCCAATGTGCAGTCTGCATCTGGATATTCATTCTTCAGACGCTCAATGACTTCTAGTGCTAGTTCTTTTTTTATTCATGTAACAGTATCCGTTTACTGAAAAACTTTATAAAAAAAGTTTATAAAACCTTTTATGTTTCATTCCTACTTCAACGAGTATGCTTTTGTAACGAATCAATTCATGTACTACTCACAAGTTCTGTACTCTCCATAGGCGTTAATTCCTGACTAACGTATCAGTACATATCTGTAATCACTTGAATATATTATGCTACAGATCGTTTTCAGAACATCCTCTCCATATTTTTTAAGATTCAAAGCTGCCTGAAGATCTCTGTCAATTACATTTTCCACATTCACATTTTGTAAA
>ENA-OPYV01000143-OPYV01000143.1-human-gut-metagenome-genome-assembly--contig:-NODE-143-length-21829-cov-2.210672_pt1 | contig 21829 bp, 17 predicted proteins | sample MGYA00242474_ERZ504485 | MGnify/ENA primary metagenome ERZ504485 (study PRJEB26092, sample SAMD00036263) | human gut metagenome | host: Homo sapiens | study: EMG produced TPA metagenomics assembly of...
CCTCGGGAGCGCCGCCCGCGGCGACCACCTTACGGAACTTCATTTCGGTGAACATGATCATCGTCCAGTTGATGATGCCGGCGATGGTGGCAATCGACATCAGATAGTTGAACGCGAACTCAGGCCACACGAACACCACGACCACGGCGATGGCGGTGATCACGGCGGACGTCAGCACGCCGGCCACCGGCACGCCCTTAGCGTTGAGCTGCCCAGATACGCGGGTGCATTGCCTTGTTTGGCCAGCGAATACAGCATGCGGGAGTTGGCGTACAGGCCGGAGTTGTAGACGCTCATCACAGCGGTCAGGCACACGAAGTTGAGGATGCCGGCGGCCGCGTGGATGCCCACGGAATCGAAGATTTGCACGAACGGGCTGGGAACATCGTCTCCGCCGATGGTGTTCCACGGTATTACGGCCATGATTACGCCGAGCGCGCCAATGTAGAACACGAGAATTCGCCAGATAATGTCATTGGTGGCGCGGGGAATCGTACGACGAGGGTCCTCGGTTTCGCCGGCGGTGATGCCGATGAGCTCGGTGCCGCCGAAGCTGAACATCACCACGACAAGCGCCATCAACAGGCCGGTCCAGGTGCCGTCCTTAGTCTGCTCCATGAGACCGTTCGGGAAGAAGCCCCCTTCCAAGGTGAACCAGTTGGCAAAGCTCGCTTTGATGCCGGATGCGGTGGGCAGAGCGAAGATGATGACGGCCAGGCCGCCGACGATCATGGCGATCACGGCCACAATCTTGATAATGGCGAACCAGAACTCGAACTCACCGAACTTGGAGACGCCCAGCAGGTTGGCGGCGCAGATGATCACCAAGAACACGGCCGCGACACCCATGTCGGAATCGCCGGGAACCAGTAGTTTACGAATTTGCCCACCACGGACAGCTCAACCATCGAGACGAGGATGTAGTTGAACCAGTAGTTCCAACCGGAGATGAAGCCGGCGCGCTTGGACCAGTAGCGAGTGGCGTAGTAGCTGAACGCGCCCGCCTTCGGATCCTCAACGGACATTTTCGCTCAGCGCGCGCACGATCATGAAGATTGCGAAGCCGCCAACCAAGTAGGCGAGCAGAATCGAGGGGCCGGCCAGCGCGATGGATTCGCTGGAACCATAGAACAGGCCGGTTCCGATGGCGCCGCCCAGTGCAATCAGCTGGATATGACGGTTCTTCAGTGACTTGCGCAGCGTGGCCGGCACCGGCACGTCGTCGGTTTCGCGCGGCTTCTTAGGCGCATCAGCAGTACTCATTGTGCCCTTCTCTCACATTTTCTTGGGTTTTTGGCGCACGCGGGGCTTGCCGCGATGCGCAACGTTCGTTATTCTATGCCGCCGTATCGTCTCAGAAATGGTCAATCGTCTATTTGTGCGCTATCGCAAGCGCGGGCGTGGGGCGCGGCCGGTGAGCAGGCGAAGCTATAGCGAGCGATGCTTATGAAACCGCACGCTTCACTGAGTTCACTGAATTCACCGTGTTCACTGCGTGGCAGGCATACACATGGTGAAGATGGTGTGGGACACCGATTCGGGAGAGCCGCGAGATCGGTGGCGAGCCAATATTGCAAAAGCCCAATGCTGCCGGACACGGCGAATCGCATACGCATCTGCGCCTCGGCTGGGTAACCCGCCGAAGATTGCAACTGTTCGCCTACGCCGCGCTGGCTGTAAATCAATCCCAGCAGCTGCTGTTGGAAGCCGATATCTGCTTTCGGGCCTCATCAATACCTGCAGATGCTTGCGATTGTCGGCGATGTATTGGCAGATACGTTCGATGACGTGCTCGATGCCGGCTGAATCAGGCTGCGCGAGCAACTGGTCGAGCGCGGCAGTAACCCAGGCCATGGTCTCGTCTTCGATATCGTGCAGTAGATCTTCAATGCTTGTGTAATGCGCATAGAACGTGGAACGGTTCACGTCCGCCCGCTCGCACAATGCCTTGACGGTGATGGACCCAAGCGGCTGGTCCTGCAGCAGCTCGACGAGCGCGTCTTGCATGGCGAGCCGTGTGTATCGGGTGCGGCGGCTTTCCGTCAATTCTTTGGCCATGGCCTTCTCCCCAAATTCCGACAACCCACAATCCAACTGTTGGTTGCAGAACCGACACAGTGTTGTTTTACTTGAGTATAGCAGGAAGTTTTGGCGGGGCCTATGGGGCTAGGTGGCTGCCACGAGCGCGTGGAGGTGTGCGATGGCGTATATCGAATTCGACCATGTGGTCAAGGAATATCCTTCTGGCAGCAGTGTGATTCGCGCGTCGACGAGGCCAGCTTCACCGCCGAACAAGGCGAATTAAGCGTGATTCTGGGGCAGTCCGGTGCCGGCAAAACCACGGCATTGAACATTCTGGGCGGCATGGATACCGCCACAACCGGCCGCGTAGTGGTCGGCGGACGCGATATTACGGGTCTGCGGAAAAAGGAACTGGTGACCTACCGGCGCAACGATATCGGCTTCGTCTTCCAGTTCTACAATCTGGTGCCTAACCTTACCGCGCTCGAAAACGTGGAGCTCGCCTCGCAAATCTGCCCTGACCATTTCGATCCAGAGGAAACGCTGCGCAAAGTCGGACTGGGGGAGAGGATGGACAACTTCCCCGCGCAACTGTCCGGCGGCGAACAACAGCGTGTATCCATCGCCCGCGCGATTGCCAAAAAGCCGAAGCTGTTGTTGTGCGATGAGCCGACCGGTGCGCTCGATTACGAGACCGGCAAGGAAGTGTTGCAGTTGCTGCAGGATATTTGCCAAACACAAGGCATGACCGTAATGATCATCACGCATAATTCCGCGCTTGCACCGATGGCTCACAAAGTGATTCGCTTCCGCTCCGGCAAGGTGACCAGCGAGGAGGTCAACGCAACGCCGCGGCCCATCGCCGATATCGAATGGGTAGGTGATTGGCGATGCTCACTGCAAGACATTCTGTGAAACGCCCCCGTGAAAACAAGCGAGGCGATTCGTGAAACAACCTGTGAAACATTCTGTGAAACGGCGGAACCTCGACGATAGCGGCGGTCGAGGAGCGGGCGTTTCTGCGGTATTTGCCAAAGATACGTTGCGTTGCTGGCTGCGCAGCTGGAAGAGGTTCGTCTCGATCGCCGTCATCACGCTGCTTGGCGTGGCCGTGCTGACCGGCATCTACGCCGGATGCCGCGATGCTTTTCTGGCGGCCGGTCGTTTTTACGATCAGCAGGGACTGCATGACCTGCAGGTGCTATCCACATACGGCCTGACCGATGATGATGCAACGGCACTGCGCCGAATCGACGGTGTGCAAACCGTGCAGCCCGAACGTTCTCAGACGGTGACCACGTTGGTGGACGGCACCAAGAAAACCGTGACCATGCAGGAAATCGGTACCGAAGGGCTTGATCAGCCGTACATACGGCAGGGCAAACTGCCGAACAAGGCCGGCGAAGTGGCGGTTACGCAGCAATTCCTGAACGATAGCGGACTCAAGATTGGCGGCACCATTACTGTGACGCCACAAGACACCTCTTCATCCGTCATATCGGTAGCGGCCACGGAGACTGACGATTCCAATAATGCCGATACGGTAGGTGTCGCCGCCAATGCCTCGGCATCCGATGCGAAGTCCGACGCCAATACGGACGCCGACGCCGAGCAATCCCCGCAGTTCCCCACGAAACTCACCATCACCGGCGTCGTACTCGACCCGCGCGACCTCAACAATCCAGACGGCTATTCGGGCATGACCTCCTTCCGGTCCACCTCATCCGAGGACTATACGTTCTTTGCACCCAGCGACGGCGTGACCGGCAATATATACACTGCGATATCGGTTGCCGTCACTGGTGCGTCCGATTTTGACACGTTTTCCGATGCCTACGATGAAGCCATCAAAACCGTGGCCGACCGTATCGAACATCAGATACAGGCCACACGCCAGAAAGCCCGTCGTCAACAGATCGTCTCCAGCGCGCAGCGCAAACTGGACGATGCCAAAGACGAGGCCAACGAGCAGCTGGACGAAGCCCAGAAGCAGATCGACGACAACTGGGCCGAGCTGGAAGCCAACAAAACGACATTGCAAGATAGCCGTACCGAATTGGAGAACAACAGGACAACCATTACCGATGGCGAACGGCAGCTCGCCGATGGACGTGCGCAGATTGCATCGGCCCGTCAACAGATCGCGCAAGGTCGCCAGCAGATAGCCGAAGCGCGCACCCGAGCTACGAGTCGGACAAGCGACACTCACCTCGGCTCGCAAACAGCTCGATGCGGCGCAAACGGAACTGACTGCCAATCGCACGAAAATCGAACAGGGCATTACCCAAATCGACCAAGGCGTGGCACAAATTGATCAGATGCTGTCCATGATTCAACAGGCCGACAATCTACTGGCGCAACTTGACCCGAATATCGACTTCAACTCACCCACATGGCAGGCCATCAAGCAACTGCTCGCGCGCCTTGGCATTACCCTGCCTGAAGTGCCGTCAATCAGTGAGCTGCGGCAACAGCTGGCCGCCAAGCAAACGGAACTGCAAACGCAGCGAGACAGTCTGACCCAGCAGAAAGCCGATTTGCAGCGCACATTAAACGAAACCATTGCCCCCGCACAATCCACCTTGGACCAGCAGAACGCGCAACTGACCGCCAAGGAACAGGAAGCGGCTGCAGGAGAGGCACAGCTCAATACCAAATCCGCGGAACTCGAAGCGAATGCCGCAACCCTCGAAACCCAGTCGGCGCAACTTGAAGCGCAGGCCGCCCAACTGGCCAGCGGCAAGCAGCAGCTCGAAGAAGGCGAGCGGCAGCTGGAAGAAGGCGAACAACAGCTCGCGGACGGCAAGGCGAAACTGGATGATGCGCAGTCTGAACTCGATGCGAAGCGAAGCGAAGCGGAAAGCGAATTCGCCAAGCAGCAACGGCGCATCGACGATGTGGCCAACGCACGTTGGTATGTGCAGACACGCGCTTCGATCGACGGATTCAGCTCGCTCAAATCAGACGTCAGTTCCATCGAATCCATCGGCCGCGCATTCCCGATTGTGTTCCTGCTGGTCGCCGTGCTCATGAGCCTGACCACCATGACCCGCATGGTCGAGGAAGACCGCGGACTTATCGGCACCTACCTTGGACTCGGCTATGGCGGACTCGCCGTGTCCAGCCGGTATCTGCTGTTCGCGTTGCTCGCCTGCTTGGTCGGCGGCGGCATCGGTCTGCTGGTCGGATTCCTTGGCATCCCGGCATTCCTGCTGGTGGTGATTGAGGGACTGTATATATTGCCCGGTGTGCGACTCGAATACGACTGGTTGTACGGTTCGGCCGGCATCGTGCTGTTCGTGGTCGGCGTGGGCGTGGCCACCGCGCTCGCCTGTCGCGAGGAGATACGGCACACGCCCGCCGCGTTGATGCGGCCGAAGGCACCGAAAGCGGGCGCTCGCATATTGCTGGAGCGGATTCGCCCGGTATGGAGCCGGCTGAACTTCCTCGGCAAAGTCACCGCGCGCAATATCTTCCGATTCAAGTCGCGCTTGATTATGACCGTGGGTGGCGTGGCCGGTTGCACAGCGTTGATTATCTGCGGATTTGCGATTAATGACACCGTCGACACGATTGGCGTCAAACAATACGAGCAGATCTACCAGTACGACCTGATGGTCGTGGCCAATGACGATGACGCCGCCGCGATGCGCAAGCAGGTGGCACAAGATGGCCAAACCACCGAAACGCTGAATCTGCGCGTGGATAGTGGCGAGATGAGCAATGCGGCGCAGGAAAGCGAAACCGTGCAGCTGATGACCGTGCCCAACGATTCGCTGAATATCTTGAACGATATGGTCACGCTGGAACAAGCCGGCGATGATGGATGGTTCGGACTGCCCAATATCTTCGGCAAAGCGGGTGGCGGCACTGTAGCGCTGGACGATAGTGGCGTGATTGTATCGCAGTCCGCCGCCAACTCGCTGAATATTCATGCCGGCGACACCGTCACGCTGGGCAATGGCGGCAGCAGCCGGGCCAAGGTGCAGGTCACGGCCGTGACGCGCAATCTTATTGGCTCTGATGTGTACATCAGTGAGCGACTGTACGACCAGAAGTTTGCGGCCGGCGGTGTGACGTCTTCGGCTTCGGGAGATGGCACTGCCTCGACCTTGACGTGGAACGCGATGCTCGCCAAGCTGAAAGGTTCCGAGACCGAACAGGCCGAATATGCGGATCGGTTGGGCGAGGAATCGTCGGTGCTCAAGGCCGTGAGCTGTGCGCATCTGGCCGCCACGTTTTAAGTTCGATTTGATGGGTGCCGTGGTGGCGCTGATTGTGGGGCTCGCCGGCGGCCTGGCGCTGGTGGTGCTGTTTACGTTGGCCAATACGAACGTGTCCGAACGCATCCGCGAGATGGCCACACTGAAGGTGCTGGGCTTCTATGACCGCGAGGTGCACAACTACGTGAACCGCGAGATGATGATATTGACCGGTATGGGTGTGGTGGTTGGTCTGCCGCTTGGCAGGTGGATAGGCGGATTACTGACTGCTGCGTTGAATATGCCGTCGCTGTATTTCGAAGTGGAAGTGCACTGGTACAGCTATGCGATTGCCGTGGTGGCGACGCTGGCGTTCGCGCTGCTGGTGCAGCTGTTCACCAACAGTGCTCGATCGCGTAGACCCGGGTCAGCTCGCTCAAAGTCCGTGGAATAGAGACAGAAGTTCAATTTGGTGTTGGTAAATTGAACTTCTTGGCTGAATATTTACAGTATCATCGCATGTATTCTTGAGCTGAGCGGTTTTTCGCGACATATTTCGGTGATACAGTCTGAACTTGTTTTGAACGAGTATCGCGTCCGGTACGTAACAATCGGGCGGCAGAGAAGAGAAATGAAATCAGTATGGCCGATACGAATGTGAATGGTGGTACACGGCAGGCTACGGGCAAACTCAAGTCTGTCGAAAGCCTGGACCAGACCAACGAGATGGAGCGTGGCCTGAGCAATCGCCACGTGCAGTTCATCGCCATTGGCGGCACCATCGGCACCGGCTTGTTCCTGGGTTCGGGCAAGTCGCTGGCACTGACCGGCCCCTCGATCGTCTTCGTGTATATCCTGGTCGGCGTCATCATGTTCTTCCTGATGCGCGCCATCGGCGAGATGATGTACCGCCGACCCCAGCCAGCACACCTTCATCAATTTCATCACCCGTTACCTTGGCAACGGTGGGGGCATTTCGCCGGCTGGACGTATTGGGCCGCGCTCGTGCTGCTGGGCATGACCGAGATCACGGCCGTCTCCACGTACTTCATCACCTTCTTCGACACGTTCGGCATCGACCTGACCCATTGGAAATGGCTGATTGAACTGTGCTTCCTGGTGTCGCTGGTGTCCGTCAACCTGATCGCCGTCAAGGTGTTCGGCGAGGTGGAATTCTGGTTCTCGATGATCAAGATCACGCTGATTTGCGCGATGATCGTCACCGCCGTGGTCATGATCGTGATCGGCTACCATTACCCGGCCGCGCGGATTCATGGCGTGGATCATGTGAGTCCGGCGGGCCACGCCGGACTCGACAACCTGTTCGCCGGCTTCTCGTTCGCCCCGAACGGCTGGATGGCCTTCCTCATGAGCTTCCAGATGGTGTTCTTCGCCTATGAGCTGCTCGAGTTCGTGGGCGTCACCGTCTCCGAGACCAAGAATCCTCGTGAGGTGCTGCCCAAAGCCGTCAACGAGATCATCGTGCGTGTGCTCATCTTCTACGTGGGCGCGCTCGTGGCCATCATGTGCATCGTGCCGTGGACCTCGTTCAAGCCGAACGAGGACGGCTCCTTCGCCTCCCCGTTCATTATGGTGTTCCAGTACGCCGGGCTGAATTGGGCGTCCGCGCTGGTGTTCTTCGTGGTGATCACCGCCGCATCTTCCGCGCTGAACTCGCTGCTGTACTCGGCTGGCCGCCACCTGTACCAGCTGTCCGAGGTGTCGCCGAACCCGATGCTGAACAAGCTCGGCAAGGTGTCCGATCGCAAGGTGCCGGCCCGCGCCATCCTGGTGTCCGCGGCGCTGATACTGCTGTCGCCGATCGTCAACGCCATCCCCCGGTGTGTCCGGAGCGTTCGTGCTGTTCTCGTCCGCCAGCTCCGCGGTGTTCCTGTTCATCTACATCCTGACGCTGATGGCACACCGCAAGTACCGTCGCTCCGCTGATTTCATTCCGGACGGGTTCGTCATGCCCGCTTGGAAGGTGCTCAATACGGTGGCAATCGTGTTCTTCGTGTTCATCTACCTGACGTTGTTCCTTGCGGACGATACGCGCAATTCCGCGATTGCCGGCCTGGTGTGGCTTGTGGGCTTCGGTGGATTCTCTATGCTGCGCGAACGCTACCGTAGCCGCGATTTAAAGGCCGCACTGGAATACAAGGAGTGATTGGACGGGCTGATTGGCTGGCGGCTATTAGTTGGGTGGCTGTTGGCTGTTGGCGGCTGACTGGCTAGCGGCCGATAGCCAATGACTGGGCTGATCGTCAGCCAATCGGCTGCCTATAGGTCTCATTGATACATTCGGTCATCCGATTAGTGCATTTGCGCGGACAATTAGTGCATTCGATCATCGGATTAGTACATCAGTGTGCAATTATTAGTACAATTAGCCGCCTAATTAGTACATTAGGACATAAAACAATGTCCTAATGTACTAATTAGATGCTAAAATACGATAAGTGCCATGTCCTAATGTATGAATTATCGCTATGAAGGGCGGAATGCGATGACGCAGGATGAACTTATGCAAGTGCTGCAGGCCGGTGAATCATCTATGGTCGAGTTCAAGCGCTGCAGCGAATTGCCTCATACGGATACTTTTGAGACTGTATGCTCATTCGCCAATCGTTCTGGTGGCAGCATTTATCTTGGCGTTGACGATGACGGTCAAGTGCTCGGCGTCGATTCTAAGCGCGTTAGTGAGATAGAGCGCAACGTTGTCAACGTAGTGTCTAATCGTAAGATGTTCGAACCGGCTCCAATGGTGGAAACGGAACATATCGAGTACGACGAACGGATTATTGTTCGTATTTGGGTAGCTCCGAGTTCTTCGGTTGTGCGGTTCAAGGGCGCAGTGTTTGATCGCATTGCTGATGTGGATACACACATCGAAAGCGATATCCAGATTAGTCAAAATGTATATTCGCAAGCAGAACTACTATTCCGAACGGCGAATTTTTCCGTTACGTGACTCCGTTTTGATTTGCGTCCTGAGCTGATTGCGCGAATGCGGCAGCTGGCGGTCGCTCAGCGAGCTGGGCACCCTTGGGGAACTATGTCTGACGAAGAACTGTTCCGCAGCGCCAAGCTATACGATCGTGATTACACGACCGGCGAAGAGGGCTTTAATCTTGCTGCAGTGCTGCTCTTGGGCAAGGATGAAGTCATTTCCTCGGTTTGCCCAGCGTATATTACTGATGCCGTGGTTCGGCGAGACAATATTGACCGATACGATGACCGACTTATGGTGCGGACCAACTTGTTCGATTCGTACGAGCAACTCCGTGAATTTACTGAGCGGAATCTGCCTGACCGCTTTGTGTTAAAGGGCGATAAGCGAGTGAGCCCGCGTACGATGATCGCCCGTGAATTGGTGGCAAACAGCCTCATGCATCGGGAGTATTCCAGTCCGGTGGTGGCGCGTGTCACCATTGATAATGAATCCATCCGGACGGTTAATGCTTCGCGCTCATTCTTTGAAGGTCGAATGAAGCTGGGCGAGTTCACGCCAATGCCAAAGAATCCGATTATCGCTAATGTGTTTGTGCAGACCGGCATAGCCGAGCAGCTGGGTAGCGGACTGCGGAATCTGATAAGAGCGTCCCGGCAATATACTGAGCGAGAGCCTGAGTTCCGCGATGGTGACATATTCGAGGCGACGATTCCTATTGTTCCTGCGCTGAAGACCGTGGATGGTTCTGGTTTTGCTAGCGTGAGATCTGTAGTTGAGAAAGATGCCGAAGAGGGTGCGAGGCTCATTGGCGGGGAACGTGTGGATGGTAAGAAAGCAGATGCAACCGCATCGGGTGAAATTGATTCGCGGGCAGCGATGCTGTCGGCGATGAATCGACGCTTGACAGAGGTTGACTATGTGACTGTACCTGAACTCGCCAAGATAACAGAGCTCGATAACAGAACAGTCCGCAAATTCCTAAACGGTTTAGTTGCGCAAGGAAAGCTGATTGCTGAAGGCAACACGCGTGGTCGGCGTTATCGGAAGGGATAGCGGGCGCGATATCTCGATGCAGTGGGATTCACTTAAGGGCTACGGCAAATATGATTCGTAGCGATTGGGCCAGCGCAATTCGAATGGCTCATGACTTTGTGCGTCGTTTGTGGTCTCTGAAGTTGTTTGCTGGGTGACGGTTTTGTGATAAAATCGCTCATATCAAAAAATGTTTGCGTAAACATTTTGGCTGCGCCGAAAGAAGGAGTCGACGTAGGTCATGTATCAGGCAAAGAGGCCGGCTCAGTGAAGCAAAGGCCGATTTTTCCGGTATAAGGCGGACAGCAGGAACACTAAGGAGACCAATGAGGGTACTGAGCAAATCGCTTGCTGCAATGGTTGCGGCGGCAACACTAGTGGGAGGAGGGGCGTTTTGCGGTTGCCGGCACTGCGTATGCGGCTGATAACGATGCCATTACCGTGACCCCGAACCCGTGGTATGCCAACAGTTTCGATGGCTGGGCACCTCGCTGGCTTGGTTCGCCAACGCCACCGGCAGCCTCGGCGAGGAATCGGCCATCACCACCAATCTCGGCGATGACGCTTCCAAGGCTAAGGCTGTGGAATACGGCAAGCAGCTGCGCGAACAGTTCTACCAGCCATCTTCGGTGATGAAGGACTGGACCTGAACATGGCCCGCTACAACGTGGGCGGCGGCAATGCCTCCGATGTTGCCTACGGCTACCCATTCATGCGCCAAGGCGCTGCCGTGCCTGGCACGTGGAAAGATGACGCCACCGGCTCCGGCACGTATGGCAATGGCGTAACCACCAAGCAGGCCGACAAAGACAAGCTGGCTGCGGCATTCGACCCGACTGACGACAACCAGTATGACTTCTCCAAGTCCGCCGCCCAAGACTGGTGGATTGAGCGCGGTGCCACCGGCGATAACCCTGACATCACCGACGTAGAGGCCTTCGCCAACTCCGCTCCGTGGTTCCTGACCAACAGCGGTTACGCCACTGGTGGATACAACTCTGGTAGCAATAATCTTGCAAACCCTGAGAAATTCGCTCAGTACATGGCCAAGAACGTCGAGCACCTCGAAAGCTTGGCGCAAACGTTGACACGGTCGAGCCGTTCAACGAGTCCGAGACCAGTTACTGGGGCACTCCGGGCGACATGGCTTCGAAGTACACCGATGAGAGCGATGACAACACCAAGCTCATTAACAACTACTGGGATAAGTACTACTCCGACAAAGATAGGTCCGTCACCCCATACTCCAACGCGCTGAAGAAGCCGCAGGAGGGTATGCATGTCAGCAACGCCCAGCAGCAGCAGACGATTACCGCACTCGCTGAGGCGCTCAAGGACAATGATGACACCATCATCGCAGCCACCGATGCCACGAACTCCGCCGACTTCGTCAAGTCGTACAACCAGTACCCGCAGGCGATCAAGGACCTTATCGGCCAGTACAACGTTCACGCCTACTCCGACAGCAACCAGATGCAGTCGCGCGATATCGCTCAGGCAGACGGCAAGAAGCTGTCGATGAGCGAGGTGGACGGCTCCTGGCAGTCTGGCTCCTACAACCCGTACGGTTTCGACAACGCGCTGGGCATGATGAGCAAGATCAGCTCCAACGTCACCCGCCTGCAGTCCAAGGACTTCACCTTCTGGCAGGTGGTCGAGGACCTCTACAACATGCAGATGGGCTCGAATGTGAATCCGGCCGGTGAGAACACCAACTGGGGCACCGTGCTCATCGACTTCGACTGCACCGTGGCTGGCATGGACGGCAAGCTCTACTCCGAGCGCCGCGTGAACAACAACGGCGGTACCACCGATGGACTTGAACCGTGTACGGTTATTGCAAACGCCAAGTACAACGGCGTCAAGGCCATCACCCACTTCATCCACGCGGGCGACAAGGTCATCGCCAACAACGATGAGGACAACAACATGACTGCCACCTCCGACGATGGCAAGACACAGACCGTCATCCACCGCAACTCCGGCACCTCTGACCAGACCTTCGTCATCGACCTGTCGAAGTACGGCGAGATTGCCGACAACGCTTACGGTGAGCTCTACCTGACCACCGAAACCTCTGCCGAAGACAAGAACGCGGGTGTCGATTCCGCCACTCCGGAAGTCTTCGCCAAGACCAGCAACGTCAAGCAAGCTGAAGGCTCTGTGATGATTGACAAGGCTGCCAAGACCGCTACGGTCACTGTGCCCGCCCGTTCTATCGCCTCCATCCCAGCTCACTGCGTGACCGGCTACGCTAAGGATGCTGCCGTCGAGACCGGCGACACTTACCAGCTCGTTGGTAAGCAGTCCGGCAAGGCCGTGGCTGATACCACTTCTGGTGATTCCGCGCTGTCCCTGGCCAACGTCGCTTCCGATGCCGAGAACGCCAAGAAGCAGACTTGGACCTTTACCCAGATCGAGCAGCCCGCCGACTCCGAGCGCCTGATCTCAAGGCTTATGTGATTACTAACGCCGAAGGCAAGGTGCTGGTGTCCAAGGATGGCACGAACGCGCTTTCCAACGAAACGGTTGAGGCCGCTAAGTCCGACCCGGCTGCCAAGTGGATTCTCAACACTTCCGATGGTTCGACCTACCAGCTGCTCAATGCCGCGACTAAGACGAACCTCGATGTGGATAACTCTGGTACCACAGTCGGCACGAAGGTTGGCTTGTGGCAGTCACCGAGCGGCACTTCGCCGTCCGCCAACCAGACATGGACTCTACGCAATGTAACGCCGACCAGCCAGAAGACCGTGAACGTGCAGACCGCCGTTAACGAGAAGGCCGCGCTGCCGACCGAAGTCACGCTCTACTACACCTGGGGCGAAGGCAAGGCCACGGTTGCCAACTGGGATACTTCCAAGGTCGATGTGGCCAAGGAAGGCACCTACGAAGCCACCGCTACCGCCACCGATGTGTACGGCAACGAGTTCAATGTCGCCGCTACGGTCTACGTTGGCGCGCTCACCGTTTCCGATCCGGTATCGGCTACAGTGCTGGCCGGCACCAGTGCGAGCGAGGCGAAGGCCGCGCTTGAGGCTGCGCCGGTGTATCTGCACGTCAAGGCATCGCCTGCATTCGAGGGCGATGCGGCTAAGGTTACGTGGAACTTCGATGGGCTTGATACCAAGCTCGCCGATGCCAAGGCTGGCGACAACATTGCCGTGACCGGTACTTACCAGCTGGACGACGCGACCACGATTGCGCTGAAGGGCGCGATCTATGTCACCGCCGCCACGCCTGAGAATGTGGCCGACACTGCTTCCAGCCTGACCGTGACCAACCAGCAGACGGAATACAGCAAGGGCGATCAGTGGAAGAAGCTCACCGATGGTGACACGTCAGCTGAAGCCTGGGTGACGTGGAACTCTGCTGGTGACTATTCCGCCAGCCCGACCGCCACGATTGACTTCGGCTCTGAGTGTGAGCTTAGCAGCGTGACCATTACGTATGGTGACAAGGCTCCGGCTTCCGCCAAGGCCGAGTACGCCACTGATGGCGAGACGTGGATGCAACTCGGTAGCGATGTTAAGCCTGCCGCAGGCCAGACGGTGACGTTCAAGGCCGATAAGGGCACAGTGAATGCCACGAAGGTGCGCATTGTGAACACCGTGAACAACGACTACATGAACGCCACCGAAATTCAGGCATTCGTGACGCCGGTTCAGGGTGCTGCGAAGAACATCGCCGCGGCCTCTGGCACGAACTTCTCGGTGAACTTCCAGGAGGGTGCCTCCGCTTCCAAGGCCATCGATGGTGACACTACGTCAAAGGGTTGGTCCACTTGGGCTTCCACCGCCTCGACGGTGGACCCGGTCGCCACGTTCACCTTCGACGAAGCTCAGACCATCACCGAAGTGAAGACCTTCTTCTACTACGATGGTCGTGCGTCTTGGCCGAAGAGCCAGACGCTGGAATACCAGGATGAGGCTGGCGAATGGCATGGAGTCGGTACCAAGGATGGCTGGAAGATACAGGCCGGCGATGCCGGCTCTGGCTCCGACGGCATCACCGCCGCCGACACCCCGACCGTTGACTTCGTGCTCGCACCCCGGTAAAGGCCAAGGCATCCGCCTGACTAACACATTGCAGGACACCAAGGTGTACATCAACGTGGCTGAGATCCAGGTGTTCGCACAAGACAGCACGGTACTCACCCCGCAGCCAGCATCCGATGCCACGCTGGGCGACCTGCGTCTTGACGGCGAAACCGTTGAAGGCTTCGACCCGGCCAAGACCGACTACACGGTTGATCTGCCGGTCGACGCCGAGGCAAACCCAGTGCTGCAGGCCTTCGCCACCGACAATGCCGCCGCCGTCAAGGTGACTGGCGACGCGGTTGAGAACGGCAAGCTTGGCGGCAAGGCCGCCATTACGGTGACCTCAGCCGACGAGTCTGAGACGAAGACCTACACGGTGACCTTCAACGCCTTCACTTTGGCTTCGCTCAAGGTGATCGGACCCACGAAGACCGAGTACGCCATCGGCGACAAGCTCGATACCGCCGGTCTGAAGGTGACTGCCGTCTATCAGAGTGGCGACAAGACCAAGGAAGTGCCGGTCGCTCTTGACGACCCGCAGCTTGCGATTGGCTCGTTCGACTCCACCACCGCAGGCAAGAAGGCGATTACCGTCTCCTACCGTGGTGTGACCGCGACCTTCAACGTCACGGTCAAGGCCAACGCAGTCGCCCCTGGCCCTGAAGAACAGAAGCCCGGCAGCACCAACAAGCCCGGTGCCACCGGCAACGGCAACAAGAACACGGTGGCCAACACCGGTTCCAATGTTGCCGCCATCGCTGGCGCTGTCGCTCTGCTGGCCGCTGCCGCGGGTGCATTGTTCATGCTGCGCAAGCGTGCATAGCACCCTCGCACAGTAATGGGTGGAAGGAACAAGCCGGCAATATTGACTATTGCCGGCCGGTTCCTCCGCTCTTTGAGCATAATTGGTCCGACAAGTTGAATACTGAGTTTTCAGTATCGGTATATTGATTTGTCGGCCCTTTTCTGACTTCGCGGATAGCGACATAACTGTTTGTTCAAAAAACCGTTATCATCAATCAAGGAACCAAATCAATGAAGATAAACAATAAGGGCAAGGGCGCTCTTATCGCGGCAATTACCGCCGCGGCAACGCTATTGTCATGCGGGCTGGCCGCTGCAAGTGCCAGTGCGGCAGGTGTGGATTACCTGCCTACCATCGGCCAAGTGCCGACATACACCAAGTTCCAGCCCACAGCCGATCCGGGCAAGAACGCTAGCGATTACTTCCAGCCATATTGGTATGCCAAGAACGCCAATGATAATGGCGGCACACACATCCAAGCGCACGGTGGCCAAGTGGTCAAGGTTGGCGACGCCTACTACTGGTATGGCGAAGACCGTTCTAACGGTTACGACAACAGCCCCGGTGTTCATGCTTATATGTCGACAGATCTATACAACTGGACCGATCTTGGTGTGGCGCTGCGTGCGGTGACCAGCAAATCTCAGTTGACGGATAAGAGCAATGCCGATTACGCCTACTTCGACAAGGCCTACAACCTGACCAAGTCCGACGGCAGTGTGGACGCTGCCAAGGCCGACGCAATCTTCCCGTACCTCAACACCAACCCCGATCAGGATGGTGATGGCGCGGTTGATTTCCGTACAGGGCATTTTCGAGCGTCCGAAGATCATCTACAACAAGAAGAACAAGCAATACGTGCTGTGGTGGCATTCCGATGGAAGCACCACGCCGGGCGGTTCCAACTATGCACGTGCACTTGCGGGCGTGGCTGTTTCCGACAATCCGGCGGGCCCATTCACTATGGTGGGTGCCTATCGTTTGCCTAACCAGAACAATTGGAAAGAAGCCGCAGGTACCCAGCTGGGGTGAGAACGGTGACAGCCGCGATATGACTGTGTTCGTGGATCCGAAGGACGACAGTGCCTATGTACTGTATTCTTCCGAAGCCAATGCCACGCTGTATATCGCCAAGCTTAACGATGATTACACCAATGTAGTCAAGACCACGAATGTGGACCAGTCCGAGGGACAAAAGCAGTACTCTGCTGACGGGCAGTACCCATACATTCTTGCAGACGGTACTACGGATGCCCCGGTGCGTGGCGAAGATTTCCAAATCGTCAAACAAAATGGTTCGCTGGAAGCTCCTGCCGTATTCCAATATGACGGGCGTTACAACATCATCGCATCTGGTGCAACCGGCTGGGACCCGAACAAGCAGACCTACTACACCGCCGACTCCATGCTGGGAAGCTGGACCCGTGGCGTGGAAAAGGACGATGCCAACGAGAACACGTGGTACAACAACATGCCGGAAGGCGCGGATGGTCTGTTGTCTGTGGGCGATACCCGCGGCACCACATTCGGTTCGCAGTCGGCTAGTGTGCTCGCAGTAGACCAGGAGAAAGGTCACTTCATCTACCTTGGTGACCGTTGGGATTCCGGTAAAGCCGATTCCACCTATGTTTGGCTGCCGCTGACCATCGGTGAGAACGGCACCATCGAAATGCATAATCCTGCTCAAGAAGGCGAGCCCGACGGCTGGGATCTGAACTATTGGGACAACCATGGTAGCGCCAAGGGCAAGCTGGTCAACTGGACTGTGGAAACCGGCGATGATCTCCCGAAGACCGTGAACACGGGCGGAACCGTTACTCTGCCGGACACCGTCAACGTCAAGGAAGGCGACGATACCATTGCTACCAAGGTGACATGGAATGTGGAAGGCGGTACGGCAGTCAGCAAGTCGACCAAGGCTGCCGGCAGCACCTACGCATTCAATGTGCCGGGAACCTACACCATTACAGGCACTCTTGCCGAGAGCAGCAACTTCAACCCGGGCCGCACATTCCGCAGAACCATCGACGTTTCCTGCTCCAACCCGATTTCCGGAAGTTGGAAGGAAGCCCATTGGAAGGGCGGCAGCGCGTGCCAGGTCGCCGCATCCGGCGGTACCTATGACTTCACCGTTACGGACAACGCCAATCGTGGTGTCTGGACGGATCGCAACGAGGGCAGCGCGGTGTACCAGCCTGATGCTCTGGACGTGAACGAAACGCTGGAAACCACGGTCAAGCCGCTCGACTTGGGCGGTAATGGCGATCCGCGCGCCGGTCTGGTGGTCCGTAACGGTCTTGCTGGCGCTAACGGCGGCAAGGGATATGCCACGTTACTTGCCAGCCCAAGCGGCGTTTACATGCAGTACGATTCCAATGCCGATGGCTACATCGATAAGGAAACATCGCATGTTGGTACCGGCTTCGGCGACCAAGTGCAGCTCAAGCTGGAGCGCATCTCAACCGATACTCTGAAAGGCTACTGGCGTGCTTCCGCGAACGATGAATGGCAGGATGTCGCTACGGTAACGCTGACCGGTGCGGACGCAACCGGGCTCGATGCCGGTGTCTTCGCCACGTCGAACAGCAATGCCGGCGCATTCACCGTGGCCTTCAACGGCACTGCGTTCGGTTCGCAGACTGCTGCTGTGGAGTCCATCGCGGCTAAGGACCCTGAAGCCACTATCGCCAAGGGGCAGATGCTCGCGCTTCGGGACGTGACGGTTACCGCCACGCTCACCAATGGCAAAACGCGTGTGCTGGAGCCAAGCGAATACACGCTGGAAGGCTTCGACACCACCAAATTGGGCGAGCAAACCGTGACGGTGCGTCTTGTCGCTGATTCTTCAGTAACCGCCACGTTCACCGTGACTGTGGAAAGCAACCTTGCCCGGTTGTTCTGCTCGTCCGCTGCGGCCTCGAAGTATGAGCCGGCCAGTAGCTGGGCCTCCGCTTCTACGGCCGACCTGACTTGCGACAACAACCTGAGCACCAACTGGTCGAACTGGGGCACCGGCGACACCTCGCCGTGGCTCAGCTACACCTTCGATAAGGCATATCAGCTGGGCAAGCTCAGCGTTGCGGTGGATAAGGCCAAGGGCGAGGCCGCTCCGAAGAGCTTCACTGTATCGTACCTAGCTGAAGACAGCGCCACGTGGACTGATGCCACGCTGCCGGCAGTCACTGTGAATGGTGCTGCTGGAGCCGTGACGGAAGCCGATGTGAGCGCTCTGCCCGCCACCAAGGGCATTCGCCTCAACTTCACCTACGCCGATGGCAATGACTATGCCAAGATCGCTGAAGTACGCATCGCCGAAGGTGAAGCAACGCCAAAGCCGCAGCCGTCTAGTAACGCCAATCTTGCTGATCTGACTGTGGATGGCAAGACGGTTGACGGATTCTCCGCGGATATCACCGAATATGCCGGTGCGCTGGCCGGAGACGCTGCTTCTTACCCGACGGTGGAGGCGACTGCTGCTGACGCGAAGGCTACGGTGCAGGTGGAGCAGGCTTCGACCGAGAACAGCGGCGTGGCCACGGTGACTGTAACTGCTGAGGATGGCACGGCGGAAACCTACACAGTGACATTCGGCGAACTGCCTCAGTTGGCCGAGCTTGCTGTGGAAGTGACCAAGGATTCCTATCAGGTAGGCGATAAGTTCAACGCTGCCGATGTGAAGGTATCCGCCATTTACAAAGTCGGCGATACCGAAACGCTGCGCAAGCTGATTGATCCAACTGATGGTGATCTGAAGTTCACTGGCTTTGATTCTGCCACCGCAGGCACGAAGACCATCACCGTCTCTTATCGTGGCGTGAACGCGACGTTCGAAGTCACGGTCACGGCCACGGAGGTCACTCCCGGCCCTGGAGAGCAGAAGCCCGGCGATACCAACAATCCTGGCAACACTGCTAAGCCCGGTAACACTGCCACGAATAAGCCGGCTGCTAATGGCGCTGCGCCCCTTTCGAATACGGGTGTTGCCGTGGCTGCCATTGCGGTCGTGGTTGTGGTGCTGACAGCTGCGGCTGGTGCCTTGCTCGTCATCCGCAAACGCCGCGCATAACCATGGCAACTGCTGAGTGGCGTGGATTGCGTTGCTATTGAGCAATCTGCGATTCACGCCACTCAGCGAGTGCACCCGAGTGCGCCCGAGCTTGCGCAATGCAGGCGCAATACAGTGCAAACAGTACAAAGCAACAATAATGGCCGTCTGAGCCAGCTGCTCCATGCGAGGGCAGCTGGCTCAGACCGGCCTTGTGTCTGCAAGTACATGCAATTAGAGCATGAACATGTGGTAGCCGTTGAGCTGTTACTTGGTTTGTTTTGCTTTGTGTTGCGCTCAGCAGTGCGACGGACGTCCGCCCGCAGTGTAGTGCAGCGCTCCGTGAACCAGCGCTGATGTGAAATGCATGTTGCACATGCCCGCTTCTTCTGCTTCGTGCGTGCAGCCGGCGATGCTGCATAGGTTCATACCCCGAATCATGGTCATACCCCCTCTTTGGGATGGCATCCGTGCCACCATCTGCCTTCAGAGCATAGCGGACAATTGTTGCATTGCCTAGGCGGTACAACGCTTTCTGTGGCCTGTATCACATCCTTGCCGGCGTTCTGCGGCGTGGTTTGGGGCGTGTGCATGTGCTCTTGTGCGGTTTGTTGTGTGTGATTTGGGTATACGGATAGAGTTTCTTCTCTGCAGTGGCAAGGGCCTCTCGGCCGGCGAGCCGGCTGATTTCTCCCATGCGTTGCTCAATGATTTCCGTTTTGCGAGTCTGAACGGCAAAGTAGCTCTGGAGAAGTGCCACTTCTTCTTTCTTCGGATCACCGTTTTGAGCAATGAGATAGCAGGCGTATCGGGAGTGCTGAGTTCGCTGGTTTTGCGTGTGATTTCGTCGCGGTTCATGGGTGTGTCCTTATGTTTTCATGACCATTTTCGTGACTCCACGAAAATGGTCAAAGCGAATAATTGCAATGGTTTTGAAGTATGGGCGCGCTCCGCCCAACTGGTCTGTCTTCGTCCGCCTTTTCGACCAGATACCTCATGGAGCACAATGCCAACGTCGCTACCGTTGGCCCAGCAAATATTCTTAGACGACGCCCCGAAGTGAATATCTATGCGGCTTTCAGAATATCAAAGAGCGTGGAGTGTGTGCATTATGCGTTCCAAAAATAGTTTCTAGTAATGAATTGTTTACGGTGTGAGATATTCTTGGGGTGTTTGCGGCGCTCTGCCGTGTGGCGAATGGGAATGGATGGTGCTCTTATGGGATTTGAGCAGGAAGCAGTTAGTGAACTGTATGCCAGCGTGTGGGGCAATCGTTCGACAATGCAGAGGGAATTCACTCGTGGAGCCCATGGTGAGCAGTTCGTGCTCCGGGAGCTGTCCATGAAGGGGACGCAAACGCCATCGCAATTGGCATCGGCGCTGCAGGCCAGTTCCGGCCGCATCTCCACTGTGCTGTCGTCTCTGGAGAAAAAAGGCTGGGTCACGCGTGACATTGATTCCAAGGATCGGCGCATTATTCGCGTGAATCTCACTGATTCCGGGCGCGAGCAGTCTCATCGGATGATAGAGGAAATGCGTTCCGCAATTTGCTGGATTTTCTCGCAAATGGGGGAGCGGCGCACGCGCGAATTCGTTGACCTGGTGTCTGAGTTCACCACATATATGTCGATTTGCCATCCGGGGCGGCCTCGCCGACGGCTGAACAAGTGCGTGAGGCATTCGTGGAGCGGGACAAGCGCGTGGCTGAACACATGGCAGCTAAGCGCGCGGAGAACTAATCGGCAAGGCTAATTGAGGACGCTCACAGCGAACATGCAGAAGTGCGCGTAATATCTCACAGTGTAAGTAATCAAACAATAGAAACTATTAAGACATCGTGAACCGATAATCGCCGATAACCCAGCCAACTTAAGAACCAATCGTCAATAACCAATAACCAACCCAACCAACACAAGGGGAAACCAATGCTTCGCATCATGAAATACCTCTCCAAAGCGGAGATCGGTCAGATGCTCATCGCTCTGGTGACCATCGTCGGGCAGGTCTACTTCGACCTGAAACTGCCCGACTATATGTCAGACATCACCACGCTGGTCGAAACGCCGGGCAGCCACATGAAGGACATTTGGATTGCCGGCGGCAAGATGCTGCTCATCTCGCTCGGATCCGCGGCGTGTGCCATCATCACCGGCTACATCGCTGCGCGCGTGGCGGCCTCGTTCACCCAGCGTCTGCGCTCGCTCGAATTCCGCAAGGTCGAGTCCTTCGGCCCGGCCGAAATGAGCAAGTTCTCCACCGCCAGCCTCATCACCCGCTCCACCAACGACGTCACGCAGGTGCAGATGTTCATCACCATGGGCCTGCAGCTCATCGTCAAGTCGCCGATCATGGCCGTATGGGCCGTGTGCAAGATCGCCGGCGAAGGCTTCGAATGGACGCTCGCCACCGGCATCGCCGTAGTGATTCTGCTGGCGGCCATCGTCATCATGATGGCCATGGTCATGCCGAAATTCAAGGCCATGCAGGCCCTGACCGACAACATCAACCTCGTGGCCCGCGAGAACCTCACCGGCCTGCGCGTGGTGCGCGCCTACAATGCCGAGGATTACCAGGAAGCCAAGTTCACCAAGGCCAACAAGGAACTCACCGACACCCAGCTGTTCACCAACCGCGTCATGGCGTTCATGATGCCGTTGATGAACACCGTCCTGAACGGCCTGATGCTCGCCGTCTACTGGATCGGCGCTTACCTCATCGACGCCGCCGGGC
>ENA-OPYV01000144-OPYV01000144.1-human-gut-metagenome-genome-assembly--contig:-NODE-144-length-21821-cov-3.039550_pt1 | contig 21821 bp, 31 predicted proteins | sample MGYA00242474_ERZ504485 | MGnify/ENA primary metagenome ERZ504485 (study PRJEB26092, sample SAMD00036263) | human gut metagenome | host: Homo sapiens | study: EMG produced TPA metagenomics assembly of...
CATGCGAACCGCAACCGATTGGAAACCCGTCCCTCAACATGATACGAAAGACGATGGATGTCAATAAATCTTAGAGAAGTTCTTTGCGAGAAGCCAAGTAAGCGTGAGCATGGCGCTCAAGAACCTCGTCCTCAACACTCGTTAGGCGAATGGCGCCGAGTGCCGCGGGCAGCGGCAGCATGCTGCGATTCGAGCGAGCGAACTGCTGCCTGCGGAACTCCTCGATATATGCGGCAGGCTCCAGATCGAGGGCAAGTTCCTCGATACCAAAGTCCTCTAGGCAGTCATCGACCTCAAAGACGTAATCGATATCGAAGTCGCAGGCATCATGTGCTAGGCGCGCCTCAAAGCGCATGCCCTCGGACAACAGCTGGTAGGCAGGAACCTGCGAAGCAGCATCGCCCAAGCAAGCGCGCAGGGTACGCTCCCCCGTCTTGCCAAAATCGAGCGCATGGCGGGCGCTCGGGTTCGTGGCCATCAGTACGTCCTTGCGGGCAGTCTGAGACCATTGAACTGCATTGACGAGCGCGACCTCCTCGCCCGCGAGAATCTCGGGAACGGTCTCAGTAAACTGATTCCAGCGGGACTTGCTGCTCGAAAGCATGGTGCCAACAAGCACCACATAGCCGAACTTGAGGTACTCGGGGTCCGCCTCGCGAACAAGGTCGAGGTCACACACGACCAAGCCCGGCTCAGGACGGAACGCGATAGCGGGAAGCGCATTCGCCGGCGAGGCGACGAGCGGCTTCATGGTCGTCGCGACCGTGAGCATGGCGTCGAAGGTCGTCGGCAGCAGCGCGCACTCGGTTCGGCCACACCACTGGTTGGCGCACCAGCTAACAACCGAGCAGGTTGCGGCATCGCCAACGGCGACAACCAGATCGTCGCAGGTAACGCCGTTGGCAGACAGGGCGCCAAAGATCGCATCGGCATCGGCCAGCGTGGCACCAGCAGGCGAAACCTCGAGGACTAGCGGCGACACGGCAAAACCGGCGTCGACCAGCGCATGCTCGACGACTTCACCAAAACGCTCGGATGTGGCGGTGTTCCAAACGACCATCGCGCGCTTAGGCTTGCCCACGGCCGAGGCAAACATACGCGACAGTTCATCGAACGCGCCCAATCCGACGCGGACATCGACGCTGCGGTTTTGGAAATTGATCAGTTGACGGCGAATCATAGCAGCCCACGCTCCAAAAGCATCTCGGCACAAAGGTAGGAACGTCCTCGAAGGACTTGTTGCGAATATCAAGGGTAAGGTCGGCGGCCTGGCGATACAGCGGACGGCGATGCTCAAACAGGCGCGCAGCATGCTCGGGCGAACGGAAATCGGGGCGCGTGTCGGACCGACGAATCTGTCGAATCGAATCCTCGAAGTCGCCCTCGAGGTACACGCACGTACCCATTTCGTGCATCAGTTCAATATTCACCGGCGTTTTCGACGATACCGCCCCCGCACGAAACCAACAGGCTGCGCTCGCTTTGGAGCGAACGGAGCGCCGAGGTCTCGAACTCGCGAAAACGATCCTCGCCCTCGGTCTCAAAAATCTCGGTTACCGACTTGCCGCAACGGCGCACGACCAGACGGTCGGTATCGATAAAACGCCGCTTGAACATGGTGCCCACGTTGCGCGCAAGCGTCGACTTGCCCGCGCCCAAAAAGCCGATAAAGAAGATATGGTCGCAGCCGTGTTTGATGTGCTGGGACATGACGAGACCTATTCCTCGCAAGGAAGGTCGCGCAGGGCCCGGCGCTCAAAGATACGGAAGATCTGCGTATACCACAGGTCCTGCGTCGCCTGCGGCTTTACCAGGATGGTATCGACGCCGGCGAAGTTGCCGCTCCACACGTCCGTGTAGAGCTGATCACCGATCAGCACCGCCTCGTCAGCCGTGGCGCCGAGGCGCTTAAGACCCGCCTTGAGGGCAAACGGCGCCGGCTTCATGGCATGGCTGATGGCCTCGAGTCCCAGCTCGCGTGCTGATGCCATGACCTGGTCGCGATGCCAGTTGTTGGACACCATGCACAGCTTAAAGCCTTTGGCGCGGGCGGTATCGAGCCAAGCGGAAACCGCGGCGGGAACCTGCTCGGTGTCGCGCGGCACCAGGGTGTTATCGCGATCGAGCAGAATGGCGCGTTTGCCGTCGGCCCAAAAGGGGTATCAAGGTCGATGCGATCGACCGAGGCAACGTAACGTTTGGGGCTAAAAAATCCTCATGCTAATTCCAAGAACTGTTGATGCTCTTCGTAGGTTTGCGAGAAGTACTCCTCGTCCTGCGTAATGTAGAAATACAGGTCATCGGAGTCGGTCGGCTCAAGCGTGGCCTTGAGTGCCTCGAGCGACGGAGAGCAGATGGGCGTGGGCGGCAGGCCCTCGTGCTTATAGGTGTTATACGGACTATCGCTCTGCAGGTCGTCGGCGGTAACCTCGCCACCGGTGACATACATCATGGTCGCATCGCTGTTGAGATAGCGCAGACCATCGAGCTTGCCGGCAAGACGGTTGTAGAAGACCGAGGCCACGTGCGCGCGCTGGTCGGCGTTGAGGCCCTCGCGCTCAACGATAGAGGCCAAATTGACGATGTCGTAGTCGGACATCTCCACACCGTAGCGTTCCTTGATCTTGGCTTCGCAGCTCGCAAAGTCAAGCGACTTGTACTCGGTCTTAAACTGATCGAGCATAGCGCGAATCACGCCATCGGCCGTCGGCAAATCACCCAACGAATAGGTCTTGGGGAACAAGAAACCCTCGAGCGAATCGTTGGCGGCGCCCTTAAGGAAGCTATAGTCGTCCACGTAGTTGGAGGCCTTGGCCTGGTTGAGGAAGTCTTCCTTAGAGATGCTGTCGTAGGCCTGGGCCACACGGTCGGCGACTTGATCGACCGTCAGGCCCTCAGGGATAGTCAGCGCACTGGAGCCCGCGTTGGGGCCTTCCATGAGCTGCTGAACAACCTTGGTCGCATCCATGAGTGTGGTGAACGAATAATCACCGGGCTTGAGCGACATATCGGCGTTGAGCTTTTTCACCGCCGCATAGTAATCCTTGGGATTTTCAACGATATGGTTCTCGGAGAGAATCGAGGCGATCGTATCGCCTGAAGCACCATGGGAATGGTCACCGTAACCTGCTGACCAGCCGTGACCTTCGTATCCTCACCGGCAAAGAAGCCCTTGACGGCCGGCACGACAAAGAAAGCGATCGCAGCAAGCGCGAGCACCGCCACCACAACGCCGATAATCATAGGCACCGGGGAGCTTTTCTTTTGAGCACCGCGACGAGCATGCGTGTTGTAGCTCGAGCGGGTCGCCGGAGCAACGCCATGCGAACCGCGAGCGTGATGCGAATGCGATTGAGGGACCTGAGTTCGCTGGGTAGGTGCCTGCTGCTTAAAGCGGGTACCGCCTGCAGGCTGGGCCGTACGAGCAGTGGGCTGTTGAGCCGCGTGAGAAGCCGAATGCTGAACCGAACGAGCAGAAGGCTGCTGACCCGTCCGTTGAACAGGTTGGGCCGAATGAGAGAAGGACTGCACCGAGCGCGCGGCAGACTGAGCTGCGCGCTGCGTCGGCTGTGCCGGACGCTGGCCAGGCTGGGCAGGGCGCGACGCCGGCTGCCGTGTACGATTCTGCTGGCGCGGATCGGAAGCGCTAGACATGCGAAACCTCCTCGTTTTTACGATCGAGCCACGTCTGCAAAAACAGGCTGGCGGCAATCATGTCGATCTTGCCCTCATCTGCTTTTCGTTGAGGCCCTGCTCGCGCAGGATACGCTTGGCCTCTTGCGAAGACAGACGTTCGTCCTCAAACTCCAGCGGAAGATCGAGCTCGTCGGCAATCTTTTGCGCCACGGCGGCAACGCGCTCGGCCTGGGGGCCGGGCTCACCGGCCATGGTCAGGGGGCGTCCGCTTACCAGGATGTCGGGCTCATAGTCCTCAACCAGGTAGCGGAACGTCTTGGCCATACCGGTGACCTCGGCAGCCGGAAGCACCTTGACAGGCATCGCCATCTTGCCATCACGGCTCGAGACGGCGATGCCAATCCTGGTCTCCCCTATGTCCAGCGCGAGCGCAACCACAGCGACTTCTTAGATTCTTAGGCGCCGAGCGCGGTCTTAGCGGCCGCGAGGGCATCGGCGATGCCGGCAGCATTCTTGCCACCGGCCTGGGCCATGTTGGGACGACCGCCACCGCGACCGTCGACCAGACCCGCGATCTGCTTGATCACGTTACCGGCGTGGAAACCGGCCTTGACGGCGTCATCGGAGCCGGCAGCGAGCAGGGCCGGAGTGCCCTTCTCAGTCACGCTGGCGACGACACAAGCGACAGGGCCGGCGACCTTCTGATGCACGGTATCCCATACGTTGCGCAGGTCGGCAGCCTCAAGGCCCTGGAGCTCAGCGACAACGAGCTTATAGCCGTCGAGCTCGACGGCGCCCTCGATGGCGCTGGAGATGGCGTCGGAGGAGCACCGGTCAGAGCCTTTTTTGAGCTTGTTGGACGTCTCGCGCAGCTCAGCCTGCAGGTTCTCCACGCGGGCGGGAACCTCGTCGACGCGGCACTTGAGCGCAGCGGCGGCGGCGTCAACGAGCGCCAGGCGGTCGGCCATGTAGTCGAGGGCACCCTTAGAGGTCACGGCCTCGATACGGCGGACATTGGAGCCCGTGGAGGACTCGGAAATGATCTTGAACAGACCAATCTCTGCGGTATTGGCGGCATGGGTGCCACCACAGAGCTCGCGGGAGAACGGCTGGTCCTCAGCGCCCACGGAGACGACGCGGACGACATCGCCGTACTTCTCTCCAAACAGAGCGACAGCGCCGGCAGCCTTAGCCTCGTCGATGCCCATGACACGGGTCACGACCGGCTTGGAAGCGAAGATCTGCTGGTTGACCAGGTCCTCGACAGCCTTGAGCTGCTCGGAGGACAGGGCCTCGAAGTGCGTGAAGTCAAAGCTAGGTGCTCGGGCGTCACCAGCGAGCCGGCCTGGGAGACGTGCTCGCCCAGGACCTGCTTAAGGGCAGCGTCGAGCAGGTGCGTGGCGGTGTGGTTGCGGCGCAGGAAGCCACGGCGCTCGGCGTCGAGCGCGGCGGTAACAGCGGCACCGACAGCCAGCGTGCCCTCGGCAACGTGCGCGACGTGGGCATACAGGCCGTTGTGGTTCTTGGTGTCGGCAACGGTCAGAACAACGCCCTCGGCGGAAAGCTTGCCGGCATCGCCCTGCTGGCCACCCATCTCGGCATAGAACGGGGTGCGGTCGAGCACAACCTCGACATCCTCGCCGGCGGCAGCGGACTCGACGGACTCGCCGTTGCGCACGATGGCGACAACCTTGGCGCCCTCGATCACATCGTTGTCATAGCCGTCGAACTCGGTCGCTGCGACCTTGTCCGAAAGCTCGACCCACACGTCGTTGAAGCTGCCCCAGGCGTCGCCCTTGGCATTGGCGCGGGCGCGGGCCTTCTGGTCCTCCATGCAGGCAGTGAAGCCGTCCATATCGCGTCGTGGCCAGCGGTGCCGGCGATCTCGACGGTCAGATCGATGGGGAAACCAAAGGTGTCGTGCAGTTTAAAGGCGACATCGCCCGAAAGCACGGCGCCCTCGGCAAGCGCTGCCAGGGCCTCGTCCAGATAGACGCGGCCGTTGTCGAGCGTCGTGGAGAAGCGCTCCTCCTCGGAGGCGACGATACCCTTGACGAGCGCGACATTCTTGAGCAGCTCGGGATAAGCCTCACCCATCTGAGCGTTAACCTCGTTGATGAACTTGGTCAGGAAGGCGCCCTCGATGCCCAGCAGGCGACCGTGGAACACGGCACGACGGAGCAGGCGGCGAAGGACGTACTCGCGACCCTCGTTACCGGGAAGGATGCCGTCCGAGATCATAAAAGTCGACGGCACGGGAGTGGTCGGCGATGATACGCAGGGAGCGGCTGGCGCCAGAGTAATCGTCGGCGTCATAGGTCTTGCCGCTAATCTTCTCGCCCAGCTTGATGAGGTGCTGCATCAGATCGCCGTCGTAGTTGGCGGTCTTGTGCTGCATGATGGCGGCCATGCGCTCCAGGCCCATGCCCGTATCGAGGTTGCGGTGCGGCAGCTCCGGCATGGAGCCGTCCTCCTGGCGGTCGTACTGGGTAAAGACGAGGTTCCAGAACTCCAGGAAGCGGTCGCAGTCGCAGCCAGGCTTGCAGTCGGGGCTGCCGCAGCCGACCTCCTCGCCCATGTCAAAGTAGATCTCTGAGCACGGACCGCAGGGACCGGTGGGGCCAGCGGCCCAGAAGTTATCGTCCTCGCCCAGGCGGGAGATGTGGTCCTCAGCAACGCCCAGAGAACGCCACACGTCGTGGGTCTCGTCGTCCTCGGTAAAGACGGTGAAGTACAGGCGGTCGAGCGGCAGCTTGAACTCCTTGGTGATGAGCTCAAAGGCCCAGGCGCAAGCCTGCTGCTTGGAGACGCCGCCAAAGGAGAAGTCGCCGAGCATCTCAAAGAAGGACAGGTGACGGCCGTCCTCGCCGATGCAATCGATGTCGTTGGTGCGGACGCACTTCTGGCAGGAGATAGCGCCGATCTCCTTCATGGTCTTCTTGCCCTGGTAGTACTCCTTAAACTGGTTCATGCCGGCGTTGGCAAGCAGCAGCGAAGGATCGTCAGGGACGAGGGACGAAGAAGGATAGAGCTTAAGACCGCGCTCCTCAAAGAAGTTGAGGAACTTGGAGCGAATCTCGGCCGTAGTCATTGACGGGTAGTCAGCACTCATAGAGGGATCTCCTCGGTTCACATCGAAACAGTTCAAACGTAACGATATTACCATCCGCCGCGCCTGTGCAAAAAGAGGTCGCCAAACAGCGACCCTCCAGCGAAAGTGCACGTTATTTAGTACTGCGCGATCCTTTGAAAAAGGACTGCTGTATAATTGCATATAAGATTCACCCGGAAGGAGCGATCGATGAAAAGCAAACGATTTATCCTGAATGCACTTCTGGTTGTAGCACTTTTAGCGCTCTTAGCCTTCTCATGCTGGTACGCAAACCAACCATCATTTGGATACGTATTGTATACAGTAATGTCCGGCGATAAGGCTTATTACACTCTACGCGCAATTGACGTTCTCTTTTTCTATGTAGCCGGCCCCTTATCAATCGCTTTGGTCGCGTTTCTTGTCATTTACAACTTCAAGAAACGTTAATAGAACCTATTTAGAATCCGAATCGTCCATGAGCCGTCGATGCCGGTTTGGTTTCGTCGTTCATATTGAAATCGTCGTCTTTGGCGAAGGGATTCTTGGAAAAAGCCCGTAGCATCGGGCTGAAGGCCCGAGAGCTTCATCCAGGGATTATCGAGCTCGGGTTTGGGCATGGCCTGGGCCTCGGGCGCGGTCTCGTTGCCGATGAGCTCGGACTCGTAGATGAAGGTGTCGTCGCCGAGCGCGTCGTAGGCGGCGACCGGGTTGCATCGGCATCGCGGTACGGTGTGCCCTTAAACACGGCGCCGTCATAGGCCACAAGCTGGCGGCCGGTCTCATTCTCGAAGTAGTACACGAAGATACCCTTGAGGGCCGCACATAGCGGGATGGCAATAATCATGCCGATGGGGCCCATGAGTGCCGAGCCAATAACGAGCGCCGTGAGGCTCATGATGGGATGCACCTGCACCGAACTCTGCATAACCTTAGGCGAAATCACGTTATCGGTGACGTTTTGCGCGACCATCGTCACGATGAGCGTCCATAACGCCAACATGGGACTGAACATGAAGCCGAGTACCGTGGCGATTGCTGCGCTCACCCAGGGACCGACGACCGGAACCAAATGCATGATGCCGGTAAAGATAGCCATGAGCGCCGCATACGGATGACCGATGATCATAAAACCGATAAAGGCGAGGAAACCACCGCAGATGGACGTCACGACCATACCGCGCATGTAGCCGCCGACAGAGCGAGAAAGGATGGCGACCATAAAGCGGTACGAGGTCTCCTTCTCCTGACCGATGATGGTGCAAATCTCGTGGTGCATGCGAGGGTAGTCGCAGGCCATCCAGTAGGCAAGCACCAGGCCAAGGAAGATAACGAACAGCTGCGAGGCCGTATTGGTGATGAGTGGGAACACACCACGACCAAGCTCGGCGGCAATCTGAGACACATACCTCGATGCCACGGCAACCAGCGACGAAAGATTATCGTCCAAATACTCCTTGAGCGGCGTGTTGTTGAGCGTCTTTGCATGCGAGATCATCTCGTTGAGATCGCCACCTGCAACACGAAGCTGCTCGGGCAGGCGGCTCAGGACTTCCATGATCTGACCAAAGAGAATCGGCGACAAGATACAAACGACACCGACGAGCACGGCAACAACAACAATAAGCGCGATAAGCGAACCGATGCCGCGATTCACGCCATGGTGCTCGAGCCAGTTGGTGATCGGGGACATCACAAAGGCAATGATGGAGCCGACGGCAAGAAACTCAATAACCGGCGCCAGGATGCCCATAAGGTTAAAGATGACAGCGGCGATGACAATGCAGCCGACAACAGCCCAAATGCGCAGCGTCAGAATGCGAGTGTCGCGCAGCACGCGATCGGTTTGTTGGGGGTGCTCACTCATGAACGAATCATCACTCCGTCGGGGTCGATCTTGTCCTGAATCTTCTTAAGCGTGCGGCGCAGCAGACGCGAAACCTGCACCTGAGAAATACCAAGCTTCTTGGCGATCTCGATCTGGGTCATGCCCTTCACAAAGCGCAGCTCGATCACCTCGCGCTCGCGCGGCGAGAAATCACGGATGGCTTCCTCGATCACTAGGCGGTCATCGGTAAAGTCGAGCTCGTTGTCGTCGTCGGCGTAACGGTCGAGAATCGAGGGGGCATCGTCGGAATCGGACGCACCAGGAGCCTCGATGGGCACCGAGGTATAGGCCGAAGACGATTCCATAGCCTCGAGGACCTCATCGACAGTCACATCTAGATACTCAGCGATCTCCTCAACCTTGGGCGAACGCTGCAGCTCGTTGGTAAGTTTGTCAGTAGCTTGGTTGACCTTGGCCGAGAGCTCCTGCAGACGACGAGGTACGCGCACGCTCCAGCCCTTGTCGCGAAAATGGCGTTTGATCTCGCCCAGGATAGTGGGTGTTGCAAAACGTCGTGAACTCGAGCCCGCGCTCGGGGTCAAAGCGGTCGATAGCCTTGAGCAAACCCAGATAGCCGACCTGCATGAGGTCGTCGAGCGGCTCGCCGCGATTCTTAAATTTGTTGGCAAGAAACCTTACCAGGTTCATATGGGACATGACGAGCTGCTCGCGCGCGTCCGGATCACCGGTTTCTTTGTAGCGACGAAACAGCTCGCGGGTTTTCTCCTTGTCCCAAGCGGTCTTGCCGCTCCGGGAACGTTCGGTCATATTAGATATCCGCCTTGAGGTCGAGGGAAAGCGTCAGGGGCGCCGCAGTCTTTTCGTAGGAATCGCACACGCTCGCCAAAATGAGCTCGGCATACACAGCGGCCTGGTCATCCTCGTCGACGGTGGCCTGGTCGCCAAAGGTAAAGGTCATGCCAACGTGAGATTCGTCGACATCGAATTTGATCGAGATGTCATCGGAATCAACAGCCGTGCAGCCGAAAATAAATGCTTCCTCGGCAGCCATACGAATGTCCTCGATGCGATCGACGGACATGGAGCAGAGCGCACCGACATTTGCCGCCGTCATGCGCACAAGGCGCGCCAGACGCGGGTCGCCGGCAACGGTCAGCGTAATGGGGCAAGTTGCTTCGCTACTCATCGCAGGACTCCTCAGAGGTCTCGGCGGGCGTGTAGGTGTAATACTGGGCTGCTTTAGCAGCAGGCTTCTGTGCATCATTGTCACCAGCAGCGACATCGTCCCCGGCTTCGCCAATCAGGACACGCTCGGTCGGCTGCTCGGCTTCTTCGGCAGCGGAAAGCTTGCACTCAGCGTCGGCCGCGGGAGCCTTCACCTTGTTAAAGAGTTTCTGCACGGCACCTGCCGCAGAATCAGTCACGCTCGACACAGCATTGCTGGCCTCGGCCATGCTACCGGTGACCTCAGAAATGTCGCGAACCACGGCTTCGACTCTACGAGATTGGAGGTAAGGGCATCAACTGCCGTCTTGCTCGACTTAAGCAGCGGCTCCATCTGGGCAAGCGCCGGCGTAAGCTCATCGACAGCGCCATCGAGCTTTGCCACCACAGGCTGAGCCTCGGCGATGGTGTTGTTGAGGTCGTAACGGTCTTATCGAGCGAGTCGACAACGGTGCGGGTCTTGCGCAGGGTAAGCGCGAGCTCAACGATGGCCCACACGCCGGCAACAGCGAGCAGCAGCAGGGCGATTTGAATGGGACTCATACAAGCCTCCCAAAGGAATCGATATACAGACGGTTTCCATGGTACCCCAAAGGGGACCGAACATGCCATGAGCAGCAACGTGGGACAAAATTATCAGCAGCTACTTCGGTGCATTCCCGCTGCGGTCGCGTCACTTTGCTCTACGCGCCATTCTTCCCAACCGCGGCCGGCAGGCTGCCAAAATGCACCGCGTTCCAAGCCTTCGGGCAAATAGCGCTGATCGACCCAGCCTTCGGGATAATCGTGCGGATACTTATACACACCGTATTCATCGCTGCCCGGGCGATGGCGATCGCGCAGGTAGCTGGGCACCTCGCGAAGACCACTGCTGTGGATATCGGCTAGCGCCGCATCGATCGAGGCCTCGCACGCATTGGACTTGGGCGCCAAGCACACATAGAGCGCAGCTGTGCAAGGTTAATGCGACATTCAGGATAGCCAATAACTTCAGCAGATTTAAAGGCAGCATGCGCCACCAAAAGCGCCTGCGGGTCGGCGTTGCCAACATCCTCAGAAGCGTGAATCATAATGCGGCGAGCGATAAACTTAGGATCCTCCCCAGCATCGATCATGCGCGCGAGCCAATAGATCGTGGCATCGGGGTCGCTACCGCGCATAGACTTAATAAACGCACTGATGATGTCGTAGTGCATGTCGCCGTTTTTGTCATACGTAAAGCCGCGACGCGGGTTGGCGATCTTCACGTCATCCACGGTGATGGGATAGCGCTCCCCCGCCGCAGGCGCTGGCGTTCCCTCGGTATCGGGACGCGTGACGGCAATCTCGCTCGCAAGCTCAAGCGTCGTGAGCGCCGAGCGAGCGTCACCCGCTGCCAGCGTGCAAATGGTCTTGACCGTATCCTCATCGGCCGAGAACTTACCGTTCAAACCCTGCGGTGCCTCAAGCGCACGTTCAATAAGCGTGGCGATATCCTCATCCTTCAGATGCTCAAGCTCCACGACGCGACCACGTGAGAGCAGTGCCGAGTTGACCTCGAAGTACGGGTTCTCTGTCGTAGCGCCAATCATAATGACGGTACGGTTCTCAACTGCATGCAGCAAGGCATCCTGCTGCGACTTAGAGAAGCGGTGAATCTCATCGATGAATAGAATGGTGCGGCGGTCGTACGTATTCAGGCGCGTCTTGGCCTCATCAATTACACGACGCAGGTCCTTCACGGTACCCGTGACGGCGCTGACCTCGACAAACTCGCTCTTGGTATGGTTGGCGATAATGTGGGCCAGCGTCGTCTTGCCCGTACCGGCAGGCCCGTACAGAATCACGCTCGAAAGCACGTCGTGCTCGATCGCGGCACGCAGCCATGAACCCTTACCGACGGCCTTTTGCTGGCCCACGTACTCGTCGAGCGAATTGGGGCGCATGCGCACCGCAAGCGGCGCATTCTGAAAGGAACGCTCGCGCGTCGAAGCAGAAAAAAGGTCGTCCATAGCCATCCCGTGTATTAATCAAATACGTTTTCCACTAACAGTATACCGAATTAATACGAACTACCGTTCGTTAATATAGGTACGATGCGGAAACTTTAGACCCGGGAACAGCTTGCTCGTCAGTTCGCAGAAATAACCGTCCGTCATGCTCGCGATATAATCCACCACGGCTTGATCCTTGTCGTCCTGCCAGGCATAGGCGCGATCGTAGTAGGAAAGCTGCTGCTCGATGCGAGAAATGTGGTGTTTAAAGATATACGAGGACTCGTCACCTTCGTTTATATCCTGCAGGCAACGGTCGTAAAGCTTTTCGAAGGCTTCGCGCAGCTCCGCCTCGGAGTCGCCTTCGATACCGCCCTTGCTATAGATCTTCTCGTAGTTCTCGCGCTTGGCCCGGCGGATCTCCTCAAACAGGTCCTCGCTCATCTCGATGCGCGGCTTACCATAGCTATGCTCCACGATATCGATGGAAGCGTGCGTAAGAATCCAGCTGTTGTAGGCACCGCCCCGGCCATCATCAAAAGCGTCGGGTGACAGCAGGCCCGCCGCGATCGCATCCTGACGGTCACGACCGACGTAGGCAAGAATATCCGAGATGCGAACGACGCAGCCCTCGAGCGTCATGGGACGCAGATGCTCAATTGCGCTATAGCCCGTGGCAATGCAATCCTCAACCGTCTGGTCAAACTGGTCAAAGGAGCTCATGTCCGAGAGCTCAAAACGCACGCTGCTCGTACTCGCCGTTATGGCATAGAACGCCGTCGAGCGTCTGGAGTGACACGTTGCGGCCGTACAGCGCGTCGAGCACGCGGACCGACTGCACGTTATGGAAAAAATAACGCCTCGTACGCTCATGATAGATATCGTTGAGGAAGCGCTCGCCGGGCATGGCCGAAAGGCGTGTGTCCCAAGTCATGACCCAGGCCAATCGCCTCGATCAGATCGCAATTTGAGCCCCAGGGCGCGACCGATATCGCGCGCAATGCGGGGAGACAAGCTGCACGTGCAAACCGCGGCGTGACAGATCGTCATTGCTACGGAAACTAAAGACTTGCGTTTTGCCCGCATAACGGGTGTACGCCGGAAGATGAAGTATCTTTTCGGTATCGCGCATAAACGCCGGACGCATAAGCGTGCCTTTGTCGGCGGCGCGATCAATACGACGAAATGACCTGATCGTCTTGCAACGATACGGGTTGACATAGCCCGAAGCACGATCGGCGGCAATGCGCTCGACAAGTTCGGGCGACAACGCCGAGGGAATACGGTCCATGCGCGCCTTAATGACGGCCGTTTCTTGATTAGTTGCCATGGCATGCTCCTTAAGAAGAATGCGCAATCGGTTACAATGTGCAGCCCACGACCTCGATTATGGCAAAAATCGGCACTAGAAACGGGAGCAATGGCAGAGAACGCGTTTTTGCGAAGAGGCAGGAGAGGGCCAGCACCAGGAGCGCGACGGGCAAATGCCACGATGCCGCCCAGAGGGTCGAGCGTGCAAAGGGCAAAGAGCGCCTTGGCGTCCCCCATGCCAATGCCGGGAGCGTGGCGAACACGACGCCAGAGCAACTCGGTAAGCACAAGGGCAAGGCAGACGATGAGAGCAAGACCGGCATGGTCAAGCGCCGTGTTAACGCCCTCGTCGAGCCAGACGCCTGCAAACGCCGCCACCGCACACGCACCGGCAAGCGCATTCGGAAACCGCCGCTCACGGGCATCAATCGCCACGCCGGCAAAGATGCAAATCCAAAACGGGATATAGACCATCGAACACCTCCTTGGGCAGCAGCTCAAACGCAAAAACCACCACAAAGGTGCCTGTCCCCTTTGTGGTGGTTTTGGTGGTGGTTATTTGGCGCCTTGCATGACCTCGTCGAGGGTAACGCTTACGGCGTGCTGCGTCGGCACCCAGTCGACCTTTAGGAACAGAGCAGCCACCGTGATGGGGATATAGCTGAACATAAAGATCGGGAAGGTAAACAGGTTGGTCACCAGACGCCACTTTTGCGCGCAGTGAATATGCTTGTACTCAAAGATGGTCGTGAGCAGCGCAAGGATAAAGAAGGTCTGGTACATCATCGCGAAGGTCATAATGAGCGAGGCGGCACAAGCCTGCATCTCGACTTCGGTAGCCAAGAAGCCGTGTGAGAGTCCACCCACGATGAGGAACGTCGCGTTGGCGAGCATGGAAATCAGGGACAGAAGCATGCCCGGAGCGATGGTCATAAACATGTCGTAGGCGGCAAAGCGATGGTAACGGAAGGTCGACTTGACCAAGTGCTTACCATATGTAAAGAACACCTGATAAAAGCCCTTGGTCCAGCGCATACGCTGCTTCCAGGATGCCTTGAACGTCACGGGTTGCTCGTCAAAGAACTCTGCCGGCGCATAACCGATGCGGATGCCGTGAATGGCGCAGAACGTGGTGAACTGAATGTCCTCGGTCAGCGTGTGGAACTGCCAGCCGTGCATGCCCTCAATAACACTGGCGGAGATGAGGTAGCCCGAACCCGAGACGGCGCAAGAAGTCTTGCAGATGTTGCGCGCGTTGTTGAGAAAGCGTGCCTCGCGCAGATACCAGGTGGCATTAGCTGCCGAGATCCACGAGCTGCCGAAGTTCTGGAGTTGCGGTAGCTTGTGACCACATGGAAGCCCTGGTCAAAGGCGTCATTCATCTTGGATACGTAATCGCGGGAGATAACGTTATCGGCATCGAAGATAAAGTAGCCTTCGAAGGTGTCGGGATACTCGTTAAGGATGCGGTCGAAGCCAAAATCCATGACCCAGCTCTTACCCTTGCGGGCCAGGTCGTTGCGTTCATAGACAATGCGCCCGCCTCGCGCGCAAGCTGCGCCGTGTTGTCGGTGCAGGCATCGGCGACCACGAAGACCTCGATGAGCTCGGAAGGATAATCCTGATCCTTGATGGAGCGAACGAGGTTGGCGATCACGGCTTCCTCGTTATGCGCCGCGATAAAGAAAGCATACCGGTGGAGCTTTTTGGCCTTGGGAGGTGCGACCTCACCGCGCAGGGCGCCAATGACAAAGAAGACCACCTGGTACAAAAAGCAGACCGTGAGCAGCGTAACCACAATCTGGTTAAAGATCACGATGGGCGTGTTGGTTTGTAAAAAGGCGAGCATGCAGGCTCCCAGGAACGCGTTACGTAAACAACCGTATATCTTACCGCAGGCTAGGGGCGTTCAAGAAACCACCTAATACTAACTAGGCTTCGAGAAGACCGAGCTGAGGAACGATCTCGTCGCCGGCAGCGGTGCGGCCAAGCGAACGCGGAGCCAAATCGTCGAGAACCGCAGCGAGATCCCACGGCAGCTCGTCGCGGCACTCAATGCGCTCCCCCGTCACGGGATGGTCGAACGCCACGCGCCAGGAATGCAGGAACTGCCTGGTCAGGCCCTGATCAGCGCGCGCATCGCACTTGCCGTAGAGTGGATCGCCCACGCAGGCATGGTTGATATGGCGCATATGCACGCGAATCTGATGTGTGCGGCCCGTAAACAGGTGGCACTCGACGAGCGTGTAGCCGTCGTCGAAGCGTGTGGAATCGAAGCGCTCGAGGACCTTAAAGGTCGTAATGGCCTGGCGCGCGAAAAGGATCGACCGAAACCGCCATCTTGACACGGTCGCGCGTAGAACGGGCAATGCCAGTGTTAATGGTGCCCTCGTCCATGGCAATGTGGCCGTGGACGAGCGTAATGTAGCGGCGGTCGAGCGTGCGCGTGCGGATGAGATTCTGGAGCGCGCGCTGGGTGTCGTCGTCTTTTGCCGCGAGCATAAGGCCCGAGGTGTCACGATCCAGGCGATGCACGATGCCGGGGCGGTCCTCGCCCTGCACGGTGCCCAGATGGTCAATGCCACAGTGATAGACCAAGGCGTTCGCAAGGGTGCCGCTCTCGTGGCCATGGGCGGGATGGCACACCAGACCGCGCTGCTTGGAGAGCACGATGAGGTAGTCGTCCTCGTAGCGGATATCGAGGGGAATGGCCTCGGGAATCACATCGGTGGGATCGTGCGGCTCGGGCAAATCGACCGAAATACGGTCGCCGGAGCGCACGGCATACTTTTTTGACAGGCATGTCTCGCCGTTGACGGCAACGGCACCGCCCTCGATCAGATGCGCGCAGGCAGAGCGCGTAGGGCAGCCGTCATTGGCGCCCAGATAGGCGTCAAGGCGCTGACCAGCGGCATCGTCGGCAACAAGGATATGGATGTCGGCCATTAGCGCTCATTCCTTTCGCGAATCTTGCGGGCACGCTCCCCACGCTGCTTGGCTTTGCGCTTGCGCGGGCCTCGTCACGAGCGTTAAGCTCGGCGGTCGCATCGACCTCACGGGCCGCAGGACTCAAGAACATGTAGCCGATGAGGGCAAGCACCACACCGACCGTAATGCCGACATCGGCCACATTGAAGACGGGGAAGTCGATGAAGGTGGTGGCAATAAAATCGGTCACAAAGCCAAAAGCCAGACGGTCGATCGCATTGCCAATGGCGCCGCCCACGACCATAGCCATGCCCACAACCTCAAAGCGAGCAAGCTGGGGCGCGCGAAGCAAGTACACCGCGATCGCAACGATAACGACAAACGCCAGCACGGCAAACGCGAGGCCATGTCCCTCGCCCATGCTAAAGGCAGCACCGATGTTACGCACGAAAAGGAAGTCGATCACACCGGGGATAACAGTCACATGTAGAGCATCGCCGACGGCACGAACCGCAAGCTTGGTCAGCTGGTCAACAAGCAGCACGGCCAACGCCACGCTACCAGCAACACCCAACCGCCAACGCAAAGGCGGCGTCATATCCGCAGAACGACCCAAATCAATCCCCTACCCTCAAAAACATCGAATTACGTTTAACGCAAATCAATATCTTATATTGACCAGCAACGAAATAGCCGATGATTCGCTACCAACAGCGAAAACCCGCCAGAGCGAGCAAGGTGCCTTGAAGCAAGGCGGCATAGACCTTCTGGTCATGCCGCCGAAGCTGAAAGGCAGATTGCCGCTCTGGCGGGTTTGCAGCGTCGAGCCGTTACGCGGTTTGGTAAAACCGCGTAACTAGAGTGCGTTCGCACACCTCTCGCAGATGTGAGCGTGACCGTTGTACTCGCCAACGGTGGTGCGGTAATTCCAGCAACGGTCGCAGCACTCGCCCTCGGCAGCTCGATGGCAACGGAGAGGTCCTCGCCCTGGGTCAGTTCAACAGCGGAGACGATGTAGAACTCGGCCAGGTCGACGGCCTTGTCGCCGGTCAGCAGCGCATACATCTCGGCGGGAACGACTGCCTTGACGCGGACCTGCTGGCTCTTAGTGAAGGTGCCGGCGGAGCGGGCATCCTCAAGGGCCTTGGTCACGGCGCTACGGAGCTCGAGCGAAGCCTCAAGCACGCCCTCAAACTCATTGGCCTCGTCGACCGTAATGGGCGACTTATACCAATCGAGCAGCGCGGCGTACTTCTGGTGATCGACGCAGCCGGTGGGTGCATAGGCCATGGCCTCGTCGACCGTGTAGGACAGGATCGGCTGCAGGTCGCGCATGAGCATCGAGAAGAGCTCGGCAAGCACGGTCTGGGCGCTCCGGCGCTCGAGCGAGCCGGGCTTCTCGCAGTACAGACGGTCCTTCAGGGCGTCGAGATACACGTTGGACAGCTCGGTAACCACAAAGTCGTAAAGCGCACGGTAGGCGCGCGGGAACTCGTAGCTAGCGTAGGCGTCGTCGACCTCGGCCTGGACCTGGGTCAGGCGGGCAACCATGAGCTTGTCGAGCGGCAGCAGGTCGGCAAAGGCGACGCCGTCGGTCTCGGGCTCAAACTGACCCTCGAGCTCGGAGAGCAGGAAGCGCAGCGTGTTGCGGAAACGACGGTAGGCATCGGACGTACGAGCAAGAATCTCGTGGTCGATGGACACGTCGGAGCTGGTATCGACGGAAGCAACCCACAGGCGGATGATGTCGGCGCCCATCTCGTCACAGACCTTGTTGGGGTCGATAACGTTGCCGAGCGACTTGGACATCTTACGGCCCTGGCCGTCGAGGGTGAAGCCCTGCGAGACGACCGCCTTGTACGGAGCGTGGCCGTTGGCGCCCACCGAGGTGAGCAGCGAGCTCTGGAACCAACCGCGGTGCTGGTCAGAGCCCTCGAGGTAGACGTCCGCCGGGTACTCCAGCTCGGGACGTACTCGCAGACGGCCTTCCAAGACACGCCGGAGTCCCACCACACGTCAAGGATGTCCTTATCAGCCTTGAGGTGATGGCCACCGCACTTGGGGCAGACGCAGGCCTCGCCCAGATAGCTCTCAGGAGCGTCGGTGAACCAGGCGTCGGAGCCCTTCTCGTGGAAGAGCTTAATGACGGCGTCGAGCGTGGCGTCGTTCATGACCTTCTCGCCGCAGTCGGCGCATGTGTAACTGGGGATAGCACGCCCCAGTTGCGCTGGCGGCTGATGCACCAGTCGGGACGCTGCTCGACCATGGCGCCGATGCGGTTGGCGGCGTGAGCCGGATACCACTTGACGTTTTCACGGACCTCCTTGCCAGCCTGCTCGCGCAAACCGGTCTTGTCCATCGAGACGAACCACTGGTCGGTAGCACGGAAGAGCACCGGGTGCTTGCAGCGCCAGCAGTGCGGATAGCTGTGCGTGATCTTCTTCTCGAGAACCAGGGTGCCGCGCTCGCGCAGGAACTCGATGATGTGCGGGTTGGCCTCATCGGTATCCATGCCGCTGAAGGGGCCGCCGGTGCCAAACTCCTCGCCGGTGTAGAACTTGCCGTCGTCATCGACCGGCATGCAGATGTCGGTGATGCCCTCCTTGAGGCAGGCGAAGTAGTCGTCGACGCGTGGCCGGGCGAGTTGTGGACGATACCGGTACCGTCATCGACACCGACGTAATCGGCCAGCAGCGCAACGCCCTCAACGCCGTCAAAGATCGGCTGCTTGTAGTGGATGTGGTGGAAGGTCTCGGCGGAAACCACGTAGGGCTTGCCATCGACCATGACCGGGGTGTACTCCCAGCCAAACTCCTCACAACACTTAGGAGCCAGGTCCTCGAGCATGACCTCGGCACGGCCCTCGTGCTCAACGGCGACATAGGCGGCGCCGGGCTTAAGGGAAACGGCCTGGTCGGAGGGGATGGTCCACGGCGTGGTCGTCCAGATGATAAAGTCGACCGGGCCGTCGAAGTTCTCGAGGCCGGCGGGCTTGGAGGTCATCTCAAAGCGCACGAAAATGGACGGGCTCGTCTCGTCGGAGTACTCAATCTCGGCCTCGGCCAGCGCGGTGTGGCAGTGCTTGCACCAGTGAACCGGCTTGTGGCCGCGATAGATCATGCCCTTATCGAACATGGCCTTGAAGACCTCGATGTCGGCGGCATCATGCTGGTGATAGAGCGTCAGATAGGGGTTGTCCCAGTCGCCGAGCACGCCCAGGCGACGGAAGCCGGCCTTCTGCAGCTCGATGTTCTCGACAGCGAACTTGTTGCAGAGCTCGCGGATCTTAGCGTGGAGGTCTGGTTGAACTTCTCGGTGCCGAGCTTCTCCTCGACCTTGTGCTCGATCGGCTGACCATGGCAGTCCCAACCGGGGACGTAGGGAACCTCATAGCCCTGCATCATCCAGTAGCGGTTGATCATGTCCTTGGAGATCTTATTCATGGCGTGGCCGATGTGGATCGGACCGTTGGCGTACGGAGGGCCGTCGTGCAGCACGAACTTCTTGTGACCCTCGTTCTTCTTCAGAACCTGCTCGTAGACCTTGTTGTCCTGCCAGTCCTTGAGTCGCTTGGGCTCGGACTTGGAAAGACCGGCACGCATGGGAAACCGGTCTTGGGCAGATTCATCGTCTGCTTGTACTCGTTTGCCACGGTACCCCTTTCATGTCGTGGGCGCGCACGCCCTCTGGGCACCAAAAAAGCGCCCCGTCCCTACAAGCTGGGACGAAGCGCCACAAACGGGCTGCACGCCCGCAAAAGCTCTTCGCTTAACCACCCAGCTTAGATGCCATCGCCCGCGTATTCGCGCGCTCGCATCCGTTACTCGGCTGGTCTGTATCGACGACCATCTCGGCGATGTCTACTAAGACGAACCTACGCGGCACGTCCGTTGGGACCGCAGCTCCGGGGTGATTTTCATCGGTCGCATGCACGGGTTCTCAGCGCTCCCCGCTCTCTGTAGCATGCGGACGGCCGACTACTCGTCCCCATCAACGCTTATGCGGAGTATGCTAGCACGTTCCGCACCGGCGAAAAACCCTCAACACTGGTTTTATACGTTCGAAATTTCTTGCGGCCGTGGACCTTCTCTTGGAGCAAAATACCTGTAAGCACTTTATCGAACGAAAGAAGATTGCTATGCGCACGATCGGAATGAGCGACTATACCGTTGGCGAAGACTGCTTTGACGAGCTGCACGGCGCGTTGGCCGAGTACGGAGCAACCAAGGTCGCCATCATTGGTGGTAAACGAGCACTGGCCGCAGCACTTCCCGGTATCGAGCTGCGCTGGCAGGTACCGACGCGAGATTCTGGAGACGCGCGTCTACGGCACCAACAGTACGCGCGCAAATATCGCCAAGGTCGTAAACTCCCCTGCCTGCCAGGAAGCTGACGTGCTTATCGCATGCGGCGGCGGCAAGGCGCTCGACACCGTGAAGACCGCAGCTATCGAGCTCAAGAAGATTGTCTTTACGGTACCGACGATCTGTTCCAACTGCTCCGCCGCGACCGCCATTGCCGTTGTCTACAACGACGACGGCTCGCTCGAGGCTATTCGTACCCTAACCGACCTGCGCACATCTTCATCAACCCCAAGATCATCGCCGAGGCTCCGGCGGAGTACTTCTGGGCCGGCGTGGGTGATGCCCTGTCCAAGCAGCCCGAGGTCGAGTACGCCACGAGCGCCGGCAACCTGGAGCACACGGCAGGCCTTGGCCTAGCACTCGCCCACACCTGCTCCGAGCCGCTGTTTACCTTTGCGTCCAGGGTCTTGAGGACGTGCGCCAGGACCAGTCGACCGATGCCGTCAAGCAGATCGCGCTCGACATCGTGGTCAACACGGGCTACGTCTCCAACCTGACCAACCAAAACGATTACTACTACAACTCGAGCGTGGCGCACGCGTTCTACAACGCTTCCTGCAGCATTCCGCGCGAGGGCTCCTACCTGCACGGCGAGGTCGTAAGCCTGGGTGTGCTGGTACTGTTCGCCTATACGGGCGATACCGAGAACCTTGAGCGCTACGCCGCCTTTAACAATCAGATGGGCCTGCCCGTGACGCTTGAGCAGGTCGGGCTTTCCGAGGCTGATATCCCTGCCCTGTGCGAGTACGCGCACGCCACCAACGAGTGGAAGCAGGGAAACCCCGAGCCCTTCACGGACGAAAATTCGCCGCCGCCATCAAGGCCACCGACGCTTACGGCCACACGCTCTAGGACTGACCCAAAACCACCACAAATGGGACGGGCACCTTTCTGGTGGTTTTTTATTGATCCAGCATTCAGTTCGTACTCGAACCCGATTCTTTACGAGAAAGGGTTCGGGTACGTTTTTTGTTTATCGGAAATTCTGCGGAAGGACTACTCGGAACGGCAAACAGGAACGAACAGAGGCAGGGTATCATCGTGGTGATGGTATCCTGCCTTTTGTTTTGCGGGATCAAGGTCGCTTTATGCGAACTTGATCGCCACTTATATAGCGCATTGATGGCAATTGCTTCGTACGTGCATACCGGGAGCCTGTACACCTCTGGCAAGGCGTAACACGCTAGACTTTGTTCCAAAGTCCGTGTGCTAAGGGGGCAGGCAACCGTTAGAAAGTTCCCTGTGGAGTGTGTACGCACGTACGCAGGAAAAACGGCAAAAATTTTTCGCTATATTAGGGCGTTCTTTCATTGGAGAGTATGGTATACACGGCTTAGTTCAACAAATAAGAATTTATACATAAAAGGAGGATATTGATGAAACTGTTTTTATGTTCTCACTTTTTCAAGTGTAGGAAGTCTGATAAAGGAAGAAAATTGAAAATA
>ENA-OPYV01000145-OPYV01000145.1-human-gut-metagenome-genome-assembly--contig:-NODE-145-length-21807-cov-8.510055_pt1 | contig 21807 bp, 23 predicted proteins | sample MGYA00242474_ERZ504485 | MGnify/ENA primary metagenome ERZ504485 (study PRJEB26092, sample SAMD00036263) | human gut metagenome | host: Homo sapiens | study: EMG produced TPA metagenomics assembly of...
CCGGCAGGTGCGGCCGGTGCGGCGACAGCCGGTGCTGCGGCGACGGGTGCTGCGGCGACTGCGGCAGGCGCTGCGGCGGCAGCGGACGGAGCCGAAGCTGCTGCCGGAGCGGCTGCGGCGGAATCGTCAGCATCGTCGTCGGCAACGAGGGAATCGGAATCGGTCATGTAGACGCGGCCTTCGTCGCGGCCGACGTTGTAGACGGTCACGTCACGGCCGGCGAACTGCGGCAGGCGCAGCGTCTTGGCGCCGAGGTTGGCGAGCGTCGGAGCGTTGCCGAGACCCACCTCGACGTACTCCTCCACGCCGAGGCCGCCCTGTTCGGCGGAACCGAACAGCAGCGCCTGGGTTTCGATCCAACGCACCGGGGAGGCGAACTGCCAGCTCAGCAGTTCGGTGAGCAGCAGACGGCCGAGCTTCTGGTCGTCCTCGGCGTAGGAATCCCACACCTTCGGATCGTCCAACGCGGCCTTGATGCGCTCGGACGGCACGACCTCGAGGATCTTCGCGGCGAATTCCTTGGTCATCTCGAACGGCACGGCCACCAGGTTCGGAATGTAACGTCCGACCAGACGGCCACGGTAGTCGATGTGCTTCGGCAGCAGCGCGTCAAGCTTGTCGCGGAACTCCGGCACACCCTTGCGCAGCAGCGTGGAGTGGAACGGCACGTCGATGCCCGGCACCAGCATGAACGCCGGCTTGCCGCCGTATTCGGCGACGCGGCGGGCGGAATCGGCCTTCAGCGCCTTCAGACCGGCGATGGTGCCGGCCACGGCGTACTGCTGTCCGGCAAGGTTGTAGTTGACGATCTGCAGGAACTCGCCGGAAGCCTTCGAAACGGATTCGACGTATTCGCGCACGCCGTCGTCGCCCACGCCGAACTGGTTCGGACGAAGCGCGCCCATACGGTAGTTGGAACGGCCCTTCTCGTCACGCGGGATGAGGTGGTGCATGGTGGAGCCACGGTGGAACACGAGCTCAAGCACGGTTTCCAGCGGAATCACGCCGGCGAAGGAGCTCAGCGCGTTGTATTCGCCCAGCGAGTGGCCCGCGAAGTAGGCGGGCCAGATGTCCGCGCCGGCTTCACGCAGACGAGCGGTCTGGGCGAACGCCACGGTGGCGAGCGCCACCTGCGTGAACTGGGTCAGGTTGAGCAGGCCTTCCGGATGACGGTAGGTCACGCCGTTGGCGGTCAGTTCCTTCGGATTATCACGCACGACGGCGAGGATGGAGAAGCCGAGCTTCTCGCGGGTCACCTTGTCGGCGCGCTCCCACACCTCGCGTGCGGCCGGGGACTTGGCACGCTCGTCGAGCACCATGCCCTGCTTCTGGATGCCCTGGCCCGGGTAGACGAAGGCGGACTTCGGCGCACGCACGATGGCGGTGCCACGGGACACGATATTGCCGTCGATGCGGCTGGTCACTTCCAGCACCATGCCGGCATGCGCCACGCGGCCGACGCGTTCGATGGAGATCTCCACCTCGTCGTCGAGCTGCACCATGCCGTACATGTTGTACGTCCAGCCTGCGATCTCGTAATGCGCGCCCTTCTCGTCGAGCGCCTGCACCGCGTACTGGGCGGTGGCGGACAGCCACATGCCGTGCACGAGCGGCGCGGCGAGACCGGAGACGGCGGCACCGCGATGGGAGGTGTGAATCGGGTTGAAATCGCCGGAAGTACGGGCGAAGGCGGTCATCTCATGCGGAGCGACGACCTTCACACGACGCAGCAGACGGCGCGGAGTGCTTTCGATTTCGGCTTCGATTCCACCATAGTCGGGCGCTTCCGGCGGCAGCGCGTCGGAGTACGCGCGGCCGCGGATGGCGAAACGCTCGGTTTCGTTGGCAAGCAGCGTACCGTCCTGAGCGGTGTGCGTGACGTGGATGGTCACCACACGGCCGGAGGCGGATTCGAAGTAGTCGTCGGCCCAGCTGGTGAGCTCGATGCGCTCGCCGGTGTGCTTCAGCAGCTCGTCCTCGCTCACCTCGAGTTCGATGAGGTGGTCGAGATGCACGGCGTTGAGCAGGCCTTCGATGACCGGGAAGCCGTTGACGTACACGGAGCCGAGGGCCGCATAGATGGCGGGCCAAGCCGGTCCGACGAGCGCGTCCGGGGCGATGCGGGACGGCACGAGGTCGCTCGGCAGCGCGCCGCCAGTGGCGGCCTCATGGTCGAAACCGAGGTTGGCGGACAGCGTGTAGCCGGTGTGCGCCTGGCCGAACGGGAAGGCGGTCTTGTCGGACACTTCCTCGATCTGCGGCATGGCGGTGAGCTTGTCGCCGGTGATGGCGGTGTTGCCGATGCCCGCGGTGTCGGCAAGCATGCGGTAGACGTGCTCCGGCAGACGGTCGCGGTCCACGACCGGGAACAGGCCGGATTCGTTGCCGTCGACGTTCAGCGGAATGACGATGTCGCGTACGGCGTGCTTGGAGGCGCCGCCGTCCGGATCGTTGTCCCAGAAGGTGTCGAGATGGATGTCGAGGTCGTACTTTTCGACGCTGCCTTCAACGGCCACCTTGCGGATCTCGTAGTTGGCGTCGCCGTTGGCGGTGCCGTACGCCGGGTTGGCCATGAGGTGGCCGACCCAGGAGATGTTCGGGGATTTGCGGATGAATTCCTCGGCGGAGACGGCCGCGCCCAACTGGGCGAAGGCGGTCTTGTCGGCGCTCGCCGATTCGGCGGACACGCGCTTGACCATGGCGGCTTCGAAGCGGCCGAGGATGTCGGCCACCGGCTCGTCCACGGTGGTGATGCCGGCCACGGAGATCGGGCCGGGGATGATGCGCACGGAATCGGCGGAATAGCGGGAGTCCTCGGACTGCCACAGCTGGTCCTGGCCCCACCAACGCAGCAGGTCGTTGTCGATGACCGGCACGAACGGCATCGGCTTCGGATACTCGCGTACGAGCACCGGGAACCATGCCTCGTCCATCGGGGTGACGGTCAGTTTGCCGACCTGCGGGTAGGTTTCGGCAAGCTTGGCGATCGCGGCGTTCGGATCGGCTTCGACGTCGGCGCGGGAAGCGAACAGCGATGCGAATTCGCCGCTTTCCTGCGTGGTGACGCGGGCTTCGATGCGCTGCAGCAGGTGCAGGAAGCGATCGGCGTAGGTTTCGTCCACCCACGGGAAGGAGAGGTCGGCGAAACGCTGGGCCCACTCAAGGTAGGTCATGGTCTTCAGATCGCCGAAATACGGCTTGGCGGTGGCGTTCAGCGCCGCGATGATCTCGTCGCGACGGCTTTCCAGCTCCTCCGGGTGCTTCATGACGCGCACCAGCAGGCGGCCGCAGCGGGCGGAGGAGTTCTCCAGCTCGTAGATGTCGGCGTGCAGGTGGCTCAGACCGGAGGTGACGCCGCCCTTGGCCTGGCCGGACGGCACCCACTGCTCGCCCAGCGGGGCGAACGGATCGTTGCCATCGCCCTTGACCGGAATGCCCGGGGTGTTGACGAGCATCTGCTTGACTTCGGGGCTGGTGTGGGCTTCCTTGGCGGTCATGGCGGCGGTGCCGACAAGCACGCCGTCTACAGGCATGAGCGGACGGCCGTATTCGGCGGCCCATTCGCCGGTGATGTAGTCGGCGCCGCGTTCCGGCGTGCCGATGCCGCCGCCGACCACGAGCACGAGGTTGGCCTGCTCGCGCACTTCGGCGTAGGTGCTCAGCAGCAGATCGTCAAGCGATTCCCAAGAGTGGTGGCCGCCTGCGGAACCGCCTTCGACCTCGATGAGCACCTTGGTTGGCGCGACGGCTTGGCGATGCGCACCACCTGGCGGATCTGGTCGACGGTGCCCGGCTTGAAGCTCACGTACGGGAAGCCGTCGGCGTTGAGGTTGTGGATGAGTTCCACGGCCTCGTCGAATTCCGGAATGCCTGCGGAGACGACGACGCCGTCGATCGGGGTGCCGCTGGCACGCTTCTTCGGCACGATGCGCTGGGAGCCGAACTGCAGGTTCCACAGGTAGCGGTCCATGAACATGGCGTTGAATTCGACGGTGCGGCCTTCCTCGAGTTCCTCCTCGAGCTTGGCCACGTGACGGTCGAACACGCTGGCGGTGACCTGGCCGCCGCCTGCGAGCTCGGCCCAGTAGCCGGCGTTGGCGGCAGCCGCCACGATCTCCGGCTCCACGGTGGTCGGGGTCATGCCGGCCAGCAGCACCGGAGCCTTGCCGGTAAGTTCGGTGAACGCGGTGCGCACCTTGTCTCCGGCGGACGTGTGGATGATGCTCGGCGCGAAACGCGTCCAGTTCTGGGTGCGTTCCGGCAGGGTCTCAAGCGTGGAGAGCGCGCCGCGATCGGCCACGGTGGAGGCTTCCACCACGCCGACGCCGGTGCCCTGGGCCACGGTGGAGAACAGTTTGCCGACGGTGTTGCCCGGACCGAAGTCCAGCACCCACAGCGCTCGGATCAGTGGACTTCATCAGGCGCGCACGCGGGCGGCCCAATCCACATGGTTGAGCAGCACTTCGGCGGCGAGCTCACGGGCATGGTCGGCGTTGATGCCGCAGGCCTCGGCCCATGCGACGGCCTGGGAGACGGCATCGGCCATCAGCGGGCTGTGGAACGGCAGGGTCACGTCGAGATATTCGAGCGTCGGGCCGAACACGCGGCCGCCACGCACCTTCTCCTCGCGCAGCTTGGCCTGACGCTTGTGTTCCTTGGCGACCTCCACGCCGAATGCGGCCAGGTCCTCCGGATAGCCGGACAACACGTAATGCGTGGCGGAATTGGTGACGGCCACGGCGATCGGGCCACGTGCGCCGTCGACGCGTTCGATCAGCGCGTCCACCTGGGCGCGGGTGATGTCCTTGACGGACAGCATCGGGGTCGCCTCGCCGTGGCGTGCGGCGAGACCGAGCTGGCGTGCCTGACGGGTGCCGGCGACGCCGATCAGCGTTGCGATCGCAAGAATCTCGTCGATCTTGGCTGCGGCTGCGTCGATGGAACCGGCTTCGCAGATCGCCTGCACCATATGCACGGCAAGCACGCCCTGGGAGTGGCCGAGCACCGCGACCGGCTTGGCCTGGGCCGGATTGTAGCCGAGTGCGGCGGCGTCGAGCAGCGCGCCCAGCTGGGTCAGCGCGATGCCGGGAACGCTGGCGGAAGCCGCGGCTGCGGCGCCCAGACGTGCCAGGTTCGGTTCGAAGCCGAACAGGTCGACCGGGCGTCCGGTGGTGGCGAGCAGCTCGGCGGACACCGGATACAGCAGCGCCTGCGCGGCGGCCGCATGGGTGTGCAGGGCCTCGTCGAGCGCCGGATTCGCGCTCTGGTCGGCGAGCGCCACCGGCCACGGGGTGGATTGGCCGGCGAAGGCGAGCGCGTGGGGCTCGCTGTTCAGTCGATCAAGAAAAAAGGTGTTCATAATCTTCCTTACTTGTTCCAAAATTTCTTGCGATTGTTGTGGTTGCTTACGTTGGTTGCGTCGCGTTGCGTCCGTCACAGCGGCTGGTTGCCGTGGTGTTTGCTGGTTCGGCGCACGCGTTTCTTGCTGGCGAGCAGGCGGAGCGATTCGATGATGGTCTCGCGTGTCTGTTCGGGGTCGATCATGGCGTCGATCTCACCCATTTCCAGCGAAAGGTTCGCGTTGACGGTGGTGCGTTCGTAGTCGGCGATGTACTTGGCGCGCAGCGCTTCGACGTCCTTGCCGTTGTCTTTGGCTTTCTGCAGGTCCTTGCGGTGGATGATGTTCACCGCGCCGGCCGCGCCGAGCACCGCGATCTGGCTGGATGGCCAGGCGAAGTTCATGTCCGCGCCAATGGATTTGGAGCCCATCACGATGTATGCGCCGCCGAGGCTTGCGCAGGATGATGGTGACGAGCGGCACCTGCGCGTTGGCGTAGGCGTAGATGACCTTCGCGCCACGGCGGATGATGCCCGCATGTTCCTGTTCGCGCCCGGCTTGTAGCCGGGGTGTCCACCAAGGTGACGACCGGCAGGTTGAACGCGTCGCACAAGCGCACGAATCGCGCCACTTTTTCGGATGAGTCGACGTCGAGAATGCCGGCGTTGACGTTCGGCTGGTTGGCCACGATGCCGACGGGATGGCCGTCGATGCAGGCGAAGCGACCACCGCTGAAGCGGCGAACAGTTCGTGCACCTGCACGAATTCACCGTAGTCCACGATGCAGCGGATCACGTCGAGCACGTCATACGGCTGACGGTCGTTGTCCGGCACGATGGTGGCGAGGCGTTTGGCCACGTCACGGTCGGCGCGGGTCGCCGCGTACGCGTAGACCGGCGGCTGCTGGTCGGAGTTGGACGGCAGATAGGCGAGCACGGTACGCGCGTAGTCGATCGCATCCGCCTCGTCCTCGCCGAGATAGTGGGCCACGCCGGACGTGGCGTTGTGCACGTAGCCGCCGCCCAGATCGTCCATGCTGATCACTTCGCCGGTGGCCGCTTTGACCACGTCGGGACCGGTGACGAACATGTTGGAATTCTCGCGGGTCATGATGATCAGGTCGGTCAGGGCCGGGCAGTAGACGGCGCCGCCGGCGCAGGGGCCGAGGATCAGCGATAGCTGCGGCACGAAACCGCTGGCGTCGCAGGTTTGCGGAACAGGTGGCCGTATTCGGTCAACGCGGCCACACCCTCCTGGATGCGCGCGCCACCGGAGTCGATGAGCGCGATGATCGGCACCTTGAGGTCGAGCGCCTTGTCCATCAGATGGCAGATCTTGCGGCCTTCGGCCACGCCAAGCGTGCCGCCTTTGACGGAGAAGTCCTGCGCGTAGACGGCCACTTTGCGGCCGAACACCTCGCCGAAGCCGGTGATGACGGCGGAGCCTGCGCGGCCACCGTTGATGTCGCCGCCGCGGAAACGGCCGATTTCCTCGAAGGAACCGGTATCAAGCAGCAGGTCGAGACGTTCGCGTGCGGTCAGCTTGCCTTTGACGTGCTGGCGACCGCGGGCGTGGTCTTCGGCTTCGGCGGCGAGCTGCGCGGCACGCAGCACGGACGTACGGATCGGCTGCGATTCGCGGGCTTCGGCAGCCGCTTCGTCACCCAGTCGCTCCTGCTGTTCCATGACGACCTTCACGGCCTCTTTGACGGCCGGGCTTGCGATGATGTCGGTCATTTCGCGCCGCCTTCCGTCTTGGTTTCCGTATTATCGTCCGTTGCCGGCTTGCCGTCAGCCGCCTTGGAAGCGCCGTTGACGTCGATGGTCATCAACGTCTCGCCCGCTTCGACGCCTGCGGCCGGGCCGACGAAGATCTTGGTGACGGTGCCCTTGACCGGCGCGTACACGTAGTTCTCCATCTTCATGGATTCGAGCACGACGAGCAGGTCGCCCTTGGCCACGTCCTGGCCTTCGGCGACGTTGATGCGTGTGACGACCGCCTGCATCGGGCTGGCGATCACACCGGACTGGCCGTCGTTGCCCTGCTGCTTCTTTTCGACGTGGTGCAGGCCCTGTCCGCGCAGCGGCTGGATGGCGTGCTTGGCGTCACGCGCTTGGCGCCGCCGGTCAGGTTGGCCACGATGTCGTTCGGCACGGTCAGCGACACACGATGGTTGTTGACTTCGATGACGAAGGTTTCGCTGGATTCCTTCTGCTCGGCTTCCTTCGCACCCGAAGCGCCGGCCATGGATGCCGGCTGGCCGCCCTTGGTGGAGGATGCTTCCTTGTTCAGGTACTTGCGTTCCAGCCATTTCGTGCTCACGTCGTAGGCCACGCCATGCTCGGCGGTGAACTCGTCGTCGTTGAAGATCTGCTCGAACAGGCTTGCCGGGGTCGGCACGCCTTGCACCTCAGTTCCGCGAGCGCGCGGCGTACGCGCGCCACGGCGGCAGCACGGTCGGAGGCGGTGACCACGAGCTTGCCCATCATGGAATCGAACTTCGGGGAGATGGTGTCGCCCTCCACCACACCGGAATCCACGCGGATGCCCGGTCCGGAAGGCCACTTGAGCGAGGTGAGCGTGCCGGAGCTCGGCGCCAGATTCTTCGCCGGATCCTCGCAGGTCAGCCGGAGCTCGAAGCTGTGTCCGCGCAGCGGGTGGTCGACGGTTAGCTCGCCGCCGTTGGCGATGGTGAGCTGTTCTCGCACCAGATCAAGGCCGCAGACCTCTTCGCTGACGGTGTGCTCCACCTGCAGACGGGGATTGACCTCCAGGAAATACACCTTGCCCTGTTCGGTCACCATGAATTCGCAAGTGCCCAGACCGATGTAGTCGACCGCTTCGAAAAGCCGGCGTGAGTAAGTCTCCAGCTGTTCGAGCACGCCGTCGGAAAGGAACGGCGCCGGCGCTTCCTCCACCAGCTTCTGGTTACGGCGCTGCACGGAGCAGTCGCGGGTGGAATACACGGTGAAATTGCCGTGCGAATCGCGTCCGCACTGCGTTTCGACGTGACGGCCCTTGTCGATGAACCGTTCGACGAAATACTCGTCCAAATCGCCGCCCTGCAGCGCATCGTGGTTCATGTAGAAGCCACGCAGCTCATCGTCGTTGTGCACGAGAGTGATGCCGCGGCCGCCACCGCCGTCGGTGCGCTTGAGCATCAGCGGATAGCCGTGCGTGTGCGCGAAGTCGAGCAGCAGTCGCATGTCGGAAATCGACTGGGAAATGCCGGGAACCGGCGGCACCTTCGCGAAAGTGGCCACGCGGCGGGCCGTGATCTTGTCGCCCAGGTCGACGAGCGCCTTCGGATTCGGGCCGACCCACGTGCGCCGGCGTCGAGGACCTTCTGCGCAAACGAGGCGACTTCGGAAAGGAAGCCATAGCCGGGGTGCACCGCGTCGGCACCGCTGCGCTGCAGGATGTCGATGAGCAGATCCTCGTTGAGATACGTGTCCTTGTAGGTGTCGCCAGACAGCAGATACGCATCATCGGCCATCTGCACGTACTGTGCGTGACGGTCCTGTTCGGCGTAGACCGCGACCGTGGGAATCCCCATCTCACGTGCGGTGCGCACGACTCGAAGCGCGATTTCGCCGCGATTCGCCACCAGTAGTTTGTTGACATTCTTAGGCATAATGTCAAGTTTGGCGGTCGAGGTGTGATTCGACGAACTCGTTTCCCACAAAAGATTCGCGATCTTTTTGTAAGGCTCCACAAACGTTACCGAAACTTAGCAACCCTACGATGGGGAGCATTGATTGACGAAAGACTCATTTTTCGTCAGTTTTTGTAGTATCCTGTAGCATCCGCAAAAAAGGGAGGATTCCACCATGCGCAACGCAATCCTGACCATCTCATCCGCGGCCAAAACGGCCACCAGCGGCAAATTCGGCGCCGTTTTGAAGTCCACGCTGTTCGCCGTGCTGCTCGCCGCCGCCTCCATGGCGGGCGCCGTGCCGATTCCGGGCACTCCGGTTCCGATCACCCTGCAGACCTTCGTGGTCATGCTGGCCGCGCTGATGCTGCCGTGGAAGCAGGCGGGCGCCGCGGTGCTCATGTATCTGGCCGCGGGCGCGGCTGGTCTGCCGGTGTTCGCCGGCGGCGCGTCCACCATGGCTTTGGTCGGCCCGAGCGCCGGCTTCCTCATCGGTTTCCTGCCGGCCGCCGTCGTCACCTCGCTGCTCAAGGGCAAGGCGCGTGTCGATTCCCCGAAGCATGCTGCGTTGACCGCCGCACGGTATCTGTTCGCCTGCGTGGCCGGCTGCATCGTGCTTGACTATCTGCTCGGCTTCATCGTGCAGTCCGCCATTACGGGCGTGGCGATGCCGGTGGTGGCCATCGCTTCGATGGGCTTCATTGTGGGCGATTGCATCAAGGCGGTTGTGGCTTCGTTGGTCGCGAGCGGACTGGCAAAGCTGCAGTGACTTTTATCGGCAGCGACTTTTCTGCGGTAGTTTTCTACGACTTTTTGCTGGGAATTTTCTGCTGAGGGTTTTCCGCTGAGAATTTCCGCTGTGATTTCCGGGTTTCTTCGTGATTTCCGGGTTTTGATACAGTCTTCCGTTTTCGCTGTGATTTTCGTTTTCGCTGTGTCCGGTGGGGCCGGCGGATACCAACGTGCGACACGCTCCGGGCCGCTCAGGCCGAGTCTTTACGGTCTTACGTTGGTATCCGCCGGCCCCACCTCGTTTTGGGGGAATGTTGCGTTTGCGGGTGGCGCGGTTTTTGGATATTGCGATTTTGGGAAATGCCGCTTTTCTCGAATATTGCGTTTTTTTGAAACGTACGATTTTCGAAAAAAGCGCTTTACGACTTTATGAGGGATGAGGGTTAGAGAATTATTGGGGTAGGACGCCTCGTCGGCGGTGCGCACGGTGTGCAGGTTGCCGTTGTCGTCTCTGATGGTGAGGGAGGCGGTCGGGGTTGAGTTCCAGCGCGGTGCCGCGCAGGGTGGTGCCGTCCACGAAATGCGCCTCGCATGGCTTGCCGAGCGTCCAGCAGACCGGACGCATCTCCTCCATCGCACGCGTGGCCTCACGCTGCGGGTCGGCTTCGAAATCGGCGAGCCTTGATCGCAAACCGTCCACCAGATGGGCCGCGATCATGTCGCGCAATGTCATGGAATCGGGCAGGCCATGCGCGACCAGCTGCAGCGACGTGGCCTTGTCGGTTGGCAGATGGTCTTCGGGGACGGCCAGGTTCAGGCCGATGCCGAAGACAATGCCGACGCGTTCCGTTGCGGCAGCCACATCAGTGGTACCAGTTGTACCGTCCGCGATGGGAGTTGCGGCAAGCGGAACCATTTCGGCGAGCACGCCGCCCAGTTTCTTGCCGTCGACGAAAATGTCGTTCGGCCATTTGAGCACGATGTCCTTGCCGAGCGGGCCGCCGCAATCGCGGATGGCCGCGATAATCGCGTTGCGCGCCTCGCAGCCGGCGATCATCTGCAGCCAGCCGTTGACGGACGCGTCCCGCACAATCGCCGTAGGCACGCTGACCACCAGGGAGACGATGAACGACTCCCCCACCGCGCTGGTCCATTGATGGTCGAGACGGCCACGGCCGGCAGTCTGCTCGTCGGCGCAGATCGCCACGATTTCACGGCCGGTCCAATCGCGTCCATCGCAGCCATCGAGGCCATCTCGGCTGGTCGAGCCGAACAGCGCGCCTTTGCGCACCAATTCGGCGGCGTACGTGTTGGTGGAGCCCACTGAGTCCAGCGCGATCACCTGGTCGGCCGCGACGCAGGTGCGTGGCATGGTCAATGCGGAATCCAATATGGTCGTCATGATTCCTTCTCCTGTCCGTCGAGCTGTCGTCCATCAAGCTGTCGTCCATCGAGATATCGTTCGTCGGCGTCCTGCTTGTCGGACTGCTGTCTGTCGATTCGGTGCCCGCCGATACGCCGTTTGCCCGCCGTCGACGTGCCAACGTACGACGCCTCGCGTGCGGCAAGCCGCGCGGCACGCGACTCGCGCCAGAACTCCAGGCACAGGAATCCGAACACGAATGCGATCGGAAGCATATGCCGTTCAAAATTGTTGGCCGGTGCGGTGATCATCACACCCATAAGCAGCAGCAACGGCAGATGCCATGACAGCGACCGCCATCGACGCAGCACCACTTCGGCGGCGCCGATCAGCAGTGTCAGCGTGACATACAGGTTGCCGTGCGTCACCCAGCCAAGCACGGGAATCTGTCCCCATTCTTGGCGAAACCGGCCACCTGGTTGCGCCACTGGTGGTTGTACAGGTGAATCCATTCGTTGTCGGACTGCACGTAATCGTTGTTCACGTAGTAGTCCATCGACACGTATGGCAGGTCGGTCACGTTGAAGTATCCGAAGCATTCGGCGAAGAGCGCATCGAGCGCGATCTGAGGATTCGCCTTGACGATCTGCCACCATGCGTCATTGAAATCCTTCATGTCGTCCTTGGTGACGGTACGCCACTTGTAGCTGACCTTCTTGGACTGGATACCCGACGATTTCACCGGGTCGGCGTCCTGCTGGAAGTACGATTCGGCCATCTGGTCGAGGTTGAAGACGGGAGCGAGTTTCTTGGCCGCGTCCTCGGGAATGCCCTGCGGATTGTATTTCGCCACGCGGGCGATCTGCTGCAGCTGGATGCCACGGCTTTCGATCGGATCGCCGCCGATGACGGCACCGCTGTTCACCAGATAGACGAGGCCGCCATGGATGAGCACGGTCGGCAGCATCAATGCGACCACGTACGTCTTCCAACGTTTACGGTCGTTGATGATGGCCAGCAGCGCGGCGAACAGAATGATGTACCACGCGTATTTGGCGCTGATCAGCATGACGCAGCTCGACATGAACAGTGCCGCCAAGGAACGTTTGCGCAGTTTCATGGGCTTGCCGTTGATGGTGGGCAGCGCCTTGATATGCGTCATATGCAGCTCATACCACACGCCGAACCACCAGACGAACGCGAACGCGAACAACGGCGATTTGGTCAGTGAGATCGTGGCGAACACCGCCAACGGGCACACCATGAAGAACAGCAGAATCACGAAGCGTGTCTTCGCGCCGGCGCGCAGTCTGGACGGACGCGCCACCACACCCGCCTCGGGATGGGTGAAATCGCGCATGTTCCAGCAGTCGTGCCGTTCGGGATGGGAGAAGTCGAACGTGCCGACGCCCAGCCTACGCCACGGCAGATTGAAGAAACGATTGGCGGTAGCGGCGCAGCAGAACGCGGCGAACAGCCATTGCAGCGCGGCCAACGCCACGATGCCGGCGTCGTTGGAATCGGTGAAATACCGGGAGACCGCGGCGAACGCACCGTAGAAAACGGTCAGCACGATGTTGTGCTGGTCGGTCAGATACGTGGGATTGGCCGGCCACATGTAGTGCGCGGTCGGATAGATGTCCATCGGCACGAATGAGAAGAAGCCGATGTATGGCTGTTTCAGTCCGGTCCACTGGTTCAACGCCCAGCTGAATTCGCGGATCTGGGAGCGGATGTCGGCGCCGTACGCGGCAAGCAGGGTGGTCGGAATCCACAGCCAGCCGATGACGAACAGCAGCATGAGCTTCCACCAGCAGTCGGTGCAACGTGTCAGCTTGCGACCAATCCAGACGATCACCGCATGGATGGCGCGCCCCGGTCGGCTATGCGCGGCGTCGCTCAGATGGCGCAGCATGATGCCCAATACCGTCGTCGGCGTGCCGGACACCTCCTGACACAGCTTGACGTATCGACGTGAGAAATACGTCGGCAACACGCGCTCGCCACGGCCGTAACGGACCAGCGACCACAATATAGCAAACGAAACAACGAAGGCGATCGCCATGTACAGCACGTTGGCCCAGCCGAAGTCGGCGAGTCCGGTGCCAAACCAGTACAGCGGGCCGATGCCGCAGCACCACGCCACCCACAGGCATGCGAGCACGCCCAACGTCCAGCTGAGGAACGTGTCGGCTTTTCCGGCTTTCTTGTTTTCGCTCATAGTCGGCATATTACCGCCACTGCGCGAATGGGGACCGGAACGGTCGACGAACGTGCGGCAATTCGCAGATACGACGATTAGAATGGACGGTTATGAACTCCGAGCAGGCAGACATCCTCGACCTTTTGTCAGGCCATACCGACGATACGACCATCGAGCGGTTGGCTTTCGAATGCCTGTTGACGAACATGACCGACGATCGTGTGGTCTCCTTGATGAACATTCTCGGATGGCAAGGCGATTTCAACTGTTTTGCGATCGGCGGGGTGCCTTCGGCCAGTCTTGCCTCGACATCCCTCGCCATCCGCAAGGCGGTGCGCGATTTGGGCGGCGAGCATGTGGTCATCGGCACGTACGGCACTTTCCTGCTGGCTTTGGCTTGCCAGATGGGCGCGGTCACGCCGGAGGTGACCTGTACCGCGGTCATGCCGGCGTTCAGCGAGGACGAGCCACTGTATTTGAGCCCGGTCCGTTCCGGTGTGGCGGGGGCTTCGCATGCGTTGCGTGAGACGATGTTCTCGCTGCAGGCGCTCCGGCGCTGTCCACTCCTTCCCGTCCGCTGCGTGCCGACGAGCTGTTGCCGGAGCGTGCGCTGCTGGGTGATGATTACGCGCGTGAGGAACTGTATCGGAACGTATATCAGGTGCTGCGCGGCGAGAATCCCGATGATCCCACTTATCTGACGGTGTCCACGTTCCTGAAGTATGGCAGTTCGTTGGAGAACACGGCGAAGGAGCTGAATGTGCATCCGAACACCGTGCGCTACCGCTTGAAGCGTGCCGCCGAAACGACCGGCTGGGATGCCACTGATCCGCGTGACGCGTATGTGCTGACGACCGCGCTGGCGATTGGCCGTATGCGCGACCGCTGAGCCGCTGCCCGGGTGGTGTGGCGTCTGGGTACGCCCGTTGCACCTGTCATCCGGTCATAAAGTCATGAATCTTTCCGAACATATGAAAAAGACCCGCATGCTGCGATTGCAGATACGGGTCTTTTGGTGAAGCTTAGCTTCTGTGCACTCAGGCAACGACCGCCGGATCAACCGGGACGCCCGGGTTCATCGTGGAGGTGATGGTCGCCTTGGTGACGTAGCGGCCCTTCACGGTGGACGGCTTCAGACGCTTGACTTCGTCGGCCACAGCCTTGAAGTTCTCGTCCAGAGCCTGCTCGGTGAAGGACATCTTGCCGATGAGGAAGCTCAGGTTGCCGTTCTTGTCGACACGGAAGTCAACCTTGCCGCCCTTGATGTCCTTGATGGCCTTGGTGCGTCCATGGTCACGGTGCCGGTCTTCGGGTTCGGCATGAGGCCACGCGGACCGAGCACGCGGCCGAGGCGGCCGACCTTGCCCATCATGTCCGGGGTGGCGACGACGGAATCGAAGTCAAGGAAACCGTCGGCGACCTTCTGCACGAGGTCGTCGTCACCGACGATGTCGGCGCCAGCCTCGAGAGCTTCGGTGGCCTTCGGGCCACGGGCGAAGACGAGGACCTTGGCGGTCTTACCGGTGCCGTTCGGCAGGTTCACGGAACCGCGGACCAGCTGGTCGGCCTTGCGCGGATCCACGTTCAGGCGCAGCACGGCCTCAACGGTCTGGTCGAACTTGTACTCCGGCATGCTCTTGAGGAGAGCGATGGCTTCGTTGGCGGTGTAAAGGTTGTTGCGATCGATCTTCTCAGCCGCTTCGCGATACTTCTTGGAACGCTGTACCATTAGTCCTTCTCCTCTCAGTCGGTAACCGTGATACCCATCGAACGGGCGGTGCCCGCGATGATCTTCATGCCGGCTTCGACGTCGCGTGCGGACAGATCAGCCATCTTGATTTCAGCGATCTCACGGACCTGAGCCTTGGTGACGGAGCCGACCTTGTGGGTCAGCGGGTTCTCGGTACCCTTCTGGATGCCAGCGGCCTTCTTCAGCAGAGCTGCTGCCGGCGGGGTCTTCAGGATGAAGGTGAAGGAACGATCTTCGTAAACGGTGATCTCAACAGGGATGACCTGGCCCATCTTGTCCTGCGTGGCAGCGTTGTACTGCTTGCAGAAGTCCATGATGTTCACGCCATGGGAACCCAGAGCCGGGCCCAGCGGCGGAGCCGGGTTGGCCTTGCCGGCCTGAATCTGGAGCTTGAGAAGCGCCGAGACTTTCTTCTTAGGAGCCATTGTATGGTTCTTCTTTCTGTGAAGCGGTGGTTAACGGCACCGGAGTAGGTCTCCCGCGTCCGGTTCCTTCCGCAACGTATATTGCTGTGCTGTGCTAGCAGGTGCCGCCGCCTTGTTCAGGCACACGAGACCCTCCAGACACAACTTTTTCTATTATGCGATTCCGCCACGACATTGCGCGCACGGCAATACATACAAAGAAACCCCGCCGAAGCGGGGTTCAAAAGAATCACGATTTCAGGTTCCTGAATGGGTGTGACGCGTGCGGTAGCAAGGCGCCCAAGCGCAGGCGTACCAAGGTGCGTCAAGCTTGGAGCAACGCAGCTAACGCTCCGTCATGCACGTTCAGGCTAATTTTTCAACCTGGTTGAAGCCTAGCTCCACCGGCGTGTCACGGCCGAAGATGGACACGAGCACGGTGAGCTTCTGCGTGGACGGATCCACTTCGGAGACAACCGCGGCCATGGTGGTGAACGGTCCATCGGTGACGGTGACCTGATCGCCAGGAGCGTAGGAGACCTCAAGCTTGCGCTTCTTGGCTGCGGCCGGCTTGTCTCCGGCGGCCTTGAGAGCTTCGGAAGCGATCATCGGAGCCATCATGGAGACGACTTCCTTGCGGGTCAGCGGTGCCGGATCCTTGGTCGGGCCGACAAAGCCGGTGACGCCTTCGGTCTCGCGGACGATACGACGGGCGTTCTCATCCGGCAGCATGCGGATCAGCACATAGCCGGGGACACGCACGCGGGTGATGACCTTCTTGCCTTTTTCAGTGTGCTTTTCGACTTCCTCCATCGGCACTTCGACCTGGAAGATCTTGTCTTCCATACCGAAGCTGGCCACGCGGGATTCGACGTTGGTCTTCACGCGCTTCTCATAGCCAGAATAGGTGTGCAGCACATACCACTTGCCTTCAAGCGTGCGCAGGCTCTTGGAGAATTCCTCGACGGCCTTGGCACCGGCATCCTGCTCAGTGTCTTCATCCTCAGTGGTTTCCGCGGTCTGCTCTTCCGGAGCGTCCTGCTCGGACTGGGCCTGCTCATCGGTCGCCTGATCGGCGGCGACGGCCTGGACGGCCTCGCCTTCGGCCGGCAGCGCCTCAACAGCGGCAGCAGCCTCGGTATCAGCCTTGGAAGCCTCGTCGAGGTTGTCGGAAAACACTTCGTCAGTCATGCACTTTCACCTTCAAGTTGTTTATCAGCCGAATATCCACAGGGTCAGCTTGCCCAGACCGTAGTCCATGCCGGTGACCAGTGCCATCAGCAGCAGCACGAAGATAAACACGGCGAGGGACCAGAAGAACAGTTCCTTGCTGGTCGGAGTGACGACCTTGCGGAGTTCGTCGATAATCTGTTTGATGAACAAGCCAATGCGCATGAAGATGTTCGGCTTAATGGCCTTCTCGCTGTTCTTCGCCTTCGCCATAATAATCCTCCGCTGGGCTTGTTGTAAGAAGCTTGGCAGGGAAGGCGGGACTCGAACCCACAACCTACGGTTTTGGAGACCGTTGCGCTACCAATTGCGCCACTTCCCTAGGTGAACTCTGCCGTCTCCACTTGCCGGCGAGGATTCTATGCAAACCACGCAAGAAGCAGACGGCAAAACCGCCAAGTCGAAATAATAGCGGGTTTTCGCGACTTCGTCCAACCCGATTCACGACGAATCGCAAGAAACCGCTATTTTCCAACGAAAAAAAAGATTCGCGCCCGGCATGTCACCGAAGCGCGAATCGCTAAAAATAATCGTCTATCAACTGAACTTTTCGTCTAGTTGAGTCGCGGGGCCGGGTCGGCTCAGTCCTCGACCCAACGCTTCATGCGACGCATGCCTTCGACCAGATCGTCGTCGGCAAGCGCGTAGGAGAAGCGCAGGTAGCCGGGAGCGCCGAACGCCTCGCCCGGGACGGCGGCGACATGGCCTTCGTCAAGCAACGCGGCGGCCAGTTCGGACGTTTTGGCGAACGTGGTCTTGTTGGTGCCGAGCGGCTTGTTCAGCAGCGCGGTCACGTCGGCGAACGCGTAGACGCGCCGGTCGGGGTCGGGCAGTTCACGCCTTCGATGTCGTTCAACGCGGCGACGATGGTCTGGCGGCGCTTGTCGAATGCGGCGCGCATCTCGTAGACGGCGTCCAGGGAGCCGGAGACGGCTTCGATGGCGGCACGCTGGGAGATGTTGTTCACGTTGGAGGTCATGTGGCCCTGCAGTTTGGATGCGGCCTTGGCCACGTCCACGGGGGCGATCATCCAGCCGACGCGCCAGCCCGGCATGGCGTAGGTTTTGGCCACGCCGTTGAGCACGAGCAGCTGGGAGCGTACTTCGGGCACCGCGGCGCCGATGTACGTGGTTTTGGCGCCGTCATAGTTCAGGTGTTCGTAGATTTCGTCGGAGATGACCCACACGTGGTGTTCGATGGCCCACTGCGCGATGGCCTTGACGGTTTCCGGCTTCCACACCGCGCCCGTCGGGTTGTTCGGCGTGTTCACGATGATGGCCTTCGTGTGTTCGGTGCGCGCGGCCTCGATGTCCTCGATGCTCGGCTCGAAGTTGCGGTCGGCGCCGGCGAACACGGTCACGGGCACGCCGCCGGCGAGCTTCACGGCTTCCGGATAGCTGGTCCAGTACGGGGTGGGGATGATGACCTCGTCGCCCTCGTTGAGCAGAATCTGGAACGATTCGTAGACGGCCTGCTTGCCGCCGTTGGTCACGATGACCTGGCTTGGGTCGACTTCGTAGCCGGAGTCGCGCAACGTCTTGTCCGCGATGGCCTGGCGCAGTTCCGGTAGGCCGGCGGTCGGCGTGTAACGGTAGTTTTTCGGGTCCTGCACGGTCGCGGCCGCGGCCGCGACGATCGGTGCGGGGGTTGGGAAGTTCGGTTCTCCCGCGCCGAACCCGATGACGTCGATTCCGGCGGCCTTCATTGCCTTCGCCTTGGAATCGACGGCCAGGGTAGCGCTCGGAGCCACGTGATTGATACGGTCGGATAGAGTCTGCCAGTCAGCCATAGTCATGCCTGTAATGCTAGACCTGCCACGCGAAAAACGACAGCCCCACGACACACGTCTATTTCGCCGCGAACGCTTCGCTTGAAGCGAAATCGATGGCCTAACCACACCTTTTGCACTGGTTCAGACCAGTACGAGATTGTCGCGGTGCACCAGCGGATGCGCGTATTCCTCGCCGAGGAAACGCTTGAGCTGGGCCGTATTGCGTCCTAGCATCTGCGGGATCTCCTCGGAGTCGAAGCCGACCAGGCCCTTGGCCAAATGGTTGCCCTGCTCGTCGTCAACCCAGACGGCGTCGCCGGCGGCGAAATCGCCCTTCACTTCCACCACGCCGGCCGCAAGCAGGCTGGCCGCTCCCCCGCGCACCGCCTTGGCCGCGCCGGAATCGGCCACCAGCGTGCCCTGCGGGTGGGAGGCGAAGCCGATCCACAGCCTACGTGACGAACCGCGGTCGTTGATCGGCGCGAACGCGGTGCCGACCGGATCGCCCATCATCGCGGGACCTGCGTTCGACGCGCATGTCAACACCGCGGGAATGCCGGACACCGCGGCGACGCGCGCGGCCTCCATTTTGGTGACCATGCCGCCGGTGCCGACGTTCGAGCCGGTTCCGCCGACCTGAACCTTCGCCAGCGCATCCTCGACGTTCGGCACATAGGAGATGCGCTTCGAGCCGGGCTCGCTTGGCGGCGCGGTGTACAGCGCGTCCACGTCGGTGAGCAGGACGAGCGCGTCGGCGACGACGATGTTGGCGATCAGCGCGGACAGACGGTCGTTGTCGCCGAACCGGATCTCGTTGGACGCGAGGGAATCGTTTTCGTTGATGATCGGCACCGCGCCCAAGTCGAGCAGGCGGTCGAGCGTACGGCGCACGTTGCGGTACTGCTGTGGGGCGATCGTGTCGGAAACGGTGATGAGGATCTGTCCGACACGCAGCCCGTACCGTGCGAAAGCGGCCTCGTACTGGGCCATCAGCAGGCCTTGGCCGACGGCGGCGCACGCCTGCTGGTCGGCTACGTCGGTCGGACGCTTGTCGAAACCGAGCGTGCCGAAACCGGCCGCGATCGCGCCGGAGGAGACCAGCACCACGCGGCCGCCCATCAATCGCACGCGGGCGATGGCCGCCACAAGCGCGTTCAACCGTTGCGGATCCAAGTGGCCGCTCGGCTCGGTCAGCGAGCTGGAGCCCACCTTCACCACGATGGTCTGCGCTTCGGCGATGGCCCTGCGCACTTGCGCTTGCGATGGCGTGTTCATAGTTCCTCCCGGTACCGTTACCGGCTATTGAAAAAGCCCGCCGACATGCCATCGGCACATCAGCGGGCTTCGTTGGATGGTTCTATTGTTCCACATCCTCGTCGTCGGCGGTCTCGCCACGTCCAAAAAGACTGGTTTCGTCGTGACGGTCGTCGTCCACGGAAGGATCGGCCCAGTGTCCTGCCTTGCGTTCGGCCATCATGCTTCGCGCACGGCCTGACGGGCGTCCATCATCTCGTGGTACTGGCGACGGCGTTCCGTGTTGGAACGACGCTGCGCACGACCATCCGATTCCTGCAGTCGCAGGTCAACGCCGCGTGCGCCCAACTGGGTGCCGTCGAGCATTTCCGCGCCGGCCGCGATGGTCGGATCCCAATCGAATTCCACGGCACGGTCGCCACGGCCGATGCGCACTTCGTCGCCCGGCTTGGCGCCCTTGTGTCGCAGCTCGTCTTCGACGCCCAGCTTGGCCAGACGGTCGGCAAGGTAGCCGACGGCCTCGTCATTATCGAAGTTGGTCTGCATGACCCAACGTTCCGGCTTGGCGCCGAGCACCTCGTACCAGACTTCGCCGTTGCCGTTCTCCTTGCGTTCCACGGTGAAGTCGAGCGCGTTGCCGCCTTCGTCGTTACGGCGACGGCGATCGCGCGGCTCCTCGAGCGGCTTGATGACCACGCGGGCCTCTTCCTCGGCCTGCTCGCGTTTGGCGACTTCCGCGCGCATGTTGGTCACGAGGTCGGCCAGCGCCCAGTTGAGTTCCTTCAGGCCCTCGTGGGAGGCGGTGGAGATGATGTGGACCTTGAGGCCGAGCTTTTCGAATTCGGGCTTGACGAATTCGGCGAGTTCCTTGGCTTCCGGCACATCCACCTTGTTGAGGATGATGATGCGCGGACGTTCGGGGATCGGAATCGCGCCGAGCGGCAGTTCGAGCTTGCCGGCGTATTCGGCGAGCTCGTGTTCGAGCGCCTGGTAGTCGCTCATCGGGTCGCGGCCGGGTTCGAGGGTGGCGCAATCGATGACGTGGGCGATGATTTCGGTGCGTTCGATGTGGCGCAGGAATTCGAGGCCGAGGCCCTTGCCCTGGGATGCGCCCGGAATCAGGCCCGGCACGTCGGCGATGGTGTAGCGCATGTCGCCGGCCACCACTACGCCGAGGTTCGGCACGAGCGTGGTGAACGGATAATCGGCGATCTTCGGTTTGGCGGAGCTCATCGCCGCGATCAGGCTCGACTTGCCTGCGGACGGAAAGCCCACCAGCGCCACGTCGGCGATGGACTTGAGTTCGAGGATGACGTCGCGTTCCTCGCCCGGCTCGCCCAGCAGTGCGAAGCCCGGCGCACGACGGGTGCGATTGGCCAGCGCCGCATTGCCGAGACCACCGTTGCCGCCCGCGGCCACGACGAGCTTGTCTCCCGCGTGACGCAGGTCGGCAAGCTGCTCGCCCGGATGCTTCGGCTTGCCCTGCGGTCCCTTGGCTTCGAACACGACCGTGCCCACCGGGACGGGCAGAATCAGGTCGCGCCCTTCGAACCGTCCTTCGTGTCGCCCAGGCCCATGGTGCCGCTTTCCGCCTCGCGATGGGGCATGAAACGGTAGTCGAGCAGACTGTTGGCGTTCGAATCGGCCATGAAGATCACGGAACCGCCGTCGCCGCCATTGCCGCCGTTCGGACCGGCCAACGGCTTGTATTTCTCCCTACGGATGCCGGCGGAACCATTGCCGCCGTCGCCGCCCTTCACATGGACGGTCACTCGATCCACAAAATCACTCATGTATCTACCTTACATAGCAGAAAGACCGCGTCCATAACGGGCGCGGTCTTTCATCAAAAAGCGTTATTTGCGCGTGTCTCAGGCGGCAATCACGTCGACGACCTTGCGGTCACGACGCACGCCGAACTTCACACTGCCGTCCTTGAGGGCGAACAGGGTGTGGTCCTTGCCCATGCCGACGTTCTCGCCCGGGTGGAACTTGGTGCCACGCTGACGAACGATGATGTTGCCGGCCACGACGGCTTCGCCGCCGAACTTCTTCACACCGAGGTATTGCGCGTTTGAATCGCGACCGTTGCGCGAGCTGGACGCGC
>ENA-OPYV01000146-OPYV01000146.1-human-gut-metagenome-genome-assembly--contig:-NODE-146-length-21732-cov-10.169174_pt1 | contig 21732 bp, 18 predicted proteins | sample MGYA00242474_ERZ504485 | MGnify/ENA primary metagenome ERZ504485 (study PRJEB26092, sample SAMD00036263) | human gut metagenome | host: Homo sapiens | study: EMG produced TPA metagenomics assembly of...
GCCAGGCGCGGCGATGGTACTGCACTCGAGAGGGTGTGGGAGAGTAGCACGCCGCCGCTTCACACGTATCGGGCCTCCCGGTCGAGCCTTTGGCTCCCGGGAGGCCCATTTTCATGCTCCCTGGAATTCCACCGGATATGCTCCGGGAACCCTTTTTTCGTATCTTTTCCCATGCTTACCGAATCCCGTTGCCTATTGGATTCCATCGGCGGCAATATAGCATCTACAGTGTGCGAAATAAGAAGTATCCGTAGTAAAGGCAGCCGATCGCTCATACCTGTTGCACAACCTTGACACGTATGCCCAACTCTGCAAACCAGCAGTGCGACACGCCGATTTGGCTTTTTGCTGCTCCTGTTGTATTCTAGTCAAGTTGCGCTTAACGGATAGACACTGGAAAGCGTTGCATAATTGGAGAATTCGCCTAGTGGTCTATGGCGCACGCTTGGAAAGCGTGTTGGTGTAACAGCCTCACGAGTTCGAATCTCGTATTCTCCGCCCGGATTGGAACCCCGGAAACCGTTGGAATCATTCGGTTTCTGGGGTTCCTTCTTTTCCACTCCGTTTTCCGGTTCCTTCCAGATTCCCTCCGAATGCTTCTTTCGTTGGCCTCGGTTTTTGAATCGTCCCGTATCGCAAGTCTCGCGTGTACGGGCCGGCATCCAGGAAAGTCTCTGATTGCCATGCTGCGGCTTATTGGTGCCAGTCTGTGGTCTCAATAATGGGATTGTTTGCCCTCATATGTCGATATTTGATTGCGATTCGGTGGGGGAGTTGCGTACATCGTCGTTTTACGCGCACTTTTGCGCTGCGCTACGTTACGCTCGAAATCGTGACGTTGAGAGAAAGAAGCACGACGATGGTTGACAAGACGGCTGCCGGCAGCCAGCAGACTGACCAACGCGATGCTGATACTCGTGACTCTCTGGCGGCGCTTGCCCGACGCCGTTCGAATTCATCGCCAATCGTATTGCAGAGTGATGTGCAGGCCGCTCCGCAGGAAAAGCAGGAAAAACAAGAAAAGCAGAGCGAAGCTGGGTCTGCCTTGCAAACGGGCGAGGATGCGAATGATGACGCGAATCGTGCGGAAGAATCGCAAACCGTGAAAGAAAAAGATGCTGCGGATGGTCCTGATAATACGCAGCAGCCGCAGATGGCATCCATAAGCGCCATCACAACGCAGGTTTTGCCACCAAGCTTTATTCCGACCGCAACCGGTCGTATTCGTCCCGTAACGGGCGCTTTTCCCGCAATTCAGTCCGCTTCGCAGACGGAACAGGCGCAGCGCAGGCGATCCATCCGCTCGTTGGCCGCGGGGTCGTTGCGTAGAACCAACATCGGCAATGCTGAAAAGGCCGGCGATGTGGGGAGCGCGGGTAGTGCCGGACGGACGGCGGGGAATGGCGATACGCCGTCGCCGCGAATCGCCAGCAGTGCTCCCCATTATGCGAATTGACCAGTGGACTGATCAGAACGGCAATCAGTGGGAATACTGGACATACACGCGGTTCACGCACGGTACGCGCGCTTCGCGCTGCATTGTACGTCGCTATACTACGTCATTCCAATTGAATCGCAACAATGCGTATAGCAGATGAAAAGCACATACGAAAAACGCGCATGAAAAAACGGTCCCGATATATTCGAGACCGTTTTTCATGAGTCGATGAAGCAAACGCTGTCCGGCAGCGAGCCGGCTCAGTCTTCGCTGGTTTCGCGCTTATACTGCACGAACGTCTTCATGGCGTAGGCAAGGCCGGCAAGCAGCAGAATGGCTGCGCAGGCAAGGGAAATGCCGATGCCGGTTTGTGCAAGCTGCCCATATTCCGACTTGGTCAGCGCGCCGGTGGATGCGGCGGTTTGATCGCCGGACGCTGCGACGGATCCAGTTGCGGCACCATTCGTGCCAGTGTCGGCAGCCGTGCGCACAGTGCCAGTGGTGCCGTTGGCTCCAGTAACGGTCGTACCGGCATTCGTTCCAGCCGTGATGCCATGCGTGCCGGTAGCAACGGATGAGCCGCCCTGCTGACCCGTCTTGGAGTTCGCGTCCTTCAACGCCGCGATGAACGACTGATGCCACTGGTGGCTGCTCGCCGCGAACGCGTCATGCCTCGTCTTGAGTTCGTCGTGGGTCTCCTTCATATCGGCATGCATCTGGTTGAGGTGGGCCTGCGTGTCCTGCATATCCTGATGCAGAGCGTCGTGACGCTCCTGACCGCGCTTGACCGCGCCGTCAATCGCATTCTTTATATCCTCGCGGTCCTCCTGGTAGTTCTTCCAGGCCTGCTCGCCGTACTGGCGAAGCGCGTCGGCGTCCTCGTGCGCGTTCTGATGCAGCTGCTCGGCGTGCTGCTTGGCGGTTTCCATATCCGACTTGATCTGCTGATTCGTCTTGTTCAAGTGCTGCACGGCCTCGCACGCCTGATCGGTGCACACGGCCATATCCTGGTCGATCTGCCCGCTGATGGCGGTGCTGCCGGCCAATCCGTCCGTAGACGGTGCGACTTCACTGGCCGAAGCCGCGGAAGGCAAGGCGGCCATGCCGATGGTTAATATTCCCGCCGCTGCAGCTGCTGCAATACGATTCCTCATGGTGGTTCCTCTCCTGCGCACGTTTGCATTCGATCTGTGATTGTGCGCTCGCGTTCGTTCCGTATGCCATAGTAGGAGGGGAATGTGCCTAAATAAACCGGTGGAAAAATGACATTTGTCTAGTTTCTGTGATGCTGCAGCAGTCTTCATAGTTTAAGCGGGAAACCAGAATCCAAACCAGAAGCCGGAACAGCCTGCTCAAAACATGACCAAGCAGGCCAAGCAACGGCTCAGACCGCCCGTACTTATCCCGCCCGTATTGGTTTATCTAGCGGCGGCCCCCAACAAAGATCACTCAACAATAGTGATGAATGGGCTAGCCGGCAGATTAAAGTCGTTGTACAGCATGCTCGCGCACTTCGGATTGCCACTGAACAGGTAACGTACCTGGCTCATGGCGTTGAGATCGTTCAGTATTGAACCATCGGCTGCGGTGAGCAACACCTGATTGCCCCTGATAGTGGCATTGGCCGCCTGCCATTGACCGGAATAATTGGCGACCTCAAACCCCTGCAATGCCGTAGTGGTGGGAGCGGCGATATTGCTGATACCGCTTAACGGGGTCGCTTTCGGAGCGCTCTTATAGTTTGGTGCGATTGCGCTCGCGGTTTTCGAATAGTTAGGTTGCATGGCTTTCAGCCTGCTTGCGGTGCGTTCCGGAAAGACAAGGCGATTGCGCCGTTCGCAGTGTGCCGGGCATGTTCGATAAGCGGTCCGTTGGGTACGGTGGTGCCGTCTTCCATGGCGAGATATTGCGCGGCCATGCGCGCCCCGAGAATATCTTTGCCGAGCGGATGGATCAGCGCGGATGTGCCTTTATCGGTGTCAAGGGAAACCGTCATCGCCACGTTCGACGAATCGTGCAGGTTGGTGTTGCCGAGCGTAGTCCGTTGCGCTTCTCGCACGTTTTGCGTGTACTGGTAGTTTGGCCAGCGCGCGAGCTGTACGTACAGGAACGGCAGGTCCTTGCGTCCGAACACGTTACGGTACTGGTTGATGAGCGTGGTCATTTGCGATTCGTATTGCAAAGCAGTTCCGTAATTATTGGCATCGCTGCACCCTTGGTACCACAGCACGCCCGCCACATGGAATCCCTTCAACGGCGCGATATGGTTCGCATAAATATCGCCGCCTTGTACATGCCGGCGAATAGGCGTGCCACCCCACGCGGTCTGGATGATGCCAATTGGCACATTGGGGTGCTTGGCGCGTAACTGCATGGCGAATTGCTGAGCCAGATAGCTGAGGTGCAGTGAATTCGTGGAATCTGCAGTCAGCCATGCATCGGCGCTCTGATTAACAGCGGACAGTGGAAAATCAGTGTCTTCAACATCATGATTTGCGATGACAAATTTCACGTTGTCATCTACGAGCGGTTTCGGCAAATCGCCTGTCGTGATTAGTCCATTGCCAAAATTGTAAGTAGCGTTTTCGTAATACTGCACATAGTTGAGTTCCATATTCGACTGGCCAGCGGCTACGAAGACGTCTCCCACATACACTTTGGCCAGTTTCAGCACGGTTTTGCCGGCGTACTGCACTTGCAGCGAATACGGATTGAGACTTGCCTTTTGCGCGCTCAGCGTGCAGGTGAAACTGCCGTTTTTCGCTACCTTTGCCTTGACGCTCTCGGAGGTTTTGCCTTGCGTAAGTGTCGCTGACAGTTTCGAAACGTCGATGGGGTTGCTTTCCGTGGAGCTGACGTTGCCTTTGACTACGATTGGCTGATCGCGCTGGAACACCATATTGTCCATGTAGTATGAGGGCAGCTGCACATCAACAGTGGCCGCAGTATGGGCGGTGGCGGTGGATTGCGATCCGGTTTTACCGGTTGCCGTTCCGTTGCCCCATTTGGGGCCGCACCCGACGATGATGGCAACGACTATTCCTACGGTTACGATAACGGCAAGCGCCGTTCTTGCCAATCGTTTCGTATTCAATTCTGATTTGCCTCGTTCTTTGTCACGCCCGCTCGAAGGTTCTGGCCTGTTTGTCATATGCGGCTCGTTCGGTGTTGGCCTTGCTGGTGGTCCCGGACGGGTCGGCTTTGCAGTCAAGCGCCTTCGGCGATTTGACTTCTTCCTGATACAAGGTGCTGAGCTTTTCCAGATCATATGAGGAATCCATGCTGGAAAATGCGTCGACAATCTTTCCCTTGAGCTGGAAATCCTTGGAATATGAAGCGTTCATGGCGGCAACCGCGTCTCTGCAGTCGTTAATGGCATTCAGTTCGCGCATTTTCTGCGATGTTCTCACGCCCATGACGCCGAAGACCACAATGCATACCGCAACGACGATAACGGCTACGATGATGGAACGGCGAATCAAGTTCTTGACATGGTTATGTACCCAAGTGTCGCCATCTTGCACGCCTTGCGATATGGCGATTTGGAACGGATCTTCGGGAGCCGTTCGGTAGGAAGTCCCCGGTGCTTTTGTTCTAAGCTTTTCGTCACGATTGGTGGCATTGACGGAATTGTTGGATTTGCTGGTCCCGACGGTCGCGGTACTGCTGAACGTTCGGGGCTTACGGACGCTATTTGTTTGACCGTCAGCTTTGTCCGGCTGCTTTTCGTGCCGTGCCATGCTTCCCTCCAGGAGTCCGCGATACCGTTTTGATGTTGTCTATTGGAGGTGGTCCGACAAGGTCCTCTGTTCCCAAATGACAATACATAAGGTATGTTACCCGTTCCACTTCCGAATGCCAGCACTTCATGTTGTGGCATATTCGGTAAATGTGAAGTTTGGCCCGGAATCCAGCTGCTTTATTTTAAGTGGGGACATCTCAGAATACACTTAAGTTTTGCGTGTGCAATTGCGTCAACGAGTGAAAATGCGTTTTGTGAGAGAGGCTGACGATGATATCGCCGAAAAGCTTGATGAAGATTGCGACCACCGCTTCCGTGGTTGCAATGACGGTTTCCGTTGCCGTGGTGCCGGCTTACGCCATGCAGGATATTGCGATTGAGGATACGCCAAGTTCTTTTGCCGCAACTGTGATGATGCGCAGAATTCGTCAAACAGCATGCCGGACAATCCGTACGCGACGCTGCCGGAAACGGTAAGCGAAAACATTTCGGACGATTCCACTGTGGTTTCGGAGAACCTTGCGGTTACGCCGGAAGGTGATGTACAGAACATTGAGACCGGCGAAACCGTGACGGACGCTCAGCTGGTCGGTACGCAATCGCAGCAACCTGATCCACTGGCCAAAACGGATGGTGAATCATTCATTCCGGTGAGTGCCTTGGATGTGAAAGATGCCGTGGAACAATCTGTGAAACAATCCGTGGAGCAATCGTCCTCAAAAAACGGAGCCACCGTGAAGCTTGCCAAATTCGATGGCAACGATTACGGCGCGCATTGGGGAACCTACAACAATACGAAAGCCTTCTTCGACTATAGAAACAACCTGTTCGTCCAGCAGGCCAAAGGCGTGATCGACGTCTCTTCATGGCAGGGGGATATCGACTGGGCCAAGGCCAAAGCCGACGGCGTGGAAGGCGCGATCATCCGTCTTGGCTTTGGATGGGGCAATGACGCCGATGCCAAAGCGCAACGCAACATTAACGAATGCAAGCGGTTGGGCATTCCGTTCGGCATCTACTGGTACTCGTATGCGGAGGATGCGAGCGGTTCCAGGCAGGAGGGCAACGATGTGGTGTCCAAGCTCCGCCAGTTTGGCGTGAGCCCGAACGACTTGAAATACCCCGTGTACTACGACCTTGAGAGTTGGACGTGGACCGGGCACACGCCGCCGACCAATCCGAACGTGTATAACGGCATAGTCAATGCTTGGTATGGCGCGTTGCAGTCAGGCGGTTACCAGAATCTCGGCGTGTACTCCTACACGAGCTACTTGCAGGGGCCGTTGAACAATGCGAACATCTATGCGAAGACACGCTGGGTGGCGCAATATGGTCCGCAGATGGAATTCACGGCGTTTGGCACTAACGATCGTGGCTGGCAATACACCAGCTCCGGCCAGATCAACGGCATCAGCGGCAGTGTGGATATGAATGCTTTTGGGAATAAGACTTACGCGCAAAATTCGGCTTCTATTGATGTGCGCAAGATGAGTGCTGTGAGCATTCCTAATGGGGATTATTACATCAATGTACGTTCCAAAGTGGCTTCTAGTGTTGACATTCCGGGAGCTAGTGGAACGGATTCCACGGCTATTCAGTTGTACTCCGGCAATGGCTCCAAAGCTCAGCAGTTTACTTTCACTAAACAGTCTGATGGCAGCTATGTGATTATTAATGTGAATTCTGGTAAGGCCTTGGATGTTCGCAATGGCGCTGCTGGTAATAATGCGGTGGTGCAGCAGTATTCAGCGAATGGTACAAACGCCCAGCGTTGGTTCATCCGTGATTCGGGTGCCGGCTATTATTTGCAATCCGCATTAGGTAACTGGGTATTGGACTTGAGCGGAGGCAATACCGCTAATGGTGCGGCGATCCGTCTCTATACACCCAATGGCACTGCTTCTCAGTTGTTTGTTGTTTCCTGCAGCGGAGTTACTGTACCAGTGGATACGGCAGTGATAATCAAATCTGCTGGTAACGCCAATCTTGTATTTGATGTGCCAAGTGCCTCTATGGCAAATGGGACCAGGATTCAGCTGTATGCGGCTAATGGGACGAATGCGCAAAGGTTCCGTTTCCGGAAAATCGGAAATGGGACATATGGGATTGCCAATGTAAATTCCGGTAAAGTGTTGGATGTATATGGTGGTTCGACGTCTAATGGCGCAGTGCTGCAGCAATACGGTAGTAATAACACTGTTGCTCAACAGTGGACTGTTCGCGACTATGGCAGCGGGAAGATCTCATTGATTTCGGTAAATGCGAATAAGGCCATTGATGTGCCGGGGGCGAATTATGCGTCGTCTGTTGCATTGCAGCTGTATGCGCCAAATGGTACAGCTGCCCAGCAGTGGGTGATCGCAAAGCCTAAGACTATGCGTGAACGGTTGAATGAGCAAGCAGCGATGCGCAGACAGGATTTGCCTGATGGTACATATACTTTTGCTTCGAAACTGAAGACGAGCATGAAGATGGATGTATATGGTGCATCCCGTTCGGACTGCGCTAACGTGCAGCTTTGGGCTGGCAATGGCACGAATGCTCAGAAATGGAGAGTAATGCACGATGCTAATGGCTATGTCATATTGACTAGCGTGAACTCCGGCAAGGTGCTGGATGTTTATGGTGGCAGTGACGCGAACGGTGCCAACGTACAGCAATACACGTCAAACGGCACGTATGCGCAGAAGTGGATCGCCGTAAAGAACGCGGATGGCTCCTATACCTTCCAATCGGCGCTGGGGAACAAGGTGCTGGATGTTTCAGGCGGTTCTTCCGCCAATGGCGCTAATGTGCGGCTGTACCAAACAAACGGCTCGAATGCCCAACGATGGGTGGACTGAGAGAAGAAGTGACAATCAATAAGAAAGCTCCCCGCCAATCGGGATTGAACTCTTGCGTATCATCGCGGTGACGTTGATTACTGCGCATCATTTGGTTGTACATTCTGGCTATCCGCTTTTCAATGAGCCAATTTCGGTGCGTAGATTGTTTTTTCAGATGTGCCTCTCATCATTTGGCAAGATAGGAATCACCCTATTCCTTCTGATTTCATTATGGTTCTTGGTTGATAGAGAACAAACAGTGAAAAAGTCATGTCGGCGGATTTGGCTTTTGGAACGTGAACTGCTGTTTTGGAGTTTCGTCGGATTGGCCATGCAGTATGTCGATAATCCCAAATCGGTTGATGCTGATGTCTGGCTTGATGCTATTTTTCCTATTACGAGAAATGAGTGGTGGTATGCCACAAGTTATGTGATACTTCTTTTGTTACTGCCATTCTTCTTGTGGGTTTGCGAAAATTGGGAAGGCAAATTCATAAAAAATTCTGTATTGTGCTGCTGGGACTGTGGGGCATACTCAATCTGGTGCCAGGTGCATCTCTGGACATATACATCAATGTGATTGGTTTTGTTTATGTTACGATTCTTTTCACGTATTACATATGGTATATGGCTCCGATTAGCAATAAATGTGCGATACTGCTAATGGTTGTTGGTGGCCTGATTATTTTTGGCTGGAATCTTTTGCTTTCGGTTGTTTGGCGGATTTGGAATATGAATCCTGACCGGATACTGAACTATATTAATCCTGTGCAAAAAGAGTGGGCGTTACCGATTCTTGCTATATCTTTTGGTGTTTTTGTCTTATTTACGCGTTTTACACTTCTCAAGTCGGATTGTGAATCGTTGCGCGCAATCTGCTTTTGCCGTCTATTTGATTACTGAGCAGCATTATTTTCGTGACGAAATATTGTGGCGTTATATCACTTTAGGGGGTATTTACCGTTCGCGTTATGCGATCGGTATTGCGTTGGTAGTGGTCATCGGAATTGTTGCTGCAGCGATAATGCTGGATTTTGTAAGGCAATTCTTATTCTGGCGCACTGTGGACAGGCATAAGGGCAGACTCTTTGAACGGGTTTGGGATCGTGCTTGGAGAATCGTGGGTGAGTTTAAGACAAACTACGTTGCGTATAAAAGTGTGAACAAGGAATAGAAACAGAAAGGCGATGGGATTTTCCCATCGCCTTTCTCATAATAGTCCGATTGACTTTTAGTGGTTACGCTGTCGTCTCTGCATGGCGAAGCTGTTCGCTTCGACGATGAACGCTTTGCGGTCGTTCTTGGCCATGACGTCGAGAATGATACCCGTCGCGAATAACAACAGTCCGGCGATGACGAGCATGACCGCGCCAATGAGGGTGGGGAACCGCGCCACCACACCGGTGTTCCAGAAGTCCACCGTCACCATGCCGCACAGTACGATGCCAATGATGCTAAGGATGCAGCCGATTCCGCCGAAGAACGGCAGTGGCTTGTACTCACGAATCATGCGGAAGATGGTTGACATCACCTTGATGCCGTCGCCGACGGTATCAAGCTTGCTGACGGAGCCTTCCGGGCGATCGCGATACTGGATTGGCGTTTCGTACAGACGCAGGTTGTTGTTCAGTGAGTGGATGGTCATTTCGGTCTCGACCTCGAAACCGCGCGACAGCACGGGGGTAGGTCTTGACGAAGGTGAACGAGAAGGCACGGTAACCGGTCATGATGTCGGTGACATTGGCATGGAATAGGCCATTGATCGAGCCGCGAACCAGACGGTTGCCGAAGTTGTGGAACGGGCGCTTGTTCTCTTGGAAGTACGTGGAACTCAGACGATCTCCGATCACCATGTCGTAGCCTCGAGGATTTTGTCCACCATAGCGGGTGCGGCGTCGGCGGGGTAGGTATCGTCTCCGTCGGACATGATGTACACGTCGGCATCGATGTCTTCGAACATGGCGCGGATCACATTGCCCTTACCCTGCCGTGGCTCCTTGCGGACAATCGCGCCCTCGCTGGCTGCGATTTCTGCAGTGCGGTCGGTGGAGTTGTTGTCATATACATAGATATCGGCGTTCGGCAGCGCTGACTTGAAGTCATGTACCACCTTGCCGATGGTGACTTCCTCGTTGTAGCAAGGCAAGAGCACTGCGACGGAAGGGTTCAGATTCTTGGACATGTTATTTACTATATATTCTGTATTGGTCTTTTTCGTTGATTATGATTAAGTCTCACAAGAAGATTTGAATCCCATTCCTGACGTCGAATAGAGGCTTTGCATGGCAGAAAATAAGATGAAAAGAAAGCATTTAATCTATGTTGACGTATTGAATATTATGTCATGCTTCGCTGTAGTCATGTTGCATGTTTCTTTGAATGTTTTCAATCCCTCTGACGCCTACTGGACACAGTCGGTTTTATTCCAGTCGATTGCCATTTTCGCTGTTCCGATTTTTTTTATGATTAGTGGCATGAACCTTATTGGTTATGCTGATAAATATGATACGAAAACATTTTTTAAGAAGAGACTGTGGCGTGTAGGCCGTGCGCTCATTCTGGCAAGTGTCTTCTGTTATATCTTATTCTGTATATTTCCGTTCTCTTTTTATGGAGCCGAGCAATATGCGAGCGGAATTGGTGTTGGAGATTTTGTATCGCGTTTTTTAACGAATTCAATAAATGACATTTATTGGTTTTTATATACTATAATTTATCTATATATGTTAACGCCGTTGTTGACTCAGATACGAAATGATAAAAATATTTTGCAATATTTGATTGTATTGCAGTTTTCTATTAGTATTTTGATTCCGTTGATTGAACGATTGGGTGTATCTAAAAAATATTTCGGGACTCTTTTCAATTGGCCGCTGTTCTCTTCGAGTGCATTGCTTTATTTTTGTTGGGATTCTATATCGCCAATTACCTGCGGAAGTTTCCTCCCCTTTGGCTTACAGGAATCATTTGTGTAATTTCAGTTGGGGCGATGTTTTTCGGCGGTTTGTATACTAACGGATACTTCGCAGTACGCGATATTGAATACCACAGCTACGTGATTAGTACTTCTTCTCCATTGTGTGTCGTTGAGGCGGTTTCATTGTTCTTATGTGCTATGCAAGTGGAACAGCGTTTGCAGGAGATGCCTCCTACGGTTTCGCATTGTATCCGTGAGATTTCCGGTGCGTCCCTTGGCGTGTATCTTTTCCATATTTTAGTGATTAATTGGATGGGAAAGCGCAATTGGGGTAATGCATCTCAATTCTGGGGAGAACATATGGGAGTGCGAGCCATTGCTGTATATTTGGTTACGCTGATTGTTGTCGTCACATGTAGACATATTTTGATGCAGATTAAGAAAGTATTTACTAATCGGAGGCTTGACCGTGTTGCCTGAAGCAGTATTGCACGGAGATGAGAAGAAGCGATTTGCTGGATGGGGATTCCCGGTGGTACTGGGTTTTGCCTTTGCCTGCGGAACGAATGCTTCGACTGATGCGATAGTTCCGTTTAATAGACCGTACTTTTATGTGCAGTGGTTACTTTTTGCGGTCCTTTTCCTTGTGGTTTTTCAGGTTGGCTTCAAAATCGTTCAGATGGGAGCATCTAGCAGTTTGGTGAAACAGGTATCGGAGGCGAATACATCTTCGGAGAAGTCTTCGTTGCTTCTATTTGATTATGACCAATCGAAAAAAACCAAGTTCAAAGATTCTTTGAGAATTTTGGCTGCTTGGTCACCATATATCATTCTGCTTTATCCAGGTGTTTTATATTGGGATACCGGAGATCAGGTTGCGCAATTCTTCGGCATTTCCGCTTTTGGACAGAAGCCGGGTAAAATTTGGGATCATCATCCTTTCTTCGATACCTATTTATACGGAGGATTCATTTGGCTTGGTCGTGCAATTACCGGCAGCTATAATGTGGGGATTTTCCTATATGCCATAGCACAGTGCGTTTTTGTTGCAGTTGCACTCGCGTGTTGGCTGAGTTACTTAAAGGAACGCGGCGTCGGACGTCTTTCATTAAAAATATGTACCATGTTCTTCTGTTTTTTCCCGATCTTCCCCATAGCGTTTATGAGTTTGTCGAAAGACATCACGCATGCTGCGTTCTTTATAGCGTGGCTTCTGATGTTCATGCGCTTAGTGGATTCGAAACTTGAAAAAATCAAGCAGCCTTCTTTCTTCTTCGGTTTTCTAATTCTTGGGTTATGTTCTTCCTTGAGCAAGAAAATGGGAATGTATATCATTCTGTTCTGTTTGATTATTCTCATTTTTGGTAAATTCAGGATACGATTCAAGGCAGTGGTTGCGGGGATTGCCGCATTTCTTTTTATAATCGTCAGTATCGTTCTGCCTAATTATTATTATCCGAAGGCGAATATTGTTCCTGGAGGTGGACAGGCTGCATTCGCGATGCCGATTGAGCTCTTGGGCCGTTCGGCTCACGCGTATCCTCAGGATGTTACCGATTCAGAAAAGAAAGCCATTGAATCGTATCTGGTATATTCTTGGGATCAGATTAGCGCGCAATACAATCCGTATATTGCCGATCCTGTTACGGGATACAAGTTACGAAAAGGGGCTTCTGCGCCGGATTTCCTCAAGGCCTGGTTAAAGATTGGTTTGAGGCATCCAATGACATATCTCAATGGTTTTGTCTGTCTTGAATCCGGATGGATCTCTTTTTCTGGAAATGATAAATCTTCTGTTTCCTATAATGATGTAAAAGAATGGGTACAATATCCAGTGCAGTTGCAAATGGATGCCAGCGTATACACTGTCGCGAATGAAGACACTCTCGGTAAGCTAATTCCCAATAAAGACAAGAATTGGGCACAGGAAATAGTCGGCAGCATTACTTCTATGCTGGAATCGATTCCTGTGGTGAATGTTCTTACCTATGTGGCTTTTTGGGTATCGGTGTTTCCTACGTTTATCGCTTACCTGCTATGGCGTAAGCGTAAGGAATATGTGACAGCTAAAACGATGTTCCAATTACTGCCTTACTTCGTATCGGCAGCTTCGCTTTTCGTTTATCCTGTATCCCGTGTAACGAGCGGTGGACATGGTGGAGATGCGACGAGATACATGTTCCATACATTGCTGCTTGCGCCTATCGTGATGGGTCTTTTGCTTTCGTTGAAGAAAAAGCCCCAAAAATAAATAGACGGAGTCTCTGCAAAAGACAATCGGGGTAAGCGTAAGACCGAGATCATCTCAGCCTTACGCTTACCCCGATTGTCTTATCGCCTGCCGCGGGCCACTCGTGCGATGGTTTTCAACGCGTCACGGCGTTTGGAACCAATTGGCATTAACGGGTCTACAAACTTGCGGATTGGATTGTTCTCACCCACTGCACGCTCGTGTTTCATCCGGGAATTGCCAGGAATCTGCGGCTCGTTCGCCAGCACTACGCGCTTGATTAGGCGTTCATAGAATGGGGTCTCACGCGCGTACCTCCAGTAGATGGAGGCGAAATCGCAATCCGGATCAGTCCAAGGCTTCTGGAAGCCGGCATAATGGATGATCTGCGGATTGCTACGCGACTTCATATATGCGTCGTAGATATCGTTCGGCGCCTGCGTGAAGAGATTGCCCACGCGGCCGCCGCAATCGTGAACCACATTCCATTCCCATGGCAGATATAGCACGTTCCCTTCGCAGTGTGCGTTGAGCACGTCTTGGTCGTTGTAGATGAAATCGGGATTCGAGGCGTAGGTAAGCCATTGTTTGATGGTGTAATGCTCACGCATCGCCTTGGTGTTGAGCACCAGCACGCCAGCTTGGAAGTAATCGTATGGATTCTTCATCTTCAGCACGGTTTGCGCGTAGCCCATGCGTTTGCCGTGCTTCACGTTGAGATTGGCGAGGAAGTCGATGTCTCGAATCGCGCCGAGCATCTTGCCCTGCAAATCGATGTTGTAAAGCTTCGCGATATCGCCGTTGATGATGATGTCGGAATCGAGATACAGCACCTTGTCGTAGAACGGCAGAACCTTCTGAATCAGAAAGCGGTAATACGTCTCCACACTGATATGGGCGTTATTGGTGGAAAGATCGTAGCCAGCAAGTTCGCGGTCCACGTTGGTGAACCTCAGATTCATATTCGGGAACTGCTTGAAGAAGCCACGCAGACGTTCCTGCTTGTCCCATGCGATGTTGCGCTGCAGCACCGTCACATCGTAGAAGTAATGCGGATCGGCGTTCTTCATGGCTGAATACACGGTGGTGGTCAATTGAGGAACATAATTGTCATCCGCTGCGAACACCACCGGAACGATTGGCTTGTCGGTAATGTCAAGCGGCTTGAGCTGCTCCGCTGGCTCCGGATTGGTGAAGTGGACGCACTGTAGTTCCTTGAACTTCCAGTTGGAACCGATACGCTTGTGATGCAGCAGGTAGATGTTGAGCAGACGTTCGGACAGATGACCCGGCGTACGCAGGGCCTCCTTGCTGTACGTGCTGTAGTCGGTGTTTTTATCGAACTCCTCAAGAATGGGGAACATCCATTTGCAATAGTCGAAGAAGATCTCCTTCTTCATAATGAACATGTTGCAGAAGCAGGCTTTGTCGCCGTTGAAGAACGCCTGTGCGTCCTGCTTGTAGTCGGGATACATGCTGCACAGGATCTGGTAGCAACGCTTCAGATCATCGTCATGCAGCAGGGGAGCGGCTTCCCACAGCGCGCGTGGAGTGCCGTGCTTATCGATGATTTTTTCGAGATTACCGAATGGCGTGGTGATGACGTCATACTGCTTCACCACGTTGGCGATGTTTTCGTCATCCAGCCATACTTCTTTGCCGCGGCGGCATCGATGTAGTCGTCCATGATTTCGCCGTAGGGATTTTCCTCATGCGGAGTGTCCGAGAAGTCGAAGTAACGGCGGTAATGGCAGAAACCGTAGTAGTCGGCGTCGATGTTTTTCCAAGCCCAATATTGCGTGGTCAGTTCGCAGTAACGCGGATTGAGATCGGCGATATTCTCGCCTTCATCATCGTGGAATGCCCAGGGGAAGCGATAGTTCTTCGGTCCGACCTGCACCGGCTGCATGATGGCGCTGTCGAAGGTGTCAACGTTTTTGTGAGTGGTGACGAAGATGCGGATGCGCTGTTTGTTATATTCCTTGATGGTTTTCGTCGCTTCGATTCGTTCGTTGAGGTCGTGCATATGAATGGACGCAAGCCGCTTCATCTCGAGGAAACGAACGACATCGGCCCCTTTCGCATTCAGTGGCAGTATGCAATTGTTCGCGATATCAAACCATGCTTCCAGCTTGGAGATGTCGGAAGTGGAGTTTCCTTTGACGATTCGGTCATAGGCATCATCACGTACGAAACGGTACAGTTCACGTCCTGTAATGGCCGGACCAAACACGGCCCCCATTTGCTTGGCGGCCTCAGCTTTCTCCTCTTCCGGAACCCTGACCTTCCAATCATTGGCAAGGATCTCAGTCGCCTTACGTTGGAAACCTTGTGCGCAAGCGTGAAGCATGTCAGAATGCTGCGCGTCGGCGAATTCGTAGGCTGCATCGAAATCGGCCTTGAAATGGCCGCAATAGCGGGCATACTTCGCAGCATCAATCATATTGGTGCCGCTGATACCACGGCCGTAGTAATACACGTATCCACGGCATTCCTTGAAGGAATGGTAGCTATTGGCGAATGCCGAAACCACAAAGCACTCGTAGCCGTCCTGGGAGCGGCCCAGGCGGTCGCGGGTCATGGCTTTAAACGCTTCCTTCAGCATGGAAGTCTTGTACAAACGTTGGGTCACGCGCCAATCAACCTTATATCCGCGATCCTCGTCGAAAATATCGCGGACAATGTCTTCTCCGGTGGAATCAGGCGTAGGAGTGTTGTTGAAGGTTTCGAAGGCCTGGCGCTCGTTTTCCAGTAGCTCGTTGGCGGCGACAACAGTAAGGCCGTAATGCAGCACGTCTACGGGGTGTTTGTCGATTTCCGCGGCAAGCTGTTCGCACATGTCCGGCTTGAGAGCATCATCGCCATCCAGGAAGAACGTATATTCCCCCGAAGCGTTTTCTACACCGGCCATACGAGTGCGGTGTGTGCCCATATTCGGGTTGTTAGTTACTACTCGAATGCGTGGGTCCTGTTCGGCCGCCTGCGCTGCGATTTCTCCGACATTGTCTGGGCTTGCATCGTTCACGACAATCGCTTCGATGTCGGAGAAAGTCTGATTCCGTACCGAATCAAGACATTCCTGCAAATAATCGCCGACATTGTATGCGGGAATGACGATTGAAATCTTAGGCATTGACTCTTCCTTACTAGCCGCGGTCCTATTCACTCGCTGGTAACAGTGTACTGTTCAACTTCGAAAAGCACACGTCGGGCTACTATGTGACAAGTGCGGAACAAACGTGAGGAGAGGATTGTGCTGTCTGATTGGTTTCGAGTTAAGAAAAACAGGTTGCGTCGTGCGGGCACGCATGTTTTGCGTGTTGTAAAGCATCGGCGTCCTCGAATCATCGTCTCCATGACCTCTTATCCCGCACGTATCAATACCGTGCATCTGGCGATTCGTTCGTTGCTTGCGCAAAAGGTATTGCCTGACAAAATCGTGTTGTGGCTTTGTAAATCGGATTTTCCGAATCGTGAGGCCGATTTGCCGCAGAGCTTGCGCGATGTACTGTGGCACGACGTTGAAGTGCGTTGGGTTGATGATGACCTGAAGCCGCATAAGAAATATTTCTGGGCTTTGCAGGAATTCCCTGATGATTACGTCATCACCACCGATGATGATTTGCTGTACCGCAATACGATGATTGGCGATCTGCTTGCAGCGCATGAAGCCCATCCTCATGCGGTTGCCGCCGTGCGTACGCATTTGATTATGTTCAACGAGGACGGCTCCCGTACTAATTATGAGGATTGGATCTATGAGGCACCTCATTACCATCCTGCGCTTGTAGGTGTGCCGTCCATGCGGATTTTCGCCACGAATGGGGCAGGTACGCTGTATCCGCCGCATGTGATGCCGCAAGAAACGTTTGATGCTGGGATGATTAAGAAGACCTGCCTGACTGCGGATGATTTGTGGCTGAAAGTCATGCAGGTCAAAGCAGATATTCCTGTGGTTGCGGCTACGGATGATCAACTGCTGAATTATGTGCCCGGCACGCAGGGTGAGGAAGCGCTATGCCATCAAAACACCGAAAGCGGCGTAAACAACATCGTGCTAAAGACAATTCTGGAAGAGCTGCAAGCCAAAGGTGTGCTGGCTGACGATTTCGACAAGCTCGTTGCTGATTCCAGCCTAGATGCTCTGATTGTTTGAGTGGACGGTTCGAGACCGTCCACTCAAACAAATATCTCAGGCGTAGTGCCAACGAGGCTTGTTGTCACCGCTGGCTACTTTGCAAACGATCAGCTTGCCATTCCTAGCATCGTGATCCGTCTTATTCAGATCAGCTTTTTTGCAGAATTCACCTGCTTTATGAGTGCTATAAACCGGATCATTCGGTTTGGGCTGCGGATTGTCTGGTTTGGGCTGCGGATTAGGCGTTGGCTGCGGAACGTATTCTCTGTCGCTCAGACCAAAGCTGCTGGAAATTGCATTGAACGTTGCCGGGCCAATGGCGTTCTGCCCGCCGAGGACGTACACGGACCAACATTCGGCAGCATGGATGATGCGTTGACTGTTGGGGAGGAAGCGTTTTGGGCAAGCAGCAGCACTGTCTTATTGATACCGGCAAGGGCGCTTCCTGAAAGTGCGTCCGGGAAATTAGCTCCAGTGGCGTATACGACGCTAGAAGGATTAAGCGAGAGATTATTCAGCGTGAACATGCCGATTTCCAAGCTGGTTTCATAGCGAGTTGTTCCCTGTATCCTCGAGGTTGCAACGCCTATGGATCGGAGCTGCTGCTCGACGGATGAAGGAACCGCGTTTGTTCCGCCGACGATGATTGCAGATTGGAAATCCTTGAGCGCGGCAAGGGATTCTTCATCAAGCCCCGACTGAGAGCTCAGGAAGAAAGGCGCGGATTGCATGTATGAATATGGTGATGCGGAAAGCGCATCGGCAAAGTTAGCGCCAGTGGAAATAATGGCGGTCTTAGACTCCGCTCCGAGCTTGGTGAGTTCGCTATAGATTTGATATGCGGTATCAAAGCGAGTGTTTCCTGCAAGTCGTCTAATGGTTGCCGACGGGCGAGAAGCCTGGATTGCTTTTTCAGCGTTGTTTGAGACCGCGTTTGTGCCACCGATAATGTAAATCGTATCGGCATCAAGCCGATCAAGTTCGTTGGCTGTTGCGTTGGAAAGCGTTTTGGGGTCAGTGAGCAGAATCGGCGCATTGAGATGCCCCGCGAGGGAAGAGGCGGCAAGTGCGTCTGGGAAGCTGCTTCCTGATGCTACGACTGCGGCTTTGGATGCAGCAGAAGGGAATGCGGTCTGCGACACCATTGCCATGGTCTCATATCTGGTGCTGCCGGATATTCTGGTAATCGATGTGGCCGATGCATTAGCTGTCAATCCTGTCCCAGCAAAAGCGGCAGAGGCCAAGAAAATGCTAGATAACACAGCGGTGATTCTTTTGAAACGGGTGGCAGTTTTCCGGTTCACGGTTCTTCCCCTTTCCTCATTGATTGGTAATTGTCTAAAAGTATAGAAGGGTAATTCCTCTAGCGCGATTATCCTCCATTATGAGTGAGAGGACGGCATTGAATGGTACGACTTGCAAAACATGTGACGGGCTTTTTGGGAATGTTGATAGTTGTCGTTTTTTCTTTTTCAAGGTGCTGCCACGGCAAGCGCGGATGAAGGGGAGAACGCGCAATCTGCGTTACAGTCGTTGGCTGTAATAAAGCAGACTGACGATTACCGATCGTCGGAACGTGCGGAATTATTCGGTACATGGCTTCACAGCAAGACTCTTGGCGGTAATGCGACTACCCGAGACGATATTTTGAGCCGTGACCTGAAGAATGTCACATATACCAATGATCATCATGTCGCGACAGGCGTCCTGAATGATCCCTATACCGGCGAGACAATCGCATTTCAGCGCGGACAGGGCACTTCGAATGCGGTACAGATAGACCATGTCGTTGCTGTCGGAGAGGCATATGAAAGTGGTGCCGATTATTGGACCAAGGAGCAACGTGTCGCTTATGCGAATGATCCATATGTGCTACTTGCAGTGAAGGGGTCCGCGAATGCTTCCAAGTCAGACAAGGACGCTGCGCACTGGCTTCCAGGGCATGGCTATGATTGCGCCTATGTCAGCAGGCAGATAGGTATTAAGCAGCATTATCATCTAGCGGTGGATTCTTCAGAGAGAAACGCTATGAAGTCATCTCTTTCACAGTGTCCGCTTGGACAGACAGTTCCGCTCTACGACGGTAACAACGCAACGCCGAATACTCCGGAGCTTCCGTCTGAACCATCAAAACCCAATACGCCGTCTACTCCTAGCGAACCTACATCTGGTAAATTAGCTCGGCTATCCGGTATAACGCGGTACGACACCATGTCATGGATTGTGGACACCGCTTTTCCGGATTCCACGTCAACGGTAATTGTCGCTTCCGGGGAGAACTATCCGGATGCGCTGGCGGCGTCGGGATTCGCCGGAGTGCTGGATGCTCCGATTCTTATGACGGATCCTCTGTACCTCAGCAATCAAACAAAAGATCAGATCAGTCGTCTGAAGCCGGGGAAAATCATTATCGTCGGCGGGCAGAATGCAGTATCCAGGAACGTGGAGCAGTCATTGGTCCAATATGCCACAGTACAGAGAATTGGGGGTGTTACCCGAGGTGACACTGCTCTGAAACTGTACGACAGCGATGTCCAAGGCGAAGAGAATTGGGGAAGAACGGCGATAGTCGTTACCGGTGGAAACGGCTCATCTGGTTTTGCTGATGCTTTGTCTGTCTCGTCATATGCCTATGCGTCTAAAAGCCCTATTTTCCTTTCGGATATTAATTTCGGCCTGTCTTCCGAACAGTTGGAGGCATTGTCCAGCGGAGAGTTCGACAGAATCCTCGTTGTGGGTGGGCAGCACGCTGTTCCAGATTCGGTGATGAAGCAGATTAGAGATTCCTCTGGCTCTGCGGTATCCCGCATTTCGGGGGCAACACGTTATGAAACGAGCATCACGTTTGCCCAGCGGGTTTCTGAACAAGGAGATCTCCATATGAACAATGTGGTGTTTGCGACTGGTGCGAATTTCCCGGACGCGCTTGCGGCTGGTCCTTTTGCTGGGCGCAATAAGGCGATTCTGCTGCTTGCGGATCCGAATGGGAGCACTGCCGGTTTCGTCAAGCAGTATGTGAAGCAACACGGTGATGTTGACAATGCCTATATCGTCGGCGGAGAGAATGCCGTTTCTCGCAATACCGCGAACGGTCTTGCTGACGCCTTGGATATGCTGCGGCCATAGGCAGAAAACCGTAGTAACACTAAGAGGGGGCTGGCCATGATTTACATGGTCAGCCCCCTCTTAATGGTTTATGCCGTCATTGTGCGTGTTTGAGGCCGAGGCCGTCGGCTATGGCGTCCGCGGTGGCCCGGCTCACGGCGTTCTCGCCGCCGACCACGTACGCCCTGTCGACCTTGCCCCTGTAGTCCGCGGAGAACGAGACCGCGGGACTGTGCGCGTCGGCGACCAGGAGGGTCACGGCGCCGGCCCTGCCGGCGAGCGGCCCGGCCGCCAGCGCGTCGGGGAAGTTCGCGCCGGTCGCGTACACGACGCCGTCCATGCCCAGCCCGTGCCCCGTCGTCCATTCGGCGATCCGCTCGCTCGTCTCGTAGCGGGTCGCGCCGGACAGGCGCGTCACGCCCGGCAGGCCGGCCACGTGCCGCGAGGGCACGGCGTTCTCGCCACCCACGACCAGGACCTGCCCGAACGTCCCCAGGGCGGCCTTCTGCGCCCGGGTCAGCCCGTTCCCGGATCGACCAGGAACACGGGGGCCTTCGCCGCGTAGGCGTACGAGCTGACGCTCAGCGCGTCGGCGAAGTTGCCGGACGTGGCCAGTATGGCGGTGGAGCCCCAGCCGGAGCCTTTCCGGTACAGCTCCAGGGACGTGTCCACACGCGTCTCGCCGGCCACCCGCTCCACATCGGGGCAGATGCCCCTCAGCGCGGCCACCACGCCGTCCGACACGGCCGCGCGGCCGCCGGCGACGATGATCCTGGACGGGGCGAGACTGGTCAGCGCGCGGAAGCCTGGACGGACAGCGTGTTCCCGTCGGTCAGCACGATGGGGGCGTCCAGAACGCCGGCCAGGCCGGAAGCCGCCAGAGCGTCGGGATAGTTGCCGCCCGAAGCGACGATCACGGTGCCTCCGGATCTCCATCCGCCGGCCCCGACGATCCTCTCCATGGTGTCGTAACGGGTCGCGCCGGACAGGCGCCTCAACGCGGCGGGCTCCTTCGCCCAATGCGCGTGGAGCGTGACGTCGCCGGTCACCGCAGTGCCGAAGTCGTACTTGGATCCGCCGTCCCTGGACGTGTACCAGCCCTGGAACGTGTGGCCCGCGCGGGTCGGATCGGCCGGCCGGGACGCCTTGGATCCGTACCTCACCTTCTGCGCGGGCACGTTGGATCCGCCGTCCGAGTCGAACGACACCGTGTACGAGTTCACCGACCAGCGGGCGTACAGGGTGGTGTCCGCCGCTCCCATGGTCGTGGACGGGGAGACCTTCGTACCGCCGTCCCTGGCGGTGTACCAGCTGGAACGCGTAACCGGTGGCGGGTC
>ENA-OPYV01000147-OPYV01000147.1-human-gut-metagenome-genome-assembly--contig:-NODE-147-length-21706-cov-2.816998_pt1 | contig 21706 bp, 24 predicted proteins | sample MGYA00242474_ERZ504485 | MGnify/ENA primary metagenome ERZ504485 (study PRJEB26092, sample SAMD00036263) | human gut metagenome | host: Homo sapiens | study: EMG produced TPA metagenomics assembly of...
CTCGACCGCCGAGGCCTTTGCCCAGGCGGTCGAGCCAGACTGGACGATGATGGTAGCGTCGGCATTGTTGAGCTTCTCGCTGTAGTTATCGGCCGTGATGTCGGTATTATCGACCTTGGTCACGATAGCTTGATCGTCCATGTAGTAGGAATCGGAGAAAGTGACTTCCTTCTCACGCTCGGGCGTGTCGGTGATAGCCGCGATGGAGACGTCGTACTTAGCGCCCGAAGCGACACCGGGTACGAGTGTGTCGAAGTCATTGTTGACGTACTCGACATCCAGGCCCAGCTTGTCGCCGATAGCCTTGATGAGTTCAAGGTCAAAGCCCTGATAATCGCCGTTGTCATCCTTGTACTCAAACGGAGCGTACTCGGCAGAGGTGCCGACGGTCAGCGTACCGTCCTTGACGAGCGCGTACTCCTTGGAGCCGTCGACCTTCTCGACCTTAGCGTCGTCAGAGCTGCTGGAACCGGCATTAGAACCAGAGGTGGCGTTGGACGAGCCGCAGCCCGTCAGAGCGAGGGCGAGCGCCATAGCACCCGTGGCGGCAAATGCGCCAAGCTTCTTCAGCTTCATAATCAGTCTCCTTCCAATGACCCCACGTGATTCAGAGGTCTGCAAAAACTGAGGGTTATTATGCACCCGCTTGGAAGAATCTGCAATTAGAAAACTGATTGAAACAAACCCATAACGTGAATGGAGCGTCCCACTTTATGGCAGCCATTACTGCTGCAATGACCTTAACAGTTTGATTTCAGCCGCATAACCTGCAAGTTCGTTCGGTGTCTCCAAAATGAATGGCAATGCGCGCAAGCGACCATTCGATACAATATTCTGCATAACCTGCATACCGCCACCAAATTCCTCGCTGCCAAGGTATCCCTTGCCGATGCACTCGTGACGATCTTTATGGGCGCCACAAGGGTCTTCGAATCGTTGATGTGTACGGCATGCAGACGATCGATACCCACCACGCGGTCGAATTCGTCGAGTACGCCGTCCAGATCATGGATGATGTCGTAGCCAGCATCGCTCACATGGCAGGTGTCCAAACAAACGCCCAGCTTATCGGACAGCTCTGGGCACTTGGCGGCAACGCCCTTGATAATGCACGCCAGTTCTTCAAAGCTACGGCCCACCTCGGTGCCCTTGCCCGCCATGGTCTCGAGCAATACCGTCGTCTGCTGTCCCTCAAACATCACCTGGCACAGCGTGTCGACAATCATCTGAATGCCGGCGTCTGCCCCCTGTCCCACATGCGCACCGGGGTGAAAATTGTAGTAGTTGCCGGGCAGTGCTTCCATGCGCTGCAGATCCTCGGCCATGGCCTCCAGGGCAAACTCGCGCGCCCGCTCCTTAGCGGAGCAGGGGTTATAGGTATACGGGGCATGCGCCACCAGCGGTCCAAAGTCGTTTTGCGCCATAAGCTCGCGCAGAGCCGCCACGTCATCCATGTCAAGGTCTTTTGCCTTGCCACCGCGCGGGTTGCGCGTAAAGAACGCAAAGGTATTGGCACCAATGGACAACGCCGTCTCCCCCATTGCCCGATAGCCCTTCGTCGTCGAAAGATGACATCCGATTGTCAGCATCTCCAGCTCCCCCTCATCAGTTGCGGTGAAATACGGTCTATTAGTGCCTTATTTTGGCGCAAACAGGCCGTATTCCACCGCAAGTTATAAAAGGGGCATCAGAGATGTGGGCCGCCAGGCACCACGGGCGCGGCGTCATGATCCCCTACGCGTCAGCGCCAAGTCCTAGAGGGCTAGACGGATTGCATCGATGATGTGCGCACAGCGCTGCGTGGCGGCAAGGGGCATGACGGGACTCTCGAGTTTCCCCGCCTGAATGAGCTGCGTCGCATGCTGGATTTCGCCGTAGAAATCATCGATCTCAAACGGGGCATTTATTTCTAGCGTTCGACCGTCGGAATACTTCACATGAGCGCGCTCGGGGCGATGGAGACGCTCGATTTCCAACGAGCCCCGCTCACAGGCAATCGTTAAGCGGCTTTCATATGTTGCTTTGCCGTCGCACGCCATATGAATGGGTATACCGCCGACGCTCATATGGATCTCGTCGGCCCAATCGACGCGGCCGCCTGATACGTCACGCCAGCGAACTTCACGGGACGAAACCTCGCACGCGCCCGAGAGCAAATCCTCATACCAACCGACCGCATAGCAGCCCATGTCATATAGACAGCCGCCCTGCAACGAATCAAGCAGATAGCCCGAAGGAGGTTCGCCGTAATCGAGCTTTTGCACGCTTTCAATCGAGACAATACGGCCAAGCTCACCCGACGCAAGCAAGTCCTTCACGCGAGTGCGCATCGGGCAAAACCGATTCTTCATCGCCTCCATAAACAGCACGCCGCGCTCACGAGAGGTGGAGGCAATCGAGAGAGCCTCTTCCTCACTCAAACGGCCGGCTTTTCGCACAGCACGGCCTTTCCGGCGCGCAGCGCGCGACAGGCCCAACGCGTATGCATGCCATGCGGAAGAGCCAAGTAGATTGCGTCGACATCGGGGTCGGCAATCAGCGCGTCATAAGCCGCATTGCCGTTATCGTCGACCGAGACATGGCCATGCGCAGCATCGATCGAAAACGCTCGGCAAAATTCCTCGACATGTGCAGAAGTGCGGCCGGCCGCAGCCACCAGCCGTGCCCCGTCGACCTTCTTGAGCGACGATGCAAATCGATGAGAAATGTGCCCGGCGCCCAAAATGCCCCAACGAACCTCACGCGAATCATTACGTAAACCTCGGTCACCCACGATAGTCTCCCATTAGTTGCGGCGAAATAGTTCCTGCTATTGCCCTATTCTGCCGTAAACAGGAACTATTCCATCACAGGAACTATTCCATCACAAGATATAAAAGGATCATGAGGAGCGCGTTGTGCGGAAGGCTTTAAGCACAGCCGTTACGGGGCCAGGCTGGAACGTCGGCGCACGTCATCGAGACGCTCGGGAATATCGATGTGCTGCGGGCAGTGACGTGCGCATTTACCGCACTTGACGCAATTGCTCACCAGCTTGGGCTCGCTCGTGCGCACCGCGCTCGCCGTAAAGTATTGAGACAGCCCCGTAAACCAGCTGTGCGCGTAGCTCGCGTTGTAAGCGGCAAAGCAGCCGGGAATGTTAATACCCTTGGGACATGGCATGCAGTAGCCGCATCCCGTGCAGGGCACACGGTTCGATTTCTCAAACTCCATCAACACGCGCGCAATCGTGTCGAGCTGGTTGCCGTCATCGAATTCGGCAACGCGAGGTCTGCCAGTGACGAATTCTCGTCCACTTGCGCGGTATCGGTCATACCAGAAAGCAACATGGTCACCTGGGGATGATTCCACACCCACGAGAGCCCCCAAGCGGCAGGCGTATGCAAATGCCGATCGCATGCACCATCGAGAACAGCGCGCGCCCGCGGAGGCAATTTGCCTGCCAAGCGTCCGCCCAAAAGCGGCTCCATCACAAACACCGCGAGACCTCGCTCGGCGGCGGCCATGAGCCCCGCCGCTCCCGCCTGATATCGCTCTCCAGCGTAGTTGTACTGGATCTGGCAAAAGTCCCACACATACGCATCGAGCATCGTGAGGAAGTCCGCCGCGCTGCCGTGGTACGAAAAGCCTATCTGACGAATACGCCCTGCAGCCTTTTGCTGCGCGATCCAGTCCTCGATGCCCAGCGCCACCACGCGCTCCCACTGCGCAGGCGAGGTGATGTTGTGCATAAGGTAATAGTCGATATAGTCGGTCTGCAGGCGGCGCAGCTGCTCGTCGAAAAACCGATCGAAATCCTCCGCGCATTTGCACGAAGCATGCGGCAGCTTGGTTGCGAGCAAAACCTGGTCGCGCAAGCCCAGGCGTTCAAGCGAAGCGCCCACGCAAGCCTCGTTGCCGGGATAGAGATAGGCCGTGTCCAGATAATTAATCCCCTGCTCCACCGCACGGGAAATGATGGCATCGGCTGTCTTCGCATCCGGACGTCCCGGCGCACCGGGAAACCTCATGCAGCCCAGACCCACGCCGAGATACGGTTGCCGCTTTTGGGGTCAACGCGATATTGCACGGCCCCTCCCTTCGCCATCAGCGCCCCGGCAAGGCGAAACACAATGGTCACGCAGCCGAAACATCGTGGAATCGCAATCGAGAACGTATCGTAACGCAGCAGAAATCGAGCTGTCACGGCACCGCTTTAACATCAGCAAAAAGCCCGATGAAAGGAGCCGGGCATGACCACGCGCGAAGACGCCTACCCCTACCCCGGCGAGCAATACATCCTCTCGGTCGACCGCTATCAGATCGAGGTCATGGACCATCTGGACGAGCCTCCCGCCACGGGTGCCGTCATCTTCTGCACCTTCCCCAGGTCCGCGATGGCGTCGGATACCCCGCCCGCGTCTTTGCGGTCTGCCCTGCAGCGTAGCGTCCAGGCAAACGTTTCTTTTTTTTATAACAGCCGCCCCGCGCACCCACCAATCACCCTGGCAGCATACAATCCATCAGCGCCCCTTACGCGGGCGCTTTTACATGGGGAGATGATTCACATGCAGATCAACAAGGTCGCCTTTATCGGCAAGGGCGGCGTCGGCCTGCTCTACGGCAGCATGATCGCCCGGGCGCTCGGCAACGACGCCGTCGAATACGTCATGGATGACACCCGTTTTGAGCGTCACGCGGGCGATGCGCTCACTGTCAACGGCAAGCCCTGCGATCTCACGTCCGTCCGCGCCAGCGAGGCGCGCCCGCCGATCTGGTCATCCTGACAGTCAAGACCACCGGTCTCGACCAAGCACTCAAGACTATGGAGCGCGTCGTGGGACCCAACACGCTCATCGCCTCGCTATGCAACGGCATTACGAGCGAGCAAAAGATTGCCGAACGCTTTGGCTGGGAGCATACCGTTCTTGGTATCTGCCAGGGCATGGACGCCGTGTTCCTCAACGGCGCGCTCACCTTTACCAATGCGGGCGAGATCCGCTTGGCGCGGCGGCCGGCACGGACCCCGCGACCGTCGCCGCTATCGACGGGCTCTACACGCGCTGCGGCATCGCCCATACCGTCGAGCGCGACATCGCCCACCGCATGTGGGCCAAACTCATGCTCAACGACGGCATCAACCAGACCTGCCTGGCCTACGGCGAGACCTACGGAAGCGCCACGGAGCCGGGCTCCGAGCAGCGTCGCTGCTTGTTTCCGCCATGCGCGAAACGCTTGCGGTCGCCAACGCCGAGGGCGTGAACTGACCGAGGCAGACCTGACGCAAATGGTGCACCTCATCGAGGGAATCGACCCCGCCGGTATGCCCTCGATGGCTCAAGACCGCATCGCAAGGCGCAAAACCGAGGTTGATGAGTTCGCGGGCACCATCTGCCGCCTCGCAGCCAAACACGATATCCAGGCACCGCAAAACGAGTGGCTCTATCGGCGCATCCGCGATATCGAGAAAAGCTGGTAGCGCCAACGCGCCGCATTCAACAGCCTTAACAGCAAAGCCGCCGCAAGGAGCACTCCCCTTACGGCGGCTTTCATCTTCGTCTATGACCGGCGGTCAATCTCACAACAGCTAGCGTTGCGACTCCGGAACCTCGTCCTCATCGTCGCGACAAAGGACAACACCGGTGCTTCCCAGCAGCGTGGCCGCGATCAGCGCGCCGGCCACGATAGGAGCAGCCCCGCATGTCCCCAGCATGCCCGCGACGAGCGCGGCCTTGGGGCCAAGGCAGCCAAGCATCAACGCGACGGCGGCAACGGCAATATCTCGAGCATTCACAAGACCACTTCCTCCAAGAGAAAGACCTTATTTCTCAAGAACCAGTGTGCCCCGCATCCATACGCCCAGCGTACCGCCACGGTAAGGGCTCTGTTAACTCAGACGCGCATAAAGAACGGGCGGCTTTACGTTGCCCTAAAGCTCGGTAAAGACGCCCGTCCGCCAAATATCCGTGATGCAGAAAAATTACCAACCGGTGTAGTAGTCGGTGGTTCCGGCAGCGCAGCCGGAGTCATAGACCTTGCAATCACCCTTGGAGCCCGTAAAGGTCGAGCCCTGGGCCATATCGCCCGCGGCAACAACGTAATAGCCGTCGGAATCGCGCCAGAAGCCCTCAGAATCCTGAGTCCATTCGCCCGTGCGATAGTGATAAAGCACATTGCTGCTGTAATAGGTCTCGCGGCGCCCGTTGTAGTTATTGACACCCGCAGAGCGCGTCAGGCCCGATCCGTTCGCGTAGGACGCGGCAGACGCGTAAGACGGAGTGTAACCGGCGTTTGTAGTACGAAGCCTGGGCGCTCGGGCAGCCTCCGCCTCGGCGGCAGCCTCGAGCGCTTCGCACTTGGCATCCTCAAGCGCAGCGCGCAGCTCATCGAGCTCGGTCGACTTGGCGTCGACCTCCCCCATCGTCAACAGGCTACCCGCACCGTCGATGCAACCCTGCAGCACAGCACGCTCGTCATCGGTAGCATAGTCGCCATACATATTCATAATGATCTGAGCGCGCATCTCAAGGGAATCGCGCTTGGCCTCCATCGAGGCGTTCCACTCCTGCATGGAACCATAACCATCGCCGCGATAGTCAACGGGCTGCACCAGCGTCGCCTCGGACGGCGTAGGTCCAACCGTATCGGATAGTGTTGCCGCGTGGGCATCGGTTGCACCGGCGCCCGCCAAAAGTGCCACGGTCAGAGCGGCGGAAAGGGCGGCGGCTTTCGGTTTTCGTGAATCGATCCTCATGTAGCTAGAAACCTCCGTAGTGCGTTTTTGCTGCGTTTGAGCTGCGTGTAATTCGATCGCGCTGCATAGTACCCCGAGCAAATCGCGACCTGCGGTTTTACTCAAAAGGCGCACGTCAATTGCGTAAACTCACATCCTCTTAACAGGGGTTTTCCACATCTCGATTGCATAAAGCATGCCAAAAACCCTGTTTTTGCACCCTCTCTATGCAAATAAGGCGCCTGTGCAACCATTGTTCGCACAGGCGCCTTGAGCAGGCATTTTATGCAGTTATACCTATCGAGTCGCAAGGGGTCCTTGCACAAGTCGCCTTACTCGTCCAGCGCGGCGAAGGCCTGCTTCAGATCCCAAATGATATCCTCGGCGTTCTCGGTACCGATGGAAAGACGGATCGTGGAGGGCGTGATGTTCTGCTCGGCGAGCTCCTCGGCAGAGAGCTGGGAGTGCGTGGTGGTAGCCGGGTGCACGACGAGCGACTTGACGTCGGCCACGTTGGCAAGCAGCGAGAACACCTGCAGATGATCGATGAACTTCCAAGCTGCCTCCTGGCCACCCTTAATCTCAAAGGTAAAGATCGAGGCACCGCCACGGGGGAAGTACTTCTGATAGAGCTCGTGATCGGGGTGCTCAGGCAGGCTCGGGTGGTTCACCTTGGCGACGTGGCTGTCACCAGCCAGGAACTCAACGACCTTCTTGGTGTTCTCGACATGGCGGTCAACGCGCAGCGACAGAGTCTCGGTGCCCTGGAGCAGGACCCAGGCGTTGAACGGACTGATGCAAGCGCCCTCGTCACGCAGCAGGATAGCGCGGACGTAGGTTGCAAAGGCGGCGGGACCGGCAGCCTCGGCAAACGAGACACCGTGGTAGGAGGGGTTGGGCTCAGCAATCTGGGCGTACTTTCCGCTCGCCTTCCAATCGAAGTTACCGCCGTCGACGATCACACCGCCCAGCGAGGTGCCGTGGCCGCCGATGAACTTGGTTGCGGAGTGGACGACGATATTGGCACCATGCTCCAGCGGACGGAACAGATACGGGGTGCCGAAGGTGTTGTCGACGACAACCGGCAGACCGTGCTTCTTGGCGATCTCGGAGATGGCGTCGATGTTGGGGATGTCGGAGTTGGGGTTGCCGAGCGTCTCGAGATAGATGACCGTGGTGTTGTCCTTGATGGCACCCTCGACCTCTTCAAGGTTATGGGCATCGACAAACGTGGTCTCGACGCCAAACTGGGAGAGCGTATGCTCCAGCAGGTTGTAGGAGCCACCGTAGATGGTCTTCTGAGCCACCACGTGGTCACCGGCCTGGGCAAGAGCCTGCAGGGTATAGGTGATGGCAGCAGCACCGGAGGCGACGGCAAGACCTGCCACGCCATCCTCGAGGGCGGCGATACGGTCCTCGAAGACGCCCTGGGTGGAGTTGGTCAGACGGCCGTAGATGTTACCGGCGTCGGCAAGACCAAAGCGGTCGGCGGCGTGCTGGGAGTTGCGGAACACATAGCTCGTGGTCTGGTAGATAGGCACGGCGCGGGAGTCGGATGCAGGATCGGCGCTCTCCTGGCCAACGTGCAGCTGCAGGGTATCGAAACCAAAGGTGTGCTCGGGGTTGTTGATAAACTGGCTCATGATGATCTCCTTGATCGAACAAAAGTAATAAGAGTAAGAGAAGTGAGTCGCTGTCTCCTGATCACGCCGACGGGCGCAAACAGGAGCCCGGCATTCGTCTTGGTAAGCAATTCATATGCGGGCTTCCTTTCGCATCCCGGTTCCGTAGTTGGCTTAATTACCTACCGTCTTTGTGTGTTTTGAATAGTACGAGCATTGTTTTCCTCGGTCAATCACTTTAAAGCGCTAACCTGTTATCGGTTTTATAGATAACACTCGAAAGGACGGGCGCCGATGACCCTCCAACAGCTTCGCTTTTTGATCGCCGTGGCAGAGTCCGGTTCGATCAACGCCGCAGCCCAGCGCCTCTATACGGCACAGTCCAATATCTCCAATGCCGTCAAAAGCCTGGAGCAGGAACTTCATATCGAAATCTTTACGCGCTCCAGCCGCGGTGTTGCACTCACCAACGACGGCACCGAGCTTTTGGGTTATGCACGCCAGGTCGTAGAGCAGGCCGACATGCTCGAGGCCCGCTACGAGGGCGGCGGTACCCCGCAAGCCCGCCTCGCCATTTCCGCCCAACACTACGCCTTTTCGGTCGAGGCCTTTGTCAACGTAGTCGAGCGCTGCCGCGACAGCAAGTTCGAGTTCATCATGCGCGAGACCACCACAGCGCAGATTATCGACGACGTGCGCGCGTTTCGCAGCGATATCGGCATCCTCTATCTGGATGACTTTAATACCCGTGTCTTGCAGAAGGCCTTTACCGATGCCCGAGCGAGCTTTCATCCCCTCTTTGATGCAAAAGTCCACGTGTTCGTCAGCGAACGCCACCCGCTCGCACGCCGTTCGCAGCTGTCCCTTGCCGACCTCACGCCCTATACGCGCTACAGCTTTGAGCAAGGCACCTCGAACTCCTTCTATTACGCCGAGGAACCGTTTAGCTATATTCCCTGCAACCGCAATATCCGCGTATCCGACCGCGGGACGCTCACCAACCTGCTTATCACCTCGAACGGCTATGCGCTGTCGACCGGCGTACTCTCCAGCGAAATGCAGTGGGGCATGGCCTCGATCCCCCTGGCAGACGCCCCGACGATGCATGTGGGCTACATCATGCATGACGACCGCAAGCCCTCTCCCCTCTTGCAGCAATACCTCGACGAGCTCAACCGCATCATCCATGCCAACCAACTGTCGGAAGACGGGGTAGAAATCGTAGATTGCTAGCCCCCGGCGGGCATGGCGCTACAATGGTCACTCACGCGAAACGTACCCAACGAAAGGAACCATGTGAAGGTCATCATCTATACCGACGGCTCGGCCCGATCAAATCCGGGACGCGGCGGCTACGGCGCCGTGCTCAAATACACCAACCCCGCCGGCAAGACCTTCACCTCTGAGCTTTCGCGCGGCTACGCCAAGACCACCAACAACCGCATGGAGCTCATGGCCGTTATCGTGGCACTCGAGGCGCTCAACCGCCCCTGCGACGCGAAGTCCATTCCGATTCGCAGTACGTCGTTAACGCCTTCAACAAGCACTGGATTGACGGATGGAAAAAACGCGGCTGGAAGACCGCCAACAAGCAGCCCGTCAAGAACCGCGACCTGTGGGAGCGCCTGCTCACCGCCAAAAGCAAGCACAAGGTTGAGTTCATCTGGGTTAAGGGTCACGCCGGCCATGAGCTCAACGAGCGCTGCGACGAGCTCGCCACCACGGCGGCCGACGGCAGCAACCTCGATATCGACACCGGCTTTAACGAGAGCGACCTGTAACGGCGTTTTCGTACGCTATTTCCTGCCCCTTCGCGCTACACTCATCCTGTAAACCGAACGGCACGAGGGGGATACATGCTGCGTATAGCGACCATCGGCACATCCATGATTACCGACGACTTTATCCAGGTCGTCAACGCCAACGACCAAGCCGCGTTTGTGGGCACGCTCTCGCGCGATGCCAATCGCGGTGCTGCCTTTACCGCCGAGCGCGGTGGCGAGCGAAACTTTACTTCACTCGATGAGCTCGCGGCAGCCGCCGACGTCGACGCCGTCTATATCGGCAGCCCCAACGCACTTCACTACGAGCAGGCCCTTGCCTGCATCGCCGGTGGCAAGCACGTCATCGTCGAGAAGCCCTTCTGCGCCACCGAGGCGCAAGCGCTGGAAGTCTTCCGCGCTGCCGAGGCAGCAGGTGTCGTGGCCCTCGAGGCCATGCGTCCCCTCCACGATCCCGCCTTCCACGCCATCGAGGCGCCCTGGGTGAGATCGCCCCCATCCGCCGCGCCTCATTGCGCTTTGGAAAATATTCCTCGCGCTACAACGAGATTCTCGCGGGACGCGCCACCAATATCTTCGACTGCAATATGGCCTCGGGTTCCCTCATGGATATTGGCGTCTACACCGTCGAGCCCATGGTCGAGATTTTCGGCATGCCCTCCGGCCTTACGAGCATGACCACCCTGCTCGATCCCACCACGCGACAGCTCACGCACGGCCCCATCGACGGCTGCGGTTCCATCCTCGCCAGCTACGGCGGTGGCCGTATCTCCGTCGAGCTCGCGCACTCCAAAATTACGAATGACCTGCTGCCCTCGCAGATCGAAGGCGAGCGTGGCACTATCCAGATCGACCATCTGTCCACGCCCCGCAACGTCCGCATCGACTATCGCGGCGACGTCGTACGCGGCTCGGCGACCGAGGCGCCGCGCGAACAGGGCGACAACGGCCGCGTGCTCGACCTGCCCAAATCGAGCAACACTATGGAATACGAACTCACAGACTTCATCACCGCCATCGGCGGCATCGATAACGTCAAGGAAGAGATTTGGGAGACCCCGGCGGGACGCCACGAGCTTGGCCACTACCGCGATGTCACGCTCGTCTCACTACGCATCATGGATGCCGTGCGCCAGCAGGCCGGCATTACCTTCCCGGCCGACGCAGGCAAGCAGGCATAGCGATGGGCCTCTTCGATACGTTCTTCTCCAGCGTCACCGGCGGCAGTCGAGAGCCTCAAAAACCATCAAACGTCGAGCTCGAGCTGCGCCGCAGGCTTACTGTGCTCGCAAGCGACGAGGCCACTCAAGACACTCCCCTGCGCTATTTCCTGCGCTGGGAGGGGCAAGTCCAAGGCGTTGGTTTTCGCTTTACCAACACCAACCTCGCGCAGGCACGCGCACTCACCGGCTGGGTGCGTAACATGGAAGACGGCTCCGTCGAGATGGAGATACAGGGGGCTCCGGCAAACATCCTATCTCATCTCGAGGCGCTTCATGCCTCCTACGAGCGCATGGGAACGCGTTTTCGCCTCGCAGACGCCCAGGCCCGAGCCCCACTTACCAATGAAGACGGTTTCAGTCCTCGTTATTAGTATTGTGTGCTAAATACGGTATCATTTACCTACGACCGTTGATAGAAAAGAGGCGAGGCGCATGGCGGTGCAAAGAAGAAACACCAAGCAGCGGAAGCTGGTTCTTGACGCCGTGCGCCAAAGCTATAACCACCCCACCGCCGATGAGATCTACAACGCCTTGCGCGCGCAGGATGACAAAATCAGCCGCGGTACGGTCTACCGCAAGTCTCAATCTCTTAGCCGACGCCGGCGAGATCCTCTCCATCAAGACGCCGGGCGGCAGCCGCTCGATCGCACGATCGAGCCGCATGCGCATATCATCTGCACCTCGTGCAGCCGCGTCATCGACGTACCGCTCCCCTTCGATGCCCAGCTCGACGCCAAGGCGTCCGAGCAAATCGGCTGGAACGTCACCTCGCACTACACCATCTTCGAGGGCCTCTGCCCCAACTGTAGGTAGATTTTGGGACATGCCTACTCAGCAAGTAGACGACGCAGCTCTTCTTCGACCGTGCGCACGTAGCGGACACGGTCATTGACACCGCGCATGCTGGGATTGCAGCTCCCCATCAGATAGGGATGGCCCACCACGTTGAGCATGTCGCGATCGTTTTCGTTATCGCCAAACGCCATCATTTCGTTAGGTGAGATCCCCAGTGCGCGACCATAATCGGCAAGCGCGGACCCCTTGCCCGAATCAAAGCCGATAAAGTCGGTCCATTCGGTTCCCGACGTCATCACATCGACCCGGTCGCTAAAGCGACGCACAAAATACTCCAGCGCCGCCGGCTGCTCTGTCTCGGGCGTTTGAAACGCAATCTTAATGACATCCTCGTCAATGTCCTCGGGACGGTCGACCACCGCCACATCGCAGTGGACCTCGTAACGCAAATGGTCGACGAACGCATCGTTGCCGCTCATGGTATAGAGGTGCCCCTCACACGAAAGGGTCACGTCGGCATGGGGATAGGCGACCACGGCATTCGCGATATCCATAGCAAGGCTACGTTCCATGGAACGTTTGACAACGGCGCGCCCCTCGCTCATCACCAGGGCTCCGTTTTCGCATACATAGGCGAGCTCATCGGCCACCGGGGCAAACAGGTAGCGCAAGCTCGCATATTGACGGCCACTCGCCGGCATAAACACAATGCCGCGACGATGCAGCTCGTCGATGAGCTCAAATGCCTCAGGACGCGGCTCGCGCTCCCCCGGATGCAGCAACGTGCCATCCAAATCGCAGGCGATCAGTTTGATTCCCTCAAGACCCATATGCCTCCCCCAAAGCACCCCATCAAAAGTAAGACGGACTTTGAATAGTTGCCTCTCAAAGTCGTCTTACGCATACGCACATTAGCCGCGCGCCTTCTTTACGATCGTAAAGTCTGGAGCCATACTCACAACAACATCCGCCGCGCTCGATGCAAAGCGTCGACTGGCATCGAGCTCGCGTGTGACCACCGAGAGCCGAACACCCTCGACACCCCGGAGCATGCGGCCCAAAACAGGCTGCACCGGCGTATACATACGCACGGTATGCTCGTCCGAGTCGCCCCGGAAGAGCGGCGCATGCATGTTGCCGATCTCCCAGCACGCATGCGCGAGCGCAATCGGATCCATGCGGTCGACTTCGACCAAATAAACCTCGGCGCTGCGCAGGCGTACGACAACCACTACGGGCACCGCGCCCGCGCGGTCAATAGCGAGCACGTCACCGTCGGCAAGGCGTTTGCCACCGGTGGCATCCAGCCGGGCATTCACGGTGCGCCCTAACTCCGTCACGCCCACAAACAAACGCGTATCAGCCTGGTCCCAATCGAGTAGCAGCTCGTCAACCTCAAAAATGCCACCCATCTCCCGACGAAGCAGGAGTTCATAGGACGGGTCGCTGAGATTTCCCAAGCGCTCCGCAGCTACCAGTCCACGGACATCAACTAGTCCTCGACCTCGACGAGCTCGATATCAAAGTTGAGATCCTTGCCGGCGAGCTCGTGATTGGCGTCGAGCGTCACGGCCTCGGGCGCACGTCCATGACGACGGCGGGGACAGGCATGCCGCTCGGCGTGGACAGGAAGAGCTTCATGCCCTTCTCGATCTGCTCGATGTTGGGAACCTGCTCGGCCGGGAAGGTGATAACCATCTCGGGATTGTGCTCACCGTAGGCATCGGCCGCAGGAATGTGTACGGACTTCTTCTCGCCCACCTGCATATCGATAACGGCGGCATCGAAGCCCTTGATCATCTGACCGGCACCGCAGGTGAACTCCAGCGGCTCACCGCGATCGTAGGAGCTATCGAACTGCGTGCCGTCGTCGAGCGTGCCGCGATAATGGGTCTTGACCTTCTTGCCCTTGTTGGACATGGTAACCTCCGTAATAAGGGCGGCGCACAACGCGGGCCGCCATGAACATATGGCGCTAACTATACCCTAGTCATACAATTCAAAGACAGTTTGCAAAGAAACGCTGCAACCGGAGGAACCATGGCATATCCCGTATTTGACTTGCACTGCGACACCGCCGACCGCATCGGCTGGGCCACGCTCGATCTCGACCTGCGCTTTACCGCCGGCACCGACGGTTATTTCCCCCGGCGACGAAACGCATCCGCAGGATTTCGACCTCATCGAGGGCAACGCCTGCGCCATCTCGCTCGCAAAGATCGGCAACACGCCGTGGGCACAGTGCTTCGCCACGTTTGTCCCCGACGAGATTCCCACCGCCCACGCCGCACGCTTCCAAGCACAGATCATGGCGCACATGAGCGGCCAGGCAATGCTCAACCACGACCGCATGGTCAACGTACGCAGCGCCGCTGACATTCGCCCTGCACTCAAAGACGGCAAGGTCGCCTGCATCCACACCATCGAAAAACGCCACGTTCTTTGCCGAGGACCCCGCGCTGATCGAGGCGCTCAAGAGCCTGGGCGTACTCATGTCATCGCTCAGCTGGAACGCGCAGGGACCGCTCGCGAGCGGCCACGACACCCACGCCGGCCTCACCGCCGCCGGCATCGAGGCGCTTACGCAGATGGAACACGTCGGCATGGTACTCGACGTCTCCCACCTCAACGACGAGTGCTTTGACGAGGTTGTCGCCCACGCCACGCGCCCCTTCGTCGCCAGCCACTCCAACTCCCGCGCGGTTTGCGGCGTCAAGCGCAACCTCACCGACGACCAGTTCCGTACCATTCGCGACATGGGCGGCATCGTCGGCCTCAACTACTGCAGCGAGTTCCTCTCCAACGACGCAACCGACGAGACCGCCGCAGATGTCACCTTCGACCAGCTGGCAGCCCATATCGAACACTGGCTCGACCTGGGCGGCGAAGATGTCATCGCACTCGGCGGCGACGTGGACGCGCCAAGTGCCCGCTTTCCTCTCCGATGCCAGCAATGTGCCCGAATTCCAGAACATGCTCTCCAAGCACTTTGGCAAGACCGTGATGCAGAAGCTCTGCAGCGATAACGCCCTTGCCTTCTTCGAGCGTTATTAATTTCACATCCCTTGAGCGGGCCGGCATACCGAACGGTCGAAATGCCGGCCCGTCCCCAATCTGAAGGACCGCTTTGACGCAGCAGTTTACGATTTCCGTATCCCGACCGGATGGGATGCCCATCCCCGTCGTCGTTACCAAAAAGCGCGTCAAGAACTTCAACCTACGCGTCACATCGAGCGGTGAGGTCCACGCCAGCGCACCGCTCGGCGCCAGCCGCGAGCGTATCGAAGCGTTTGTGAAGCGCAACAGCGCCTGGATTATCAGCCGACTTGCCCAGCGCGAGCAACGTCAGACGACGGCACAGGAGCCGCTCAGCCCCTCATCCATCATTGCGCTTTGGGGCAAGCCCATCACGGTACAGGACGCACTCGATCACAACTTTGTATCACCCGCACCGCGACCCAAACAGGCCACCTTCGCAAGTTTTATGGGTACCGACGAATCGAACGAAGGCCCACAGGCCAAGCGGCGCGCAATCCTCGACGGCCTAACGTCCGACGAGCTCCAAGTCCATATCGACCAGCTCTATACGTCCGAGGTCACATCGGCGCTACGCGATATTGTGCACGCATACGAAATCGCAATGGGTGTCGCCGTTTCCCGCGTTTCCGTACGCAGCATGAAAACGCGCTGGGGCTCGTGCACGCCCAAAACCGGCGCCATTCGCATCGCACGAGAACTTGCCGCTTACCCCGTCGAATGCCTCGACATGGTTGTCGCCCACGAGCTCGTCCACTTGCTCGAGCCAAGCCACAATCGACGGTTCCACGCCCTGCTCGACACGTACTGCCCCAACAATAGAGCCCTATCGCAGCGGCTCAAAAAACCGCCCGCCAACGAGCTCTAGCGTCGGCTAGCGCACGCGCTCGATCTCGACACCGCAGCTTGCCAGGGGAAGACCGACGGGCGCCCAAGGCTTATCGAGCTTAACACGTACGCCAAGCAGCAAGGGGTAACGACGCAGCAGCATCGAGGCCACACCCTCGGCTGCAGCCTCGATGAGCTTAAACGTATGCTCGCGCAGATAGCCGTCGACATCGTGGCACACCGAGCCGTAATCAATCGAGACATCCAGATTGTCGTGCTCCCCTGCCGCGCGCAGGTCGGCATAGAGCACCAAGGACACGACAAACTTCTGCCCCAGGGCGTTCTCCTCGGGATACACGCCGTGGTTGGCAAAGACCTCGAGACCGTCGATAGTAATGCGGTCGGCATGGCGCAGATCGTCATAGCTCACATGGGGCACCGCCGTAGCAGTAGAAATCTCCGCCCTGCCACGACGGGCGAGCTCGGCACCCTCGGTCTTGGTTGCATTCTCGGGCAGCTTTTTGTTAGTCATCGCGATCGTCTCCTTCGTTCAGAACCCCGACCGCGCATACCGACTACACGCGAATCGACAGGTTCTTTTTATCATCGCTCCAGTTGCAAGCATTGCGCGCAGGGCATGCAAAACAGGCGCGCGACGCTTTGTCGGCTGCATAAAGCAGACGCTCGAGCGGCTGGCTGTTCACGCGCAGCTTTCGATGGCCCAGAATGGCTGTCTTAATGGCTGCGGCATCTGCCGGCTCAAACGCCACGTCTTCGGGCATGCCGCCAAGAATCGCATCAGCGACGCGTTCGCTTGCAACATCATGGGATATACCCGATTCATACTGTTCATCTTTGCCGATATCGTGAAGAAGTGCCGTGGCGTAGATGACCTCGCGGTCAAATCCGAGCTCTTCCTCGAGATTCTTGATCCACATAATACGGGCGACATCCAGCAGATGGTCGATACCGTGGCGGCAAAAGATGCGCCCCGATTCCAACTGTGCAATGTTGCCCAGGTGCCGCCGGAACAGCCCGTTGGCACAGATGAAATCAATGCGAGGCATGGCACCAAAGGGAGTCAGGCCCGAAGCCATAAAGCCGCGACGCGGCGTCCCCTCATCGGTCTTCGATGCAAAGTCGTTGACGACCCTCATGGTTAGCGGCCCATCATCCTAAAGAATCGCTCCTCGAGCAACGGATCAGTCTCAAAGACGCCGCGACGAGCAAGCGTCACGGTCTTGGTACCGGGCTTTTGCACGCCGCGCATGGTCATGCACATATGCTCGGCTTCCATCAGCACGATCGCTCCTTGGGGAGCAAGATAATCCATGAGGGCATCGGCAACCTGTGCACACAGCTGCTCCTGCAGCTGCAGTCGACGGGCATAGACCTCAACCGTGCGAGCAAGCTTAGACAGACCCGCCACGCGACCGTTAGGGATATAGCCGATCGCAGCCTTACCATAAAACGGCAGTAGATGGTGCTCGCACAGCGAGTAAAACGTAATGTCGCGCTCGATAACTAAATCGTTCGAAGCGACGGCAAAAGTTTTGGACAGGTGCTCCTCAGCGCTCTGGTCCATGCCGCCGGCAATCTCGCCATACATACGGGCGACGCGTGCCGGCGTCTCCAGCAGGCCCTCACGAGTTGGGTCCTCGCCTATGCCCTCAAGCAACAGCTTTATGGCGGTCTCAACTTTTTCCTGATCGACCATCTGGGCCTCACTCTTCCGATTTTGCGTTCGGGCTATGGTACCACGCCCTCCGGCATCGGCCACAAGCTACATAGTATGGGTCGAATAGACCGGATCGTCTCGCCAAAGCTCCACAGCATCGCACAGCGCAACGCCCTCACGCGCGGCACGAGCGCGCGTGGTGTTCATGTCGATCACCCGCTGATTACTCGAACCCCTAAAACGCAAGGAGATATCGTGCAGGTCTTGAACGAACGGGCCGTCCACCAACATATCGAGGCAGGCAAGGATACGGTCCGTCACTTCGGTATGATGACGGCCGCCCGGCATAAGCTCCTCGAGCACGTCGCCAGTAAAGCACCAAATGGTCTTCCCCGACTCCACAGGATAGGCCGCACGCACGCGTTCGATAAAGTCAACGAGACCCGCCTGATTCTCGGGTTCCATGGGCTCGCCACCCAGAATCGTCAGGCCATCAATAAAGGGATGGTCGAGACTCTCGATAATCTTGTCCTCGACGGCACGGTCGAACGGTTCACCCGCGGCAAAGTCCCACGCGACGGAGTTAAAGCAATTTTTGCACCCGCGACGGCACCCGCTCACAAACAGAGAAGTACGAACACCTTCCCCATCAGCAATGTCGAAATACTTAATGTTCGCGTAGTTCATAGGTAACTCTCCCGGGAGGCCGGGACATATCATCCCGTCCTCAAACATTCTCGGCCTGCGGCCTGCGAAACTGCGGGCGGGGACGATATGTCCCGGCCTCATGCAAAGGGTAACTCAATGAACGAAGCGAACATCGAGCATAGGGTTCGAGGTCCAATAAATACTTTGTTGCAGCTCAACCGACTCCGCAAGCAAACCGTTGTTGCAAGTCAACTCATTTCCGCTAAGAACTTCGAGGGGTGAGCAGACCGCGTGCTGCATCTCAGCTACATCAACTTGGCTGAACCGAGAGGGCCGCTTGGGCTTTTGCTCGATATGAGTTCCGCACGCAAAGAAGGCCACTTAATGTGGCCTTCGTCTTGCGCAGGACTGTCCGAAATAGCGAGCAAAAGCCCAAGCGGCCCTCTCGGTTCAGCCCCGGAGCGGTATTAGAGATGCAGCACGCGGTCGCGGATCTCCTCGGTTCGACCCTGGTTCCAGAATTGAGTACCGATGTAGCCGCACGTACGACGGGCGACATTCATCTTCTCCTGATCGCGGTTGCCGCAGTTGGGGCACTCCCACACCAGCTTGCCGTCATCCTCGACAATCTTGATCTCGCCGTCATAGCCGCACACCTGGCAGTAATCGCTCTTGGTGTTGAGCTCGGCATACATGATGTTGTCGTAGATGTACTGCATCACGCGAATGACAGCCTTAAGGTTGTCCTGCATGTTGGGAACCTCGACGTAGGAGATGGCACCGCCCGGCGAAAGCTGCTGGAACATGCCCTCAAACTTGAGCTTATCGAAAGCATCAATCTCCTCGGACACATGGACGTGGTAGCTGTTGGTAATGTAGCCCTTGTCCGTCACACCCGGAATAATGCCAAAACGGCGCTGCAGGCACTTGGCGAACTTGTAGGTCGTCGACTCAAGCGGGGTGCCGTACAGTGAGAAGTCGATATCGCTTTCGGCCTTCCACTCGGCGCATTTGTCGTTCATGTGCTGCATGACGGCCATGGCAAACGGCGTGCCTTCCTTCTCGGTGTGGCTGTGGCCCGTCATGTACTTGACGCACTCATACAGACCGGCATACCCCAGGCTGATGGTGGAATAGCCGCCCACGAGCAGTTTGTCGATCGTCTCGCCCTTCTTAAGGCGCGCCAGGGCGCCGTACTGCCACAGAATCGGTGCGGCATCCGAAAGCGTGCCCATCAGGCGCTCATGACGGCACAGCAGGGCACGATGGCACAGCTCAAGGCGCTCGTCGAAGATCTTCCAGAACTTGTCCATGTCCTGATGCGAGCTCAGTGCGACATCGGGCAGGTTGATGGTCACAACACCCTGGTTAAAGCGGCCATAGTACTTAGGTTTGGTCGGGTCATAGTTCAGCGCGTTGGCAACATTGTTAAAGCCGTTGCCGAACGGTCGGGCGTCAGGAAGCTGCGGCAACCCATGCAGGTGTAGCAATCGCCATTGCCGGCGGTCTCACCCTTAGACAGCTTGAGCTCACGCATCTTCTTCTCAGAGATGTAGTCGGGCACCATGCGCTTGGCGGTGCACTTGGCAGCCAGCTGGGTCAGGTAGAAGTACGGGGAATTCTCGTGAACGTTATCGTCCTCGAGCACGTAGATAAGCTTGGGGAATGCCGGGGTAATCCACACGCCAGCCTCGTTCTTAACGCCCTCGTAGCGCTGGCGAAGCGTCTCCTCCACGATCATGGCAAGGTCGTGCTTCTCCTGAGGCGTACGGGCCTCGTTGAGATACATAAAGACCGTCACGAACGGCGCCTGGCCATTCGTGGTCATAAGGGTCACGACCTGATACTGAATCGTCTGGACGCCGCGACGGATCTCATCGCGCAGGCGATCCTCAACGACCTCGCGAACCTTCTCGGCAGATGCCGAAACACCGAGCTCCTCAAGCTCGCGAGCGACCTCGCCGCGAATCTTCTGACGGCTCACCTCGACAAACGGAGCCAGGTGGGTCAGCGAAATCGACTGGCCGCCATACTGGGAAGAGGCGACCTGGGCGATAATCTGCGTCGCGATATTGCAAGCAGTCGAGAAGCTGTGCGGCTTCTCGATCAGCGTGCCCGAGATAACGGTGCCGTTCTGGAGCATATCCTCCAGGTTCACCAGGTCACAGTTATGCATGTGCTGGGCAAAGTAGTCCGAATCGTGGAAGTGAATCAGGCCCTCGTTGTGGGCATCCACGATCTCCTGGGGCAGCAGCACGCGCTGCGTCAGGTCCTTGGAAATCTCGCCGGCCATGTAGTCGCGCTGAACGGAGTTGACGGTCGGGTTCTTGTTGGAGTTCTCCTGCTTGACCTCTTCGTTATTGCACTCAATCAGCGACAGGATCTTGTCATCGGTCGTGTTCTTTTGGCGCTTCAGGCTCTGAACATAGCGGTAGATGATGTAGTGGCGAGCGACCTCGTAGCAGTCGAGACGCATAATCTCGTCCTCGACCAGATCCTGGATCTCCTCGACCGATACGGTGTGGCCGGCCTTCTCACATGCCTCGGCGACGTTTTGCGCCGCATAGATCACCTGGCGGTCGGTAAGGCGAGAGCCTTCCTCGACCTCCAAGTTTGCGGCGCGGATCGCATTGACGATCTTATCGATGTCAAAGGTAACCTCGGTGCCGCTGCGCTTGATGATCTTCATCCTCTTGCCTCTTTCGCATCGTAGCCTCATTGCGCTTCAGGGCCAAACGATGCCCGGCAGGGTTTGCCCCTGTCTTGCGGCGCCGTCACGCAATCTGTGTTCTCGATAACCATAGGCCCTCATGCGGACAATCCTCGCAGCCGATCAAGGGGCTCAAAGATCCATCCAAATGGGGCGAATAAGGTTCTCGCTCTCTGTCCGCCATCTATCATACGACAAAGAGGCATCTATATCCTGCATTCTTTTTTTAGGTCAAACACAACATATAGTGTTTCAGCAGGTCAAAGCAATTGGTCAATTTGCAGACGCATTATAAATGAAAGCCTCTTGGCAGACTGCTAAAACGTTATCAACCCAACTACCTGTACAGCAGTTTTGAAACCCCCTCAACCGTGCCGCCGCCAAATAGCACCAAAACCAAGCCGCTCACGCCAAAAGAATCCAAAAGATTATGCTTGACCAACATGTTGCGGTCATGATGGGCCAGGACACATGCAATCTGCCGGCACCCCTACGGGATGCGAAGCCATCGCGTAGGGACCTTGGATCAATATTTGATGACTTATTTGGCGGCGCGCTTGGTGGCAAAAAACAAAACAAGCCCAGACGGACAGTAGCCTCTGAGCTGCGAACATTTGGTGGGCGTTTAGGAAGATTTTGAAACTTCTGACCTTCTTCCGTGTCAGGGAAGCCG
>ENA-OPYV01000148-OPYV01000148.1-human-gut-metagenome-genome-assembly--contig:-NODE-148-length-21630-cov-3.139841_pt1 | contig 21630 bp, 26 predicted proteins | sample MGYA00242474_ERZ504485 | MGnify/ENA primary metagenome ERZ504485 (study PRJEB26092, sample SAMD00036263) | human gut metagenome | host: Homo sapiens | study: EMG produced TPA metagenomics assembly of...
TGCATTTTTCTCCGCGCGCTGCACCCCCGCGCCGCCGCTACGCCATAATAGTTGGCGGACAAATCGCGAGAGAAAGTACCCCCACATGGCACAGACCACGATAGATACCGCCGCCAGCACCGTCTCTGCGCCGCGCCGCCAGCTCATTCTCGGGCGGCACGGGAACCGAGGCAGAGTTCGGCTCGCTCGGCGCGCTCTCCCCCGCTTGGTGGGAGCCCGAGGATGGCAGCGAGCCCGAACCGTGGCTCACGCCCGATCAGGCCTTCGAGCGCTTCTTTGAATGGACGAGCGACCGCGGCATCGAGCTGTGGGATCACCAAGAAGAGGCCCTCATGGACCTGGCTGCCGGCGATCACGTCATTTTGGGCACACCGACCGGATCGGGCAAGTCGCTTGTCGCGCTGGGCATGCTCTTTATGGGCATGGCGCAGGGCAAGCGCTGCTATTACACGGCCCCCATCAAGGCCTTGGTCAGCGAAAAGTTCTTCGACCTGGTACAGGTGCTCGGCCGCGATAACGTCGGTATGATCACCGGCGACACGCATATCAACACCAAGCGCCCGTCATCTGCTGCACGGCAGAGATCCTTGCCAACGACGCACTGCGCGAGGGCGAAGATGCCGATGTTGGCTGCGTCGCCATGGACGAGTTCCACTACTTTGCCGACCCCGACCGCGGCTGGGCCTGGCAGGTACCGCTGCTCACCCTGCCTCACACGCAGTTTATGCTCATGAGCGCCACGCTCGGCGATGTCACTGCCATCGCCGCCTCACTCGAGGAGCACACCGGCGCCGCGTGCGATCTGGTCGTCGATGCCCCACGCCCCGTGCCGCTGAGCTACGACTACGTGCGACCTCGCTCGAGGGCACCGTCGAGCTCGCAATGCGCCGCGGCGAGGCCCCGCTCTACATCGTGCACTTTAGCCAGGACGCCGCACTTGCGACGGCGCAATCCCTCGCCAACTTTGGTATTGCCAGCAAGGAGCAGCGCGAGGCCATCAAGGAGGCGGCCAAGGGCACGAGCTTCTCGACGGCCTTTGGCAAGATTCTTAAGCGCTTGCTCGGATGCGGCGTCGGCGTGCACCATGCTGGCATGTTGCCGCGCTATCGTCTGCTGGTCGAGCGCTTGGCACAACAGGGCCTGTTGCCCGTCATCTGCGGCACCGATACGCTCGGCGTCGGCATCAACGTGCCCATCCATACCGTGGTGCTCACCGCGCTCACCAAGTTCGACGGCTACAAGATGCGTCGTCTGCGCGCCCGCGAGTTTCATCAGATTGCCGGTCGCGCCGGCCGCTCGGGCTTCGATACCGAGGGCATGGTGATTGCCGAGCACCCGAGCACGAGATCGAGAATGCCAAGCTCATGGCCAAGGCGGGCGACGACCCCAAGAAGCTCCGCAAGATTAAAAAGAAGAAGGCCCCCGAGGGCTTTGTCACCTGGAACAAGCAGACCTTTGAGCGCCTGATCGAGACGCAGCCCGAAACGCTCAAGCCGCGCCTTCGCATCACACACTCCATGGTGATTAGCGTGGTCGAACAGGGCGGCGACGCCCGTGCCGCGTGCACGACCTCATCGAGACGAGCCTGCAAACGCCCGAGGAAAAGGCAAAGCTCGAGGTTCGCGCCGACGAAATCTTCGCCACGCTCATCGATTCCGGTGTCGTCGTTCGCACCGAGGTGCCGCCCGCACCCGACGCTCCGGCTGACGCCGCGCCGGACATCGACTACGCGCTGACGGTCGACCTGCCCGAGGACTTTGCGCTCGATCAGCCGCTCTCGCCGTTCTTGCTCGCCGCGTTGGAGCTGCTCGATCCCGAGAGCGAGACCTATACCATGGATTTAATCTCAATGGTCGAGGCGACGCTCGAAGATCCCAAGCAAGTGCTGCGTGCGCAGGAGCGTGCCGCACGCGATCGAGCTATGGCCGAGATGAAGGCCGACGGCATCGAGTATGAGGAGCGTCTGGAGCGCATTCAAGACGTCACGTACGAAAAGCCGCTCGAGGATTTGCTCGACGCCGCTTTTGACAAGTACTGCCAGGAAGTACCCTGGGCAAACGACTACCAGCTCTCTCCCAAGAGCGTCCTGCGCGATATGCTGGAAAGCGCGAGCGATTTTAAGGGCTACATTCAAAAGCTCGGCATCGCCCGCTCCGAGGGCATTTTGCTGCGCTACCTGGCAGAGGCTTACCGTTCGCTCGACCGCACCGTACCCATCGAGAAGCGCGACGAGCGCCTGCGCGACATTATCTCGTGGCTGGGCTTTGTGGTGCGCTCGGTCGACTCGAGCCTGGTGGACGAGTGGGAGAACGCCGGCAACCCGGCAGCCCTCGACGCCGCGCCGCCGCAGGGCATCGACGAGGTCGTGGCGGACCGTCGCGGCTGCACGCTGTTGGTGCGCAACGCGCTCTTCCGCCGCGTGACTCTTGCCGCCCGCGAGCATGTGCGCGACCTGGGCGAACTCGACGACGACTGGGGCATGAGCGAGATCCGCTGGCAAAAAGCACTCGACGCTTACCACGAGCAGCACGAGGAGATTCTCACCGACGGCGACGCGCGCTCCTCTGCTATGTTCTCGATCGACGAGTCCGACGAGAAGGCGCTCCACGTGTGGCACGTGCACCAGATTTTTTGCCGACGAGGACGGCGACCACGACTGGCATCATGGGCGATGTCGATCTGGACGCACGCAAGACGGTGGCGAGGTCATCTTCAAGAACTACCGCGTCGGTTTTATCGAGGATTTGCTCGAGGATTAGCCAAGCATATTGGGACGAAACGAAGCGGGGCTGTTGGCAACATCGCCAGCAGCCCCGCTTTTTCACTATCCGCTATGCCTTACTCGGCATCCTCGACCTCATACGAATCCGCCTCGGCTGGCTCCTCGTTTGTCTCTGGCGCAGCCTCGCGCGCCTCGTCAAACGCTGCCTTCATGGTCTTGTTGCCCCATGTGAGCTTGCGATGGTAAGCTCATCGGCCTTGTTGTGGGCCAAGCGTAGGTTCTCGGTGCTGCGGCGCAAGTCGTCCTTGGTCTTCTCGAGCTGCTTAATGGCGGCATCGATCTCCTTGATTGCCGACTCGAATTGCTTGCTCGCCAGGTTGTAGTTGCGCGAGAAGCCATCCTTGAACTTCTCCATCTTGGCTTCGAAGTTCGTGACATCGATATTCTGCTGTTTGTACTCCGCCAGTTCCTGCTTATAGCGAAGCGAACCCATAGCGGCGTTGCGAAGGAGCGTAATCATGGGGATGAAGAACTGCGGGCGGATCACGTACATCTTCTCATAGCGGTAACTCACGTCGACGATACCCGCGTTATAGAGGTCACTCTCGGGCTCCAGCAGGGTGCAGAGCACCGCATACTCGCAGCCTTTCTGGCGGCGATCGTGATCGAGTTTCTTAAAGAAATCCTCGTTCTTGTGTTTGGTCGCGGTCTCGTCGTTCTCGTTTTTCATCTCGAACATGATCGAAATGATCTCGTTGCCGCTCTCGTCACACTCGCGGAAGATAAAGTCGCCCTTGGTACCCTCGGATGCATCGTTATCCTTCTCGAAATACGCGTTGGGAAACGCCGTCATGCGCAGGCGGTTAAACTCGGTCTCGCAGTGCTGCTCGAGCGACTCGCCCACCATCTTGGTGGACAGGCGGACCTTCATGTCCTTAAGGCGCTCAATCTCTTCATCCTTGTAGCGAATCAGCTCCTCGTTCGCGCGCTTGGTCTGCGCAAGTTCGAGCTCGTGTGCCGCCTTGGCCTGCTCCTCGCGTGAATCGCGCACCGCCAGCTCACTCGTGAGCTTGGCGCGGGCCTCGTCACGCTCACGCTCCGCCGCGGCGACCGCCGCCGATAGGTTCATCTTGGCCGTCAGTTCCTGTTCGCGCAGCTGAGCACGCAGACCCTCGGCCTCCTGCTCGGACTGAGCCTTTGCGACGGGAAAACTTCTCCTGAACCTTCGCGCGATAGTCAGCAAGCGTACGTTCGGCCTCGCTGCGAGCGGCCTCGAGCTCACGCTGCGACTCGGCCGCAGCAGCAGCAAGCGCCATCTCCTGGGCCTTGTCCGCCGCGGCGAGCCTGGCTTGCAGCTCGGCAATCTGGGCATCACGCGCGGCTACATCGTTTTGAGCAGCGTTGCGCGCCGCCGACTCGGCAAGCTTGGCTTCATCATCCTTGCGTCCCAGCTGCGCACGCAAATTGTCGATCTCACGCTGGAGCTCGGCGTTCTCCTTTTGAGCATCGGCACGGGCCTCGACCGCCGCGCGCTGGCTTGCGCTCTCGCGCTCTGCGGCAGCGCCCTCGAGCTTGGCGCGTAGCTCGGCAAGCTCGGCATCGCGCTTGGCGACTTCTTGCGCCAGCTGTTGAGCCGCAGCGTTCTTCTGCTCTACGAGCTCAGCGTCGCGCTGAGACTCTGCCTTTTGCAAGGCAGCCGTCGACGCGAGCGCTCAAGCTCCAGCGCCTGCTCGCCTTCGCGCTGGACTGCCTTCACGCGCTCGTCCAGGTCGCGCGAGAACTCGGCATCGCGCACCTGTTTGACGATATCCGCATAGCCGGACGCATCGACCTTAAACACTTCGCCGCAATGCGGGCACTTGATCTCGTTCATGGCAGCTCCTCGATGGACGAAAATTTAAACCGTCTACACTCTACCGCGCCGCGCGGACAAAAAAGGCGCCGCTGCCATAATGGCAACGGCGCCAGAACCACCACAAAGGTGCCTGTCCCCTTCGTGGCGGTTTGCGAGCTACAGGCCAAAGAAATTCAGGATCTGGTCTCGGCTTACGGGCTTGTAGTTGTTGCGTCGAGGCCCACATCGTAGCGGTAAATGGGGCGCTCGCGATCGCGGTTGCGCGCGTTGACGCGGTCTCCCCTGCTGTGGATATGTCCGTGCAGCATGATGGCACCGCGCGCCTTGCCATTCCAGCTGAGCATGGGGTAGTGGCTCATAACTAGACGATGGCCCTTGGCATAGCCGGGAGCAATCTCCAGGTAATCGCGTACCTCATCCCAAATCTGCGGCACGTCGGGATCTTCCCAGTCGCCGTCATGGTTACCACGGATGAGCGTTACATTCTGGCATTCGATGCGCTCGCGCAGGCGAACCGCCTCCGCCAGGGGCAAACGATAGGTAAAGTCACCCAGAATATAGAGGCGGTCGTCCGTCGCCACGCACTCATTGATGGCATCGATGACCTTGCGGTTCATCTCCTCGACCGAATCAAACGGCCGATCCATATCGTGCAAGATATTCGTATCGCCCAGGTGCAGGTCGGCGGTAAACCACATCATCGTCTGTATCCTCATTTCGCAACGTGTCTAACACGTGCCTAGTATACAGACGCTTTGGCGCGTCGGTTAGCCAAAGAGCCCGCCGAACGGACCTCGGCGGCGTTTGTCTTTCTTTTTCGACGCATCACCCTGGGCGTTCTTGTCCTGCCGCTTCTTCCGGTCCTGCTCCAACTCATCGTCATCGAGTAGCATATCCCACTCAAACGGATCGTCTGTCAGATCGAACAGGTCGTCGTCATCAACCATGACCGCCTCCATTGCCGACTAGCGGGCATCCACCACATAGAGTCCAACGCGCACCTGATGCCACGGGCTGCGCTCGGGAGCAACCTGCTGCACACGGGCTTCAAATACGTCCCCATGCCCGTAATACATCATCAAGGACAGCGGGCCAACCTCGTCTCCCGGAACATAGCCAAGCTTGGTCTTGCCATAATAGATCGCAACCGCCTCGGGGTCGTGGGGATTATCACGTTCGGCACGCAGCGTCAGTTTATCGCCCGCTTTAAGATCGCCCAAGACCAAGGCGCCGTCGGCATACTGAAATCCCGCAATGTGAAACGACAGAAGAACACGTGAAGGCTCGTACATAGCAGCTCCTCTAACGGCCGGGATACCCGGCACTTAACCTTATCGAGAAGTCTACGGGCCCGTGCGGACACATATTCACCCTACCTGCGTCTTTCAATCGCTTGCCGCAACGCTTGCGCGGCAGAGCGCTTGCGGATAAGATAGGGACACGGATGGCACCCGTGCCCGCGGGTCTTGCCAACTCCGATACACGTTTTCATCGTGAGAAGTGGCCGTCTTCGCTTACGCGGGGCGGCCACTTTGTTTATCCCTATGCTATCGGTTCTATTGCACAAAATTGGCACGCCATACTACTTATTCAGCAAAGCAAGTGGGACACCGCGAGTCTAGCCCCGATGCCGGGCGATTGCCCAAAACGTGCAGGCGATAGCGGCCGTTGCCAGGCTTGCGCCAACAAGTACTCCCTGCACGCCAAAGGCATCGGCCAAAAACGGAGCCACAATCAGCGGCAGCACGCCGGCGCCATTGAGGCCCACGCGCATCACGCCCATGACGCGCCCCACCTTAGCAGGGTCGCTCAAGCGCTGGGTGAGCGTGACGCGCACCGGTCCCATGGCACCAAAACCGATGCCGCAGACAAGCTGCCCCACTGCAGCGACGGCAACAGAGGCGGTACCCACATACACAACGGAGCCCACGCCCGTCACCAGCAGCATCGCTGCCAAAAGCTCCAGCCTGATGCGTCCCGACGGCACGCGCATGATCAGGTACGATCCAGTGTTCCGCCGATACCGGCAATGGCCGACAGCCATCCCATCCACTCCGCACCCACGCAGAGAACATCGCGGTAGAACAGTGACTCGAGCGAATCGAACGCCCCGTAGGCAAAGAAACCCATAAAGCCCATGAGAAAAATCAGGCGCAGGTCGCATCGGCCGCCGTGGTAATAACGCCCTCCCAAAGCGATCGCAAGCCCGTCGCCCCATCGCGAGACTCCGGCTTGTCGACGCCCTGAACAGCAGTGCCTTCACGCAACGAGGCCACAAGCAGCAAAGCGGGAACAGGTGCTGCCGCGAGCAGGAAAAACACCCCTTGGTTGGAAAAGGCCGAGGCGATAACGCCTCCAAGGGCAGGTCCAACGATCACCGCGACACTTGTCGCGATATTGTTGAGGCCGTTTATGCGCAAAAGCTCCTCGGGCGCTCCGTCAAAAAGCGCGGATAGGCGTCCATGGCCGTGGTCCCCGCGCCAAACAGCAACCCGGCAGAGATGGCGAGTAGCGCAAGCGCGGGATAGGACACGGGAGCTACAAGGCCAAAAACGCCCGATGCGCAAAGCAGGACGCAAACGGCTAGAAGCACATGACGCGGGCCCAAGGAGTCCACAAGTGCGCCGGCGCAAAACGTTGCAAAGATGAGCACCAGGTTGAGTCCAAACACGAGGCGGACGCTCAAATGCGCCGGCCCCGAGAACGTAGGTGCCGCAGCCAATGATGCCGACAAAATACGTCGACTGAAATGCAAGCTGAATAAAGAAATTTACCGCAACCAAACGGTGCGATGGAGAAAGAAGACGGGACATAGTAAACCTCATGCATATGGAAACCAAACAAGACAACCTGAGCGTCATCAGTCCATGTAGGTCTCGAACATATGCATAATCTCCCCTTTGCTGCGGTCGTCCCGTATTCTAGCACCGATCTGGCGTCCCGCCCCTGCGCGTTGCCATCAGAACGCTCCACGCCCCAGCGCTTGGGCATGAGAAGTGGCCGTCTTCGCTTATGCGGGGGCGGCCATTTTGCTTATCTCTAAGTCATCTGATTCTAATGCACGAACATGCGCACGAACTTGTGCTTCCAGCTCGCATACGGGGCATAGCGGAATGGCACGTCCAGCCACGTTGCCTTGTTCACGATGCTCTTCTTGTGGCTAAACGTATCGAAGCTCTCGCGTCCATGGTACTGTCCCATACCGCTCGCCCCCATGCCGCCAAAGCCCATATGGCTCGTGGCCAAATGCATAATGGTGTCATTAACACAGCCACCACCAAAGGGCACGTAACGCACAAAGCGCTGCTGAACCTCACGGTCTTGGCTAAAGATATACAGGGCCAGCGGCGTCGGACGATCCGTAATAAACGTCTCGGCCTCGTCTAGGCTCTCAAACGACAGCACCGGCAAGATGGGGCCGAAAATCTCCTCCTGCATTACGGCGTCCTCAGGCGCCACGCCGTCCAAAATCGTCGGTTCAATCTTGAGCGACGACTCGCGCGCGGTACCTCCCAGCACAACCTTGTCGGGGTCGATCAGCCCGCGCACGCGCGCAAAATGCTTGGCGTTGACGATGTGGCCGTAATCCTCGTTGTCGAGCGGATGCTCGCCAAACATGCGGCGGGCCTCCTCCTTGATGAGGTCCAGCAGCTCGTCGTGCACGCGCGCATCGACCAGCAGGTAGTCGGGCGCCACGCAGGTCTGCCCCACGTTGAGCCATTTACCAAAGGCGATACGGCGTGCCGCGACCTTCAAGTTAGCCGTCGCATCCACGATGCAGGGACTCTTTCCGCCCAGCTCAAGCGTCACGGGTGTGAGGTTTTTACTTGCACGCTCCATGACGAGCTTGCCGACCAGAACGCTACCGGTAAAGAAGATCTTGTCCCAGCACTCATCGAGCAACGCTTCGTTTTCGGCACGCCCGCCTTCGACGACCGTCACCAAGCGCGGATCAAATGCCTCTTCACAGATTTGCTTGAGCACCGCGCTCGATGCCGGAGCATAGGCGCTCGGCTTGATGACCACGGTATTGCCCGCGGCAAGGGCGCCGGCGAGTGGCTCGAGCGTCAGTAAAAACGGGTAGTTCCACGGAGCCATGATGAGTGTGACGCCATAGGGCACGGACTGCGTCTTGCACACACTCACGGCGTTGGCGAGGTCACACGGACGCAGGCGCGAGCGACTCCATCGAGCCACATGCGCAATCTGATAACGAATCTCGGAAAGCGAGGTGCCGATCTCGCACATATACGCCTCGTCATGCGACTTTCCCAAATCGGTCTTGAGCGCATGGGCAATATCGGCCTCGTGGGCCCGCACCGCATCGCGTAAACTCACGAGCGCACGACGTCGAGCATCGACATCAAACGTGGCGTGCGTCTTAAAATAGGCGCGCTGATCGGCAACGATGCGCGCGATTTCCTCGGTGTTCATGGGCCCTCCTAGTTCTCGTCTTCAAACATACCACCCGCAACGACCTCGTACATATGCTCGAGCTCCAAACGGTCCATTAAAAGCGGAACGGGGGTACAGGGGATTGGCCTCGGCATCGGCATGCGCCGCCATCTCAGGAATGTCGGAGCGGCGAATGCCCGTCACATATTTGGGTATGCCCAAGGCGGCGTCATGCGGTCGACCCAATCGATAAAGGCCTCAGCAGCCACGTTGTCCAGCGCATTAGCCGGCGCAATGCCGGCCATGCGGGCGAGATCGGCGAGCTTGGGAGCAGCAGCTTCGCCATAGGCGCGAAGCATGTGCGGCAGGATGATGGCGTTGGCCAAGCCGTGGGGAATCCCGTAACGCCCGCCCAGGCTGTGCGCGATGGCATGGACGTATCCAACATAAGAGCGCGTAAAGGCAACGCCCGCTTTATACGCCGCCGAAAGCATATTGCGGCGCGCACGCATGTTGCCACCGCACTCATAGGCCTCGAGCAAATTGTCGTGGATGAGCTGCACCGCCTGGCGCGCCATCTTGCGCGTATAGGGCGTGGTGCTGCGCCCGATAAAGGCCTCGACGGCATGCGTCAGGGCATCCATACCCGTCTGCCCCGTAATGGAGGCGGGCAGGCCACGTGTAAACTCGGGGTCGTGCACCGCAAAGCGCGGGATCAGCACAAAGTCGTTAATGGGATACTTGTAGTGCGTCTCGTCGTCGGTAATTACCGCTGCAAGCGTGACCTCGCTTCCCGTGCCCGCCGTGGTGGGAACGGCGATGAGCAGCGGCAGGCGACGATGGATACGCAACAGGCCGCGCATCTTGTTGATGGGCTTCTTTGGCTGCGCGATGCGCGCGCCCACGCCCTTGGCGCAGTCCATGGCCGAACCGCCGCCAAAGCCGATAATGGCCTGGCAGGCGCTCTCTCGATACAGAGATGCCGCTTCCTCCACGTTTGAGACCGTGGGGTTCGCACATGTTTCGGCATAGACCGCAGCGCTAATTCCCTTGGACGCGAGCGCTGTCTCGAGCGGTGCCGTGAGCCCCAGACGGGCAATGCCGGGATCTGTCACGATAAGAACATGGTGTATTGAACGCTTTTGAAGCACTGCGGGCACTTCCTCAGCGTGCTCTAAAATGCGTGGCTCGGTATAGGGCAGCACCGGCAATGCGATGCGAAAAACCGTTTGATACGTTCGGCACCAGGCGCGGCGGGCTAGATGCATAAAGGAAGCTCCTTCATTTGTTGATTGGTCAACATTTGCTCGACCGATTGTACTCATCGGAGGTCGCACGAGGTCTAGCAATCGTTAATCAATCAACATCTACACATGCTTAAATTGTTTTATTAAAAATCATTCCTAATAGGCTTCACATTCGGTCTCATTTATGGATAATAGAACTCGTCAAGACGCACGTCCGGAGAGGGCCCTTACGGGACCGGACGAGCGCACCATCGCCATCGATCGAAAGGATCGAATCATGAAGTTTGTTTGCCCCCGTTTGCGGTTATGTGGAAGAGTTCGACGGCGACCAGCTGCCCGAGGATTTCAAGTGCCCCCAGTGCGGCGTTCCCGGCTCTCGCTTCCTGAAGCAGGAGGAGGGCCAGCTCGAGTGGGCTGCCGAGCACGTCGTGGGCGTCGCCAAGATGGAGGGCGTCTCCGAGGACATCGTTGCCGATCTGCGCGCCAACTTTGAGGGCGAGTGCTCTGAGGTCGGCATGTACCTGGCCATGGCTCGCGTCGCCCATCGCGAGGGCTATCCCGAGATCGGCCTGTACTGGGAGAAGGCTGCCCACGAGGAGGCCGAGCACGCCGCCAAGTTCGCCGAGCTTCTGGGCGAGGTCGTGACCGACTCCACCAAGAAGAACCTCGAGATGCGCGTTGAGGCCGAGAACGGCGCCACCGCCGGCAAGACCGATCTTGCCAAGCGCGCCAAGGCCGCTGGCCTCGATGCCATCCACGACACCGTGCACGAGATGGCTCGCGACGAGGCTCGCCACGGCAAGGCTTTCGCTGGCCTGCTCAAGCGCTACTTTGGCTAAGCCAACTGCCTGAGACATAACCTCTAGCTCAATGAGGCCCGGACCGTATTGGTTCGGGCCTTTTTTGTGTCTCGAGGACTCGTTACGCCCTGAAATAGAGCTATCTTCGGCATCGGTCTCTCGTCAAAAACTAAGTGAGTAGACTTTTCGAAACTTGCCGAGCAGACCATCCGTATTGCTTTATAAAGTCGCAGGTAAATGACTTGTTTCAAAACGGCCTGGTCGCCAAAGTGCCAAAAGCCTACTCACTTAGAACCGCAGCCGTCCACGATCGAGCTGTTTTGCGTCTAACGGGCATCTTTCCGTCGATTACTCCCAATTTTGTCCAGTCAACGAATAGTTCAGACCGGAGTAATGTCTCAGCCCTTTGCTCATCTGAGCTTTTATCACGATATTCAGCATCGAGCATCCTGCATATGGCCTTAACGATCGCGCGGAATCTACCCTCATCGGATATCTGTCTGTGTGTCAGGAGAAGCACATCGTAGCCCATGGCCTGAAGGGCCGTCATGCGGTCAGCGTCACGCAAGCCATCCCCTGCGCATCCGTGCGAGGCCTTTCCCTGACATTCAATGGCCACCTGTCGCCTGCCGTCCGGCGAAGAAAGAAGTAGGTCGATATACACACGGGACTTTCCCACAATCGCTCGAGCACTTGTGCTTAGCATCACTTCAACATTAAGCTCTATGCCGCAGAAACCTTCGCCTCCCAGGGATCGCGGCAGTGCAAGTAGCAAATACGCCTCGACCTCAAAAGGCGACGCGGCGCCCAATGGAACGAGTTGCGATACCGCTATAAATCTATTGCCGTAACGCATCCCGCAAACATCTGAACAAAAACGGTCAAGGTCTCCGCCCAAAACCAAAGCGTCTCGACGCCATAAATTTGAGGCGGTGCCGTCCTCGGACGGGCAGCGCACCCAACCGAACGTTGTCGAAATCGCGCCCGAATCAATTGCACGCGAAAGCTCCGCCTCAAGTGCCGCCGGCAGGGCACACACCGCAAACAAGCCACACATCTCCGCCAATACCAAAAGAAGCTGCAGATCCGTCAGATGCCGCAACATGATGAATGCCGTCAGTAGAGGAGACGTAATCAAAACCCCATGCTCCGTTTCCAGCACGGATTCCCTGGGAAGCTCACCAAGAAACAGCCGCTGCCTAATGCTGGCAGGACAAGTCCGTTTGTTTCTCGACCGAACCAATGTATACAACGGAAAACCGAGCGCGACCGCAGCCGTCGGGTTGCGGGCGAGATCATATCGCTGCCGGTCTTCTTCCGGTCGTGGAAGCGGCGGACACAAAGCGCGGACTTGAGGAGGCAAACGCCAGTACCTAAAAGCTGATATGTCACAAAGTAGATTCTTCATAGGCACAGGAAAACACGAATTTCAACCCAGTCAGTCACGCATTGGCGCGAACGCACCAAAAATGGCGCCGAACAGACTGCCAAGTTTTCAACAGCCCTCCCCAACTGGCCAAAAGCTTGCCGAGAGCTGGACGAAGCCCTGTTGAAAACCCCATTTTTTTCTCATGCAGGAGCTTTGCGCGGCAAGTGAGTAGACTTTTTTGAACATCCCCGAGCAGACCGGTCATCCTGCTTTTCAAAACCGCAGGTAGATAGCTTGTTACAAAACTACCTGGTCGCCAAAGTGCTAAAAGTCTACTCACTTAGGTTGCAGAGTGCCCCCCATTAGCTGCAATTCCAAGGTAGTTAGTACTTTTGGACTCAGATCGTCATACTGGACAAGGATTCGAGTCGGGTTTTCAGGGACAGGCGCGTCATCAGCGCACCAAAAGCAGTCATTGATATCGATATAAGGGATGCTCGAGCGCGTGAGGGCCCGTGCAAAAGAGCTTCCGCCCGCGTCACGTTCCACGGCCACGACGCAGTAAAGGCCGGCGTCCGCGTACTCGATCGAGACTTCCCCTGCCGGAAACGCTTTCCGTACAAGCGCCGCCAGGCCATCACGCGCCTCGCGAGCACGAACGCGCACGCGGTTCACATGTCGCTCGTAATCACCCGATTCCAGCAAACGCGCCAAGGCAACCTGATCAACAGAACTTACCGACGAGGCGTAGAAACCAAGGTTGCGTTTAAACCTCTCCATTAGCTCATCGGGCAGCACCATGTACGCCAAACGCAACGCCGATGAAAGGCTCTTCGAAAACGTGTTGGTGTAGATAACCGACTGGGCGGCATCGATCGACGCGAGCGCGGGAATCGGCTTGCCGGCAAGGCGAAACTCACAATCAAAGTCATCTTCGATGAGATACCGACCTGGTCGCTCGGCGGCCCAGCTCAGCAGCGCATAGCGACGCGCAATGCTCGTCACAAGACCGGTCGGATACTGATGAGACGGCATCAGGTGAAGGACATCGGTCCCGGTTTCTGCAGCGCGCTCAAGTCCACGCCCTCAGCATCCAACGGGACATGCCGCACTTCGCAACCCATGGCCTGATAGATGCGCGTCAAGCGCAAATAGCCTGGATCCTCGACGGCATACACCTTGTCCGCGCCAAGCAACTGAACCAACATGGTATCGAGCAGCTGGCGCCCGCACCGATAACGATGTTGTCGGGGTCGACATTCATGCCCCTTGTCCCGCGCAGATGGTGCGCAATCGCACGTCGCAGTCGAGCGGTGCCCTGCGCCGGTGCGGGCGAAAAGATTTCACGTTCGTCTTCGGACGTCAGCGTCGCCCGTAGCGCACTTTGCCAAAGCCGCGCCGCCTCCAATGCGGAAGGAGAAAGTGCGTCGAATCGCTCTGCCTGCCCCATGGCATCATGCGCGCTGGGACCAACAGGGACAGCATCTCGGTCGATATCCCCCGCAGCCAAAGCCAAAACCGGCGCATCCGGAAGCTCGCACGCGTAGTAGCCACGACGCGGCATTGAGCAAATATAGCCTCGGCAAGCAACTGGCTATATGCATTCTCGATGGTAATGACACTGATACCCAGATGACTCGCAAAGGCGCGCTTAGACGGCAGATGCTCCCCCGCCGCAATACGGCCAGCAACAATATCATCGCGAATTTGCTGGTAAACATACTCATAAAGCGATGCTTCGCCGCGATTTTCCAAATTGTAGTCAAGCATGGGTCTATCACCTGACCTTATCGAAACATTCAATCTGGCATTAGTCTGACCTTGTTATTATCTCGAAAACTGAGTATTTCGCCATACCCAGCCCCCCGATAGGATGTTCCGTCAAGCAATGTACATGCGAACCAAGGGAGCAACCATGGCAGAACAGACCAGCAAGGCCGATCGCGTCAAACTCAATCGCGAGCTCGCGCAGATGCTCAAGGGCGGCGTCATCATGGACGTCACCACGCCCGAGCAAGCACGCATCGCCGAGGAGGCGGGCGCCTGCGCCGTCATGGCGCTCGAGCGCATCCCGGCCGACATCCGCGCCGCAGGCGGCGTCTCGCGCATGAGCGACCCCAAGATGATCAAGGGCATCCAAGAGGCCGTCTCCATCCCCGTTATGGCCAAGTGCCGCATCGGCCACATTGTCGAGGCGCAGATCCTGCAGGCCATCGAAATCGACTACATCGACGAATCCGAGGTCCTCTCCCCCGCCGATGATGTCTATCACATCGACAAGACCCAGTTTGACGTGCCGTTTGTCTGCGGCGCCCGCGATCTGGGCGAGGCGTTGCGCCGTGTTGCTGAGGGCGCCACGATGATTCGTACCAAGGGCGAGCCGGGCACGGGCGACGTCGTTCAGGCCGTGCGTCACATGCGCAAGATCCAAAAGCAGATCCGCGACGTTGTTGCCCTGCGCGACGACGAGCTCTTTGAGGCAGCCAAGCAGCTGCAGGTTCCGGTCGAGCTGGTGCGCGAGGTCCATGCCACGGGCAAGCTCCCCGTCGTAAACTTTGCGGCCGGCGGAGTCGCGACCCCCGCCGACGCCGCGCTGATGATGCAGCTGGGCGCGAGGCGTCTTTGTTGGCTCGGGCATCTTTAAGAGCGGCGACCCCGCCAAGCGCGCCGCCGCCATCGTCAAGGCCGTGGCAAACTTCACCGACGCCAAGCTCATCGCCGAGCTTTCGGAGGACCTGGGCGAGGCCATGGTGGGCATCAACGCCGACGAAATCGAGATCATCATGGAGGAGCGCGGGCGCTAGTCCAGCAGAAAGGATCGCACATGAGCGATTATGCACACCAAACGGTTGCCGTGCTGGCGGTCCAAGGCGCTTTTGCCGAGCATGAGGCAAGGCTATCTGAGCTGGGCGCACGCTGTATTGAGCTGAGGCAGGCGGCTGATTTGAAGCAGAACTTTGACCGTCTGGTACTTCCCGGCGGCGAGTCTACCGTTCAAGGGAAACTGCTTGATGAGTTGGGCATGCTCGAGGAGCTTCGTACCCGTATCGCTGAAGGCATGCCCGTCCTGGGCACCTGCGCCGGCCTGATTCTGCTGGCTCACGACCTTGCCGTTCATGACGATAAGGGCACGCCGCGTTTGGCAACCATGGATGTGCTCGTTGAGCGCAATGCCTATGGCAGACAGCTCGGCAGTTTTCGCACCAAGGGACAGGTAGACGGCATCGACGGTGAAGTGCCGTTGACATTTATCCGCGCGCCCCGCATCGTCGAGGTCCACGGCGACGCCAAGGCCTTGGCAGAGGTCGATGGCCGCATCGTCCGCCGCCCGCCAGCAACCAGCTCGGCGTAACCTTCCACCCCGAACTCGATGAAGACACCCGCCTCCACGAGCTGTTCCTACAAATGTAGGTAGAACAAAAACGAGAGTGGATAATCTCCCACTTTGAGCTTGAATGCAGACTCAAACCGGGAGATTATCCACTCTCATGCTATGTAGTCGTTGGGGACGTTCTTAAACGACTAGTCAAACAAGAACGTCCCCAAGACCATATTGCGATAGACGACCACGTTTGTCCAGATAAAACCGACCAAATAAACCTGTCCCCTTTTGGTAGGTTTGGATCAAGGCAACGCCGATGCCTTGGTACCGACAGCGAAAACCCGCCAGAGCGAGCAAGGTGCCTTGAAACGAGGCGGCATTGATCTTTTGATCATGCCGCCGAAGTTGAAAGGCAGATTGCCGCTCTGGCGGGTTTGCAGCGTCGAGCCGTTACGGCGTTTGGTAAAACGCCGTAACTCAACTAGAAGCGGTTGCCGCGGAAGCCGCCACCGTTGCGGCCGCCACGATCGCCACCGCGACCGCCGCGGTCGTACCACGGTTGCCGCCGAAGCCGCCACGGTTGCACCGCGATCGCCATAGCCACCACGGTGCCACCAAGCCGCCGCGACCGCCACGGTCGCCGCCACGGCCACCGCGCTCGTCACGGCCGCCGCGAGGACCGCGGTCCTCGTCCAGGCCCATGGCGACGAGCGGAGCGATAACCTTATCGAGAGCGGCCATCAGCTCGGTGGCCTCCTCGTAAGAAAGCTCAGGCAGGAGCTTCTCCTTCTTGTTGGCAAGCTCGACTAGGCCCTCAGCGGCATCCTCGGCAGCGAAGAGACGATCTTGCGCATATCGCCCTCGGCGTCGTCGATGCGGCCGACCAGATCGGCAGCCTCGGCCTCGGCCATCAGGCCATCGAGCTCACGAAGGCGCATGCCCAGCAGGTCGGACATCTCCTTCTGCTCCATCTTGGGCTTGAGGTCAAGAAGCTTGATGGCGCGCTCGATGTTCGCCATGCGCTCAGCCTTGGCCTCCTCCTCCTTGGAAATAGCAAAGCGACGGCTGCGCAGCAGGCGGGCGGCCTTCTGCATCTTGTCCATCAGCTCTTCATCATCGTAATCAGCGGCGGCCTCGACAACCTCGGCCTCCTCCTCGGCGGAAACCTCGTCAGCAGCCTCAACCTCGGCAGCTTCGGTCTCCACGGTCTCGACTGCCTCGACCTCGGCAGCCATGGTCTCGTTCTCGGTCTCGTTCATGATCTCTTCGTTCTCAGACATGAGACTCCTTCTTGGCCCTCTCGGGCATCATCGCCCCATTCGCGGGGCCCGTCGCGCACTCTTTGCGCTTTAAACATTCATGCCTCTCGCAAAACGTCCATTAGTTTATGGTGTCGCCATCCAATCTAGCTGCAGAATCTATGTGCACACATTAATGCGACATGTGCGACTCGCGGCGGGCGTACACCAGCGACACCGCGAACCCGGCCACGGCAATCACGGCCGCTACGCGCACGGCAGCCGCAAATCCGATCGCCTGGGCAACGTCCGCCGCAACGCCAGCGGCGCCGGCAACCGCCGCAGAACTCGAGAGCAGGCCGATAAACAGGGACGGGCCAAACGACGCGGCAATCATGTTCCACGTGTTGAGCAATGCCGTTCCGTGAGGATGCTCAGCGGCGGGCAACGTCTCCAGGCCGGCCGTCTGCGAGGGGCTCAGCACCAAACCGACACCGGCATACACCACAACAGTCAGCGCCACGACAATACCAATGTTCATGCTTGCCGCGGTCATCGAAATTGCAGCCTGTCCCACAGCAATCAGGCAAAGCCGACCGGCAGCAGCGGCCACGCGCCACGGGCATCCATCACGCGTCCGCCCACAATCGAGGTCACAGCGTTGCAGGCAATCGCCGGGCAAAATGAGCAAGCCCGCAACAAGTGCGGTCATGCCGTATGCGCCCTCAAAATAGAGCGGCAACAAAACACTCATCGAGAACGTTGTCATCATCGACACCACCACAAGCAGGCACGCAGGCCAAAAAACGAACGCTCGCCATGGGACGCACGTTAAGCACCGGATGCTCGAGCTCGAGCTGACGGGCCGCAAACAAGCCGAGCAGCACAAGGGCGGCGAAGAGCGTCACGATGCCGGAAATCAGATTGGTCGAGAACTCGCCTACGGAATACACAAATGCCGTAATGCCGGCAGCGAGCAAAACAACCGACAGAATATCAAGCGTGGTGTTCGAGCGCTCTCCGACATTCTGAACAAGCTTTACGCCCGCCGCAGCGACCGCAATGCCGCCCACCAACGGCACTACGAACACCGCTCTCCAGCCAAACAACGTGCACATAAGACCGCTGATCACGGGTCCAAACGCCGGCCCTAGCGTAATGCAGGCACCGCCCAGACTCAGATACAGACCGAGCTTCTCGCGCGGGGCGCAAGACAGCACCACGTTCATCATGAGCGGGAACAAGATGCCCGATCCCGCAGCCTGCAAAATACGGCTTGGCAGCAAAACGCTAAACGACGGAGCGAACAGGCACAGGACTTCGCCGGCGACCATGCATCCGCATGCGAAAAACAGCAGCTTGCGCGTCGAGAAACGGCCGGACAGGAAGGCCATGACGGCCGTAAAGATCGACGTCACGATCATGTAGCCCGAAACGAGCCACTGCGCCGTGGTGGCACTCACCGAAAAGGCCGCCATAATGTCGTGCAACGCCACGTTAATGATGTTCTCGTTAAACGCGACAACAAAGGCTGCAATATACATAACGACGAGAATCGTCGCAGTGGCCGATGGCGTTACTTGAACTTGTTGCTGAGATTTGCTCCCCATGCATTTCCTTCCTCTTGGAACGACAGTCGCATCGCCCCAGAGGAACAGTCCAGGGCGAAAAATGAGCCCTAGACTTACGCCAGACGCCGTACGCGACGAATCTGGCAACATGGTCCAACGTCGAAAGATTGTAACGCGGACGCACAGCTTTCCTTCCGCGCTATTATTAAAAGTCCACGAAAGCATGAGACATGAGGAGCCCGCCATGATTAAGCCCATCATGAAATCCGAGTTCTTTTTGCGTCTGCCTTCCGAAGACGCGGGACCCGACGATGCCGCGACCGGGCAGGATCTCCTGGATACACTCCACGAGCATGAGCGCGAGTGCGTGGGCCTCGCCGCCAACATGATCGGCGTGCGCAAACGCATCATCTGCGTAAAGGACGGCAGCAAGTCGCTGCTTATGTACAACCCGCAGATTCTTGAGCAGGTCAATGCCTACCAGACGAGCGAAGGATGCCTCTCGCTGATCGGCGAGCGTCCCTGTACCCGCTATCGCCGCATTAAGGTTGAGTATCTGGACGAGAACTTCGTCCACCGCATCAAAAACTTCTCGGGCTACACCGCCGAGATCATCCAACACGAAATCGATCATTGCAACGGCGTCGTTATATAGTTCCGCCGATTCAAGAAAGCTCCCTGCAGCAAAACAACTGCAGGGAGCTTTTCATAGTGCGGAGCTTCTATCCCACTAGCTCTGGCGGTAATGGTCGAAGAAGTCGGCAAGGTCTTCGAGCGACTCTTTGAGCACTTCCATACGCGGCAGGTACACGATGCGGAAGTGATCAGGCTCATCCCAGTTAAAGCCGCCGCCGCGGGTGATCAGGATCTTCTTCTCGTGTAGCAGGTCAAGGGCAAACTGCTCGTCATCGGTGATGTTGAACTTCTTAACATCCATCTTGGGGAAGATGTAGAACGCCGCACGCGGCTTGACCACCGAGATGCCGTCAATCTTGTTGAGCGCCTCATACACAAAGTTGCGCTGCTCGTAGACACGGCCGCCGGGGCGGATGTAGTCGTTGACGGACTGATGGCCACCGAGCGCCGTCTGAACGATCGACTGAGCCGGCACGTTGGAGCACAGGCGCATGTTGGAGAGCATGTTGATGCCCATGATGAAGTCGCTCATGCAGCGCTGGTTGCCCGAAAGCACCATCCAGCCAATACGATAGCCCGCGATCATGTGCGACTTGGACAGACCGCTAAAGGTGACGCAGGGCAGATCGGGAGCGAGCGAGGCAATCGAGACGTGCTCGTAGCCGTCCATGCACAGGCGGTCGTAGATCTCATCAGCAAAGATCATCAGCTGATGCCTGCGTGCAACCTCGACGATGCCCTCGAGCACCTCGCGCGGATAGACGGAACCCGTGGGGTTGTTGGGGTTGATGATGACGAGGGCTTTGGTCGCGCTCGTGATCTTGGACTCCATATCCTCCAGGTCGGGATACCAATCCGCCTGCTCATCGCACAGATAGTGCACGGGATGACCGCCGGCAAGGGTTGCGCACGCCGTCCAGAGCGGATAGTCGGGGCTGGGGATCAGAATCTCGTCGCCATTGTCGAGCAGCGCGTTCATCGAAAGCTGAATGAGCTCGGACACGCCGTTGCCCGTGTAGATATGCTCCATCTGAACGTTGGGCAAGCCCTTGATCTGCGAATACTGCATGATCGCCTTGCGCGCGGAGAACAGGCCACGCGAGTTGGAATACCTTCGCAGTCGGGCAGCTGCTGGCGCATGTCCTTGATGACCTCATCGGGCGTGCGGAAACCGAAGGGCGCCGGGTTGCCGATATTGAGCTTGAGGATGCGCTCGCCCTCGTCCTCCATACGGGCGGCCTCGTCGACGACGGGACCGCGCACGTCATACAGGACGTTATCGAGCTTGGTGGATTTAGAAAAAGTACGCATGGTGGTGCTCCTTGCAATTTGAGCTGAGGGATGGGGTTCGGGCTTGGAATCGTTGCGGGGTGATGATGCCTCGCCTTGATCGGCGTCGCCGGCAAGCAGCCAGGTAACATCGACCTCCAAAATACGGGCGAGCAGCTCAGCCACATCGCGCCGCGGAATCGTCTTGCCGCTCACATATTGGCTCATCTGACTCTTGCCGAGTTTTTGCCGAGCATCTCCGATGCGCGGATCACGTCCGACTGGCGAACGTCGCGATCGGACATAGCCTGTCGCAGACGATCGCTAAACGTCTCTTGGGCCACTAGAACCTCCTTGCTGGCAAAGTTCAATTTATACAACACGAATTGAACCTGAGTTCAATTTAGGCAGCAGTATAACGCCGTGCTATTTCGAAAAGTTCAATTTCAAAAATAAAATGAGCAAGACCTCGAGATTTATCCCAAGGCGATAACGACGTGCACGCATTTAGAGGTATTCGAGGAAACGAGCGGCGGCAAGCGAAACATCGGCCGTTCGATATATGGCGTTGATCTGCCGATGGGGATGCCCCTCGAGCGGACGCACAGCAACATCGAACTGGCAGCGACGCAAGATGAGCGCGGGAAGAATGCTCACGCCCAGGCCATCCTCGACCATAGCCATAATCGCATAGTCATCCCAAGTCGACAGTTTTGAGCGCACCGCCAGCCCCGCCCGACGGAATAGCGGCGTAATCTCATCATCGGTACCCCGTTCCAGCAGAATAAACTGCTCTCTTGCCAAATCGGTAAGAGAGACGAACTCCGCCGTGGCAAGCAACGAATCTGTCGGCACCACCGCCATCAGCTCATCACACACTAAAGACCGTGATGCCATGCCGTTTTCTCGGGGCTCACGCGGGATAAAGCCCAGGTCGCAGCGCCCCTCCGCCACCCATTGTTTCAATCTCTGAGTAATCGCCCATCAGCAACTCATAATCGACGTCCGGGTGATCGGCGCGAAAACGCGCAATGACCGGTGGCAGCACGTGGGTCGCCACACTCGAAAACGTACCAATGCAGATCTTGCCGCGCATGAGCCCACGCATCTCGTCCACGTGTCGCTGCAGGCGGCCAAACTCCTCGCAGAGCGCCTCAACCGCCGGCATGATCTGCCGCCCATCGGCAGAAAGCACCACACCCCTCG
>ENA-OPYV01000149-OPYV01000149.1-human-gut-metagenome-genome-assembly--contig:-NODE-149-length-21611-cov-2.396807_pt1 | contig 21611 bp, 24 predicted proteins | sample MGYA00242474_ERZ504485 | MGnify/ENA primary metagenome ERZ504485 (study PRJEB26092, sample SAMD00036263) | human gut metagenome | host: Homo sapiens | study: EMG produced TPA metagenomics assembly of...
GGTCATAGAGCAGCACCCGCCCTCCCCGGCGTAGAGCAGCTCCGCCGAGCCCCGTCGCAGCACCTCCAGCATGTTTAAGTAGAGCAGCCTATTTCGGTTCAGACAGGCCAGCGCGGTTTCGTTTAAAGACATGGCGCACCTCCTTATAAAGTGGCAGAGAGATGACGAAGCTGGTAAGCCGTCCGTTGCTCTCGCAGCGGATGTTCCCTCCGTGGCTCTCCACGATCTCCTTGGCGATGGCCAGCCCCAGCCCGGTGCCGCCGGTTTCCTTGCTGCGGCTTTTGTCCACTCGAAGAAGCGTTCAAAGATACGCTCCCGGTATTTCTCCGGTATGCCGATGCCGGTGTCGGCCACCTGTAAGGCGGTGCCGCCCTGCTCCGGGCGCAGGGTTACCGTGACACTGCCTTGGGGCTTGTTGTAGCGAATGGCGTTGTCGCACAGGTTGTAGAGCAGTTCCTCCAGCAGGCTTTTGTTGCCCTTAATGTAAATGGGCGCTTCCGGTGCCGCCAGGTGCAGGTCTACCGTTCGGCTTTGGGCGTTGATTTGCAGGGACTGCACGCAGTCCGACGCCAATTCCGTTAAATTCACTTCTTCAAAGAGGATCTCGCCGTCGTTCTCCTCCAGCTGGGACAGTTGAATAATATCCTCTGCCAAAGACACCAGCCGCAGCGCCTGCTTGCGAATGGTGTGGGCAAAGGGCTTTATGTCCTCCGGCCGAGCCATTCCGTTTTCGATCAATTCAGCATAACCGGCAATGGAGGTCAGTGGGGTTTTCAGTTCGTGGGACACATTGGCGGTAAATTGCTTTTTTTGTTTTTCCAGCTGGCGCTTTTTTTTCATTATTGGCCTGGATCTTCTCCACAAAGGGGCGCAGCTCTTTTTCGGTTTGTACCCGGTCAATGTGGTCGATGTGTTCGCCCAACTGTTCCAGCGGTTGAATAATTGCGCCGGTAATGGCGTAGCTAACCGGCACGGAAGCTCCCAGCACTGCCGCTAAAATGCCCAGTACATAGGGCAGTTCCTTGCGGATGATGGCGCCGGTCAAGGCACCGGTGTCGCCGTGTGCTACTGTCAGCGCCAGGGTGATGAGCACCACGGTGGCGATCACTGCCAGAGCGGTAAAGCAAAATACACGGAAAAAGACTTTCTTACGCATGATCAGTCACCGATCTTGTAGCCCACATTGCGAATGGTTTTAATGGCGTCCCCGGCGGTGCCCAGCTTTTTGCGTAGGGACTGGATATGTACATCCACCGTGCGGTTTGCCGTGTTCAAATCGTAGCCCCAAATTTTTCCATCAGGGAGTCCCTGGTGAGCACAATGCCCCGGTTCTTCATCAGGTACTTGAGAATTTCGTATTCTTTATAGGTCAGCTCCACTTCGTTGCCGTCTACCTGCACGGTGTGTCGGCTCACGTCTATGCGAATGGTGCCGTAGTTCAGATCCTCTTTCTTCACCCGGTCAATGCGGCGCAGCAGCGCCTTTACCCGAGAGATCAGCTCCATCACCCCAAAGGGCTTGGTTATATAGTCGTCGGCGCCGGAGTCCAGCCCCTTAACTGCGTCGATCTCGCCGGTTTTGGCAGTCACCAGGATCACCGGCAGTTTGCTGTAAGCGGGGGTGGAGCGAATGGTCTCCAGCACTTTCAGTCCGTCTGTGCCCGGCAGCATAATGTCCAGCAGGATCAGATCCGGCAGGTGGCTCTCCATTTGGGCGAAGAAATCCCGGCTGCTCTCAAATCCCAGCGTTTCAAATCCGGCGCTCTTTAGCGCATAGCTTTCCAGCTCTCGAATACTGGCATCGTCCTCTACAATATAGATCTTTTGGCTCACACCGTCACCTCCTACTCCCTTTAGCATAGCAAAAATTCGCCGTTAGTGCAATGCGTATTTGCGCAAATAATCCTCAAAGCTTTCCATAAACCGGGCGTCTCTTGGCTCTTTACGCTCTTTAAGTAGCGATGGGTCTGGTAGCTGCCCTGGCTCAGCTCAATAATGCACACAGCCAGATTGGAGCAGTGGTCCGCAATGCGCTCAAAGCTGTTGATGATGTCAAAGAACAGCATACCGGTCTCAATGGTGCATTCCCCGGCCTGCAAGCGCTTGGTGTGGCGGGCGCGCAGCTCTGCCTTTAAGTTGTCAATCACCTGCTCCAGCGGCTCAATGGTTTGGGCGGCAGCCACATCGTTCTCAATAAAGGCGTTGGTGGCCTTGGTGATGATCTCCTGCACGGCGCTGCTCATCACTTCCAGTTCCTTGGAGGCTTCCTTGGAGAAGTGAATCTTGTCCTCGTGCATGGTGCGCTTGGTTTTTAGAATATTCACTGCGTAGTCGCCGATTCGTTCAAAGTTGCCGATGGCGTGGGACAGCTTGCTCACCTGCATACTGTTCTCCAGGCTCAGCTGCATGCTGCTGATCTTGACCAGGTAGGTCTCCAGTTCGTCCTCAAAGGCATCCAGCGCCTTTTCATTTTGGTGAATCGCCTCGCTGTCTTTCTTATTGTAGACCCGGATGAAGCCCAGGGACAGCAGGGTGTTTTTCTGCGCCAGGCGGGCCATATCGTTGGTGCGCTCCCGGCACTTCTCAATGGCAAAGGACGGGGACATCAAAAAGCGCTCCTCTACCAGTGCGTCGCTGTCTGCGGCAGCGGGCTGCGTCTTGTCTGCCTTGTCCCGCACGATTAGGCAGGACAGTTTTTCCAGCTGCTCGCCAAAGGGGAACAGCAGCACAGTGCAAAATACATTGAATGCGGTGTGAATGGCGGCAATGTCTGCGCCGTTCACCGCTTTGTCCAAAAAGGCAAAGTGGAAGATGGCATTGGCACCGTAGAACAGCGCCATACCGCACACCACGCCGATGATGTTAAAGGTTAGGTGAATGACAGCGGTGCGCTTGGCGTTTTTGTTGGTGCCGATACTGGAGATCAGCGCCGTGATGCAGGTGCCGATATTCTGCCCCAAAATAATGGGAAATGCGGCGCCCACGGAGATGGCACCGGTGGCGGACAGTGCTTGCAGAATACCCACGGAAGCGGAAGAACTTTGAATGATGGCGGTGAGGATCATACCCACCAGCACGCCCAGAATGGGATTAGAGAACATGGTGAACACGCCGGTAAAGGCCGGATCGCTCTCCAGCGGTGCCACAGCTCCGCTCATAGCCTCCATGCCGAACATCAGGGTAGAGAAGCCAAGGAGAATGGAACCCAGTTCCTTCTTCTTCTCGCTTTTGCAGAACATATAGAGTACAATGCCGATCAGCGCCAGTATCGGGGAGAAGGTGCTGGGTTTCAGCATGGTCAAGAATACATTGCTGCTCTCAATGCCGGTGAGCGACAGCAGCCAGGAGGTGATACAGGTGCCGATATTGGCGCCCATAATAATGCCCACCACTTGGTTCAGTGCCATAATGCCGGAATTTACAAAGCCCACGGCCATCACGGTCACGGCGCTGGAGGACTGGATCACGGCGGTCACGCCGGCGCCCAGCAGCACGCCCTTAATGCGGTTGTTGGTCATTTTTTCCAGCACGGACTCGAATTTGCCGCCGCCCATTTTTTCCAGGCCGCTGCCCATCACATTCATGCCAAAGAGAAAGAGTGCCAGACCGCCGATCAGGCTTAAGAAGTTGAAAATTGTCATCGGATATACCCCGCTGTTTTCTGTTTTGTCTTGTTTTTTATTTCGTTCCCACTTAGCATATAGGAAGTCTGTTAAGTTTGAATTCGGCCAATGTTAAATTTGGGTTAAATGTTCTGCGACAAAAAGACCGGATATTTTGTCGGAAAGTGCGCGAATTTGGCTGTAAACGGTGGTTGACGATTGGCGATGAGTATGGTATAGTCATAGTGTACTACTATGTATAGTACAGAGAACGAGAAAAAGGAGCGTGCACGGTTGTTTCATATAGATAATCGCAGTCGGGTGCCCATTCACCAGCAGCTGCAAGCGCAGATCGTGCGGTATGTGTCCCTGGGGCTGTTGCTGCCGGACCAGCAGCTGCCGTCGGTGCGTGCCATGGCACAGCAACTGGGCATTAACCCCAACACGGTACAAAAGGCCTATGCCGCTCTGGAGATGAACGGCGTGCTTTATACAGTAGCCGGGCGGGGTGCCTTTATTTCGCCGGAGAAGGATCAGCTGTCCCAGTTTAAGAAGCTGGCGGCAGATCGTTTTGCCGCAGCGGTACAGGCAGCGGCAGACGCCGGCCTGACCCGGCAGGCGCTGGAGCAGATTGTAGAAGAACAGATGGAGAGGAGGGACCGAGATGATTGAAATTCAAGATGTGAGCAAGCAGTTTGACTGCGTTACCGCCTTGCGCCACTTGACGCTGAAGGTGCAGGACGGCTCCGTTTTGGGCTGGTAGGTTCTAACGGCGCCGGTAAGTCCACGCTGCTGCGCATTTTGGCCGGTGTGTATCGGCCGGACAGCGGGCGGGTGCTCATTAACGGCCAGGCGCCTTTTGAGAACGAGCAGGTCAAGCGCAGCACTGTGTTTATCTCGGACTATCCGTATTTAGCTCCCACCGCCACCGTGCGGCGGCTGGCACGGCTGTACCGCAGCGTGTATCCCGGGTGGAGCGAGGACTACTTTGCCCGGATGGAAAAGCTGTTCCCCATTTCCTTTGACGCTCGGCTGGGCAAGATGAGTAAGGGTATGCAGCGCCAGGCGGCGATTCTGCTGGGGTTGTCCACCCAACCTCGCTGTATCTTGTTTGATGAGATTTTTGACGGCCTGGACCCGGTGGTGCGGGAACTGGTGAAGAAACTGCTGGTGGACTTTGTGGCAGAGAACGGCGCGTCTGTGATGATCGCCAGCCACAATTTGCGAGAGCTGGAGGATGTGTGCGACCATGTGGGGCTGCTCCATCGGGGCGGTGCCTTGTGCGAGGACGACCTGGATCGGCTGAAGCTGGGGATCACCCGCTTGCAGTTTGCATTGGCGGATCCGGCGGATTTTGAAACGGTGCGCGCCGGGCTGAATTTGCTCAAATGCAGCCAGCAGGGCAAGCTGTTTGAGATGACGGTGCGGGGCACGGAGACAGAGACTTTGGCGCTGGTGCAGCGGCTGCATCCGCTGTTTTGCGAGACCCTGCCGATTACTTTGGAAGAATTATTTATCAGCGAAATGGAGGTGGCCGGTTATGACATCAACAAGGTCATCTAAGTGGGTGCTGTTTTCCGCTTTGCAGCGGGAGGGGCGCCGTATGTCTGTTTGGCTGGCATTGTTTCCGTTTTTAGGCTTCTTGTATGCGCTGTGCCACGGCCTTTTGCAGGCACTTATGAATCAGGATACCGACACTGTCGCCGCGCAGGATCAGACGGTGCGCATTTTTGGCAGTATAGCGCTGTTTTTGTCCGCCGCCACAATCATGGCGGGGGCGTTCTTTGCTATATCCGCTTTTCGCTTTCTGTACAGTCGGCGGCAAAGTGATTTCTATTTATCCCTGCCGGTGACTCGGCGCACTTTTTACTTTGTCAAGTGGGTGATGGGGGAACTGGTACTTTTGCTGGCCTTTTGCGGCGCGGGATCGGATGCTGGTTGTTGCCTCAGCTGATTCCTCGCAAGTGGCATGTTCAACTGGATGCCGGTTACGGCCTGCGGCTGCTGGCAGTTGCCTTTGCAGCGGCGGCGGCCTTCTACTGTATTTGTTTGCTATGCGCCGTTACGGCAGGCAAGGTGTGGCAATACTGGACCCTGCTTATCGGTATCGGCGGCTGTTTGCCCCTGGGACTGATTTCTTATGCAGAGTTGTTTCCCGCTTTCCTGTCCGGGCTGAACCAGCAGCCGGTACGGATTGTGCACTGGTCAGCCCTATCGCGTATGTGCCTTTGGGGTACAGGGAGGTGTTTGATTTTTCGCTATTTGCTGCTGGCGGCTTTTCTGGTGGGGGCAGTCAGCTTCTTTGCCGGACTGTTCTTTTATCGGCGGCGCTCCGGCGAGTGCGCGGAGCAGACCCTGTCCACACCGGTGGTCTATGTGCTGGCCACCACCGGGGCGGCGCTGAGCCTGGTGTGTTTGCCTATGCTGCTAACCTTGCAGGCCAATCAGTATGGCGTGTATGCGCTGCTGTGTGGTGCCGGTGTGGGCGTGATGACCCTGGTGTGTACCTTGGTGTACACCCACAAGGTCGTTAATCCCACTGCCGCGGTGCTGTGCAGTACCTTAGTGGTGGTGACCGTTGGCACCGTGTGCCTTTTAGGCGTGCAGGGCAGCGACTACCGCAACAAGGTGCCGGCAGCAGAGGATGTGGCGCAGGTGACGGTGCAGCCTATGGTGCAGGACCCGCTGGTGGATCTGCCGGATTATATGTTGGAGCCGGGTACGCATTCGGTTTCTACCGATACGACAGAGCCGCAAGAGCTGGAATCCAGCTATACTTTTACGGACCCGGCGTCCGTGGCTGCCATTGTGCAGCTGCATCGGGATTGCATTACCGCAGCAGAGACTGAGGTGCTGGGCGGCAGCGGCTTTAAGTCCAGTTTTCGATATAAATTAAAGAACGGCAAGGTCCTGACCCGGATCTATACCGCTTACGGGGATAAAGGCGCCAATGTGATCCGCTCCACCAAGGAATATAAGCAGCAACAGCCCTTTGTGAAGAACAGCGCCAAGGAGAACCTGCTGCTGGTGTCCTTAATCAGCACGGAGCGGGACGATTTGTACTGGAACCAGACCATGGAGGACAATCGGGGCGAGGTGCAGGTGGATCAGACCGCCTACTACCCTGCCATTCGGGCGGATTTTATGGAGCTGACCCGGACGGACTGGACCTATATGAATATGCAAGACGCGTCCTGGAGCACCGTGTCCTTTGCCATTTACCAGGTGCGCCCGGGCACGGACAGCAAGACCCGCCGCCAACTGCAAAAGATGGACCCGGAGGCCTTGCGTACCTATTATAACCGCTTTTACAGCACCCATACAGACAGCGATCCGCCGTGCCCGGTGGTGCGCTCGGTGGTGTATCTGCCCAATCAGTCCGGCGGGGCAAATCGCACCTTAAAGCTGCTGCAAAAAGACGGCTTTATCTATGGGGCGCAGACCACGCTGCCGTCTGCCGATCAGGTGGAGACTATGCTGGTATCGCCGATTTGTACGGTGACAGCTGATTATACCGAAGGGGACGGCTGCCTGCTGGGCGAGCCGGACAGTGAGGACGGCTATTACCTGACCCGCCCGGAGAGTCTGTTGGGCGGCCAGGTGGTGCGCAAGAACTTTGCGTCCCTTTATACCGATCCGTTCCGTACGGTAACGGACCGAAAAGCCATTGCCCGCACGCTTGCCGGTGTACAGCCGGGCGCTGACCAAATGGAACGGCTGAAGAAAGCAAAGCAGGGCTATGCCGTTAGCTTGATCACCAAGGACGGCAAGGCCACCAAGATGTATTTTGTGCCTACTGCCTATGGGTATGAGCGGGGAAAGCGTACAACGGACGCTGCAAGCGATCTGGCCTATGCGCTGGGATAATCCGTGCTTATAAAGCAAAGAGGAAAGGACCGTATCTCTCAGATACGGTCCTTTTTGCATTCTATGTATATCAGGTCAGGCCAAGGCGATCATGAAAGTGCCTGCCACCACCAGTGCCAGCGCCAATAGGCTGCGGCGGGTCTGCTTCTCTTTTAAGAAGATGGCGGACAGTGCCACGGCAAAGAGCATGGAGCACTTGTCGATGGGCACCACCACGCTGGCGCTGCCGGTTTGCAGCGCCCGGTAGTAGCACAACCAGCTGCGCCGGTGGTGATCCCGGACAGCACCAGAAGTACGGCGTCCCGGCGGGTCATCTTTTTCCAGTCGCCGTCCTCTTTCTTGCCCAGCACAATGGCCCAGGCAAAGATCAGCACCACCACGGTGCGCAGGGCGGTGGCCAGGGTGGAGTCCATATCCTGCACGCCCACCTTGCCCAGTATGGACTGCAGCGCGGCAAAGACGGCGCTGCCCGCGGCGTAAAACAGCCAGCCTTTTTCTCCCTTTTTTGGCGTCGCCCTTTTCCAGCATTAGGGCTGTGCCGGCGATCATCACGGCGATTCCCAGCCCGGTGAGCCAGTGAAACGGCTCGCGGAAGAAGATCAGCGCCAGAAGAATGGTCAGAAAAGTGGAGGATTTGTCCACCGCTACCACCTTGCTCAGGTTGCCGATGGACAGGGCCTTAAAGTAGCACAGCCAGGACAGTCCGGTGGCGGTGCCGGACAGGGCCAGGAACACCAGTGCCCGTGGGGTAATGGTGGAGACGGCGTTTTGGCACCCTACCACAAAGACCATCAGCCAGGAGAAGATCAGCACCACGCCGGTGCGAAAGGCAGTGGCAAAGTCCGAGGACACCGGATTTGATCCCCGCCTTGGCCAGTACAGAGGTAGCACCGGCAAAAAAGGCGCTGCCTACGGCAAATAAGATCCACATAAAGGTCCCACTTCTTTCCATCAAAAAAGCCCCGCCGCCCGGTAAAGTACCGCAGCGCCGGGGCGTGCTTTTTGTTAAGATACAAAGGCGTAAATGCCAACACCCAGCCCGCTGCAAGCCATCAGCAGAGCCAGAATAATGGCGGTCACCTTGACCCATTTTTGCTGCATATTCTCTCTACTTCCTTTCTGTTATGCCATCCATGCGGCGCTTTCGTCTATGAGCTGCTGCCCCATTTTCTGGGCAACGGCTTTGTCTGCGGCTACGGCGGTCACATAGGTTTTGATCTTCGGCTCCGTGCCGGAGGGGCGCACGATCAGCTTGCAGCCGTTCTCCGCCTTGTATTCCAGCACATTGGATTTGGGCAGGTCAATGGGGGTGGACTTGCCGCTAACCAAGTCGGTGGATAGGGAACTTTGGTAGTCGCTGTGTTCCACTACCGGGCTGTCGCCCAGAGATTTTGGCGGATTTTGGCGCAGGTGGTTCATGATCCCGGCCATCTTTTCCATACCGGCCTCGCCCTCAAAGGTGTAGCTGACCACTGCGTTGTCATAGTAGCCGTAGTCGGCGTAAATTTTGTCCATCACATCGCCCAAACTCAGCCCTTGCAGCTTGTAGTAGGCGGCCATTTCGCAAATGAGCATACTGGCCACCACGGCGTCCTTATCCCGGGCATGGGTACCGGCCAGATAGCCGTAGCTTTCCTCAAAGCCCATCACAAAGTCGTCTGCACGGCCCTGGGACTCCAGCTGCGTCACCACCTCGCCGATGTACTTAAATCCGGTGAGCAGATTTTTAAAGGTGCAGCCGTAGCGGGCAGCAATGGCCTGGGCCAGGTCGGTGGATACAAAGGACTTCACTGCCACGCTGTTTTGGCTCAGGGTGCCTTTTTGCTTTCGCATTTCCAGCAGGTAATTCAGCAGCATAGCGCCCACTTCGTTGCCGCTCATCAGCCGTACTTTGCCCCCTTGCATCACCGCAATGCCTACCCGGTCGCAGTCCGGGTCGGTTGCCAGCAGCAGATCGGCGTGGATATTTTCGTTCATTTTCAGTGCCAGTTCAAAGGCCTGCTTGATCTCCGGGTTCGGGTAGGGGCAGGTGGGGAAGTTGCCGTCCGGCAGCTCCTGCTCCGGCACCACATACACATGGGGCACGCCGATCCGGTCAAGGATCGCCCGTACCGGCTTATTGCCGGTGCCGTTTAGGGGGGTGTAGATCACTTTCAGGTCTGCCTTTTGGCACACGCCCCGGTTCATACACTGGGTCTCTACCGCGTCCAAAAAGGCGGTCATCATCTTTTCGCCAATGAATTCCACGGTGCCGTCTGCCACAGCGGCGTCAAAGTTCGCTTTCTGAATGCCGGTGAAGTAGTCCACCTTTTCAATATAATGGTAAGTCTCCGCCGCCTCGTCGTCGGTCATTTGGTAGCCGTTTTTGTTGTAACACTTGTAGCCGTTATACTTGGCCGGGTTGTGGGAGGCGGTGAGAATAATGCCGCTCTTGGCGCCCAGCTGCCGCACCGCAAAGGACAGGCAGGGGGTGGGCTCCAACTCTTGATAAAGATATACCTTAATGCCGTTGCCCGCCAGCACAGCAGCCGCCTCTTTGGAGAACAGGTCGCTCTTGATCCGGGAGTCATAGCCGATGGCCACGGACGGGTGGTCGTATTTGGCGTTCAGATAATCGGCCAGCCCTTGGGTGGCACGGCCTACGGTGTACACATTCATACGGTTTGTACCGGCGCCGATCACGCCTCGTAGCCCGGCGGTGCCGAACTCCAGTGAGCGGTAGAACCGGTCGCGAATTTCCTCATCCTGTCCGGCGATGGCTTGCAGCTCTGCCTGCAGGTCCGGATCAGCGGTGGCCTTTTCCAGCCACTGGGTATAGAGTTCTGTGGTATTCATACTGTCACCTTTGCCTTTCTTTGACGATGGGTCTGTCTCTTTCCGCTCCTCATCACGCTATTATTTTAATCCCAATTTACACCGGTGTCAATAAGCATTGTCAAACGGCTGTCGGCGTGTATAATAAAAGCAGAAAATCAGGAGAAGAGGTCGTTATTATGTATGCTAAGGTGGAGAGCTTGGGTCTGAACGGGCTGGACGCTTTTTCCGTTACGGTAGAGGCGGACATCAGCACCGGTCTGCCCCGGTTTGACATTGTAGGTCTGCCGGATATGGCGGTGCGAGAGAGTCGGGAGCGGGTGCGGGCGACCATTAAGAACGGGGGCTACCAGTTCCCGGTGTCCCGTATGACGGTAAATATTGCCCCGGCAGATGTAAAGAAAGAGGGCGCCGTTTACGACCTGCCGGTGTTTGTGGCACTGATGAAAGCCAGCGGCCAAATTCACGGCAGCACCGACGGCTGTGCCTTTTTAGGCGAGCTGTCTCTGGACGGCGAAATCCGGCCCTGCACCGGGGTGCTGCCCATGGTGCTGTGCGCCCGGGAAAAAGGGCTGCACGCGGTGTTTGTTCCCGCTGCCAATCGGGACGAGAGCAGCATAGTGGAGGGCATAGATGTGTTGCCGGTGGCCCATGTGCGCCAGGTGTTGGATCACTTGCAGGGTAAGGCACCGGTAGAGCCTTGCTACCGGGCATTTTCCCCGGAGGAGGACACGCTGGAGTACCTGGACTTTGCAGATGTTAAGGGGCAGCAAAACGCCAAGCGGGCGCTGGAGATCGCAGCTGCCGGGGGACATAACTGCTGATGATCGGCCCGCCGGGCACCGGCAAGTCTATGCTGGCTAAGCGGCTGCCGTCTATTTTGCCGGAAATGACCTTTGAGGAGCAGATCGAGACCACCAAGATCTATTCTATTGCCGGGGCACTGCCCAGCGGCACCCGGCTGATCAGCCACCGACCTTTTCGCAGTCCACACCACACGGTATCACCCCAGGGACTTACCGGCGGCGGTGCGGTGCCCAAGCCCGGCGAGATTAGCCTGGCCCATAACGGAGTGCTGTTTATGGACGAGTTCCCGGAGTTTGACCGGCGTACGAAGGAGTCTCTGCGCCAGCCGTTGGAGGACGGTGTGATCACCATTTCCCGCGCCGGGGGCAGCCTAACCTATCCCTCTAATATTATGGTGGTGGCGGCGATGAACCCTTGCCCCTGCGGATTTTTGGGTCATCCCACCAAGGACTGCACTTGCAGCCAGGCGGCGGTGAACCGCTACCGGGACAAGGTCAGCGGTCCCATTTTGGATCGGATTGACCTGCATGTGGAGGTGCAGAGCGTGGACTATGCCCAGTTGGCAGATACCACCCGGGGCGAACCAAGCAGCGCCATTCGGCAGCGGGTGAACCGGGCACGCCAAATGCAGGCGCGGCGCTTTGCAGGCACCGGCATTACCTGCAATGCCAAAATGCCGCCCCAAATGACCAAGGACTGTTGCCGCCTGACGGAGGATGCCTCCGCTTTGCTGCAAATCAGCTTTGATAAATTAGGGTTGTCTGCCCGGGCGTATGACAAAATTTTACGCATTGCCCGCACCATTGCGGACCTGGAGCAGACAGAGGAAATCAACGGCGCCCACATCTCGGAGGCGCTGCAATACCGGGCACTGGACCGGAAATACTGGAACCGATAAGAAGGGAGCGACTGGGATGGACGCAAGAATAGAAGAAACCATCAAGAACTTAAAAAGACGAGGCTTTGAGCCGTATTATTTGGAGAGCCGGGCACAGGTGCTGCCCCTGGTGCAAAAGCTGGTGCCTGCGGGCAGCAGCGTGTCCCACGGCGGATCGGAGACCTTAAAGGAAGTGGGCGTGATCGACCTGCTCTCCGGTGGGGATTATCAATATATCAACCGGGCCGGACTGGAGGGCGAGGCGCTGCGCCAATGCTACCAGGATGCCTTTGGCTGTGACGCCTATTTCACTTCTTCCAACGCCATTACCACCGACGGGGTGCTTTATAATGTGGACGGCAACTCCAACCGGGTGGCCTGCATTGTGTTTGGCCCCCGCCAGGTGATTATGATCGGTGGGGCGCAACAAGATCGTAGACACTTTTTGACCAGGCGGTAGAGCGGGGTAAAGCGCATTGCTGCTCCCCGCAACACCCAGCGGCTCCATTGCAAGACCCCTTGCGCCGCTACCGGCCACTGCATCAGCTTGGATCAGGAGAATCCCGCTCTGTGCGACGGCTGCTTTAGTCCCCAGCGGGTGTGCTGCAACTATGTGACCACCGCCTTTGACCGCCACATCGGCCGCATTAAGGTGCTGATCGTGGACGAGGAACTGGGTTATTGATTTATTGTATTGCCCGATTACCTATGTGTACATGAAAGGTGCCCCATACGATGGAATACCCATCGTATGGGGCACCTTTTTAGATTTAACTGGCGATAGACTCGATATTTTCTAATGTTAAGATCATATCACTGTCGGAAGAATAGACCCATTTACGGTCTTTGTATTTTTCCAAGCACGAGTATATTCTGATTTTTCACTTTTTTATCATTTACCTCGTATGTTGGTGTCTTTCCTTCAGGTGTATCTCCCGCATTATTAAATAGAGTTACAACCTTCTTGCAAGTACCTGCGTCTATCCTGTATATTGTCCTAGTTTCGACGCCGTGATAACAAACATCCGAAGACACTAATTCTCCTTTTTCGATATAACCAATCATGCCATATGTGCCGCCTAAATCACCAACCAATTTGACTACTTTTGAATTTATACAGGTGTAAACATGTGCTGCGGCAGAATGCCCATTATCATCGCGTATCACAAGTTCCGGAGCGTCGTCATTATCTATGTACACAAGGCTAAAACCGCACGCTTCAGGATAGTCTGCTTCAGCCAAATACTTTTTTAAAAAGTTGGTATATGCCTTGCGCCAGTTGCCGACCGTTGGGTGCTTTTCTGCTTGTGTAGTGGCCGGCTTTGTGGTTGTTGGTTTGGGCGTGGTACATTTAGCCACTATTTTTCCTGACTCAATATGCCATTGCTTTTTTTATTTCGCTGCTTTTACTGTCCCAGATTTTCCAGGATATTTTTATCTTTAACTTGCCCAAGACGCTATCTTGCGAATTTATAAATAGGTCGAGCGGTACATAGGCTTTGATGTCTAAACAGCCGTATTTGTTTGTGGACGCGTCGGCATTAAATACACCTATGGTCCCGCCAAAGTCAAACATATCTACATTAAATACTTCGCCTGCGATACAGATTTCCGGATTTACATAGCCCTTTACTTTTAATTCCAAATCGGTTTGCGGTGATGTGTTGGTTTGCCGGAATATGGGCAGTGCGCCTTGCTTGTATTTCATGGTTTCCGTTACCGTGGTTGAAGAAATGACAGACACATTTCCGTCTATGCCAATCTTTACGGTTATCTTTATTGCCGCGCCCAGCACGCCAAAAAGCTTTGCGTCCACGCGCACCGGTATTTTAGTTTCGGTTTTACCGGATACGGATATTTTGGATTCCAGGTCATAAGAGAGGTGTGCGTTACAGTTTTTGACAGTAATACCTACTGCATTGAATTCATCAACTCGCATGATTAACTTTTTGAGCGATATAGTACCGCTGATTTTTACATTGCCTACCTTTTGGAGAGTTTTATATCGTAGTTGAATGGGCTGGTGCTTGTGCTTGTTGGGATTTCGTTCCCTGCTAAGGCCAATGGCGTAATCGCGGCGGGCGTAACGGTTGGTGTAGTATCGGCATTTCCTGTTTCAATTTTCACAGTTGTATCTTTGTCGGAGGATGAAACAGCTGTTACTACCGGCGACGCTTCACCTGAAAATGTGTATGCGCCCAAAAATTCGTCCAGGCCGGGCGTGGTGAATTCTATGTTTTCTCCTTTTACCTTCTTAATCTTGAGTGCTTTTCCCGATGGATATGCGTCGCATGGCTCTATTACCAATATGTCGCCAACTTTTACTGGTTGTAGCGTTGTGGCCTTATTCCCTTGTATTTTTATGGAGCTTGCGTCAATTTTCTTGACATTATCTTTGTATTCTACGCTGCCGCTATTCTTGAGTTTGATGCCCTCTTTGATTTGCTTGGTGTTATTTAATATTTTTGTTGCATAATCGGCGTCAATATACGACTGATTATCAAACGATCTCCTGTTTTTTCTTTGTAGAAATGAATGATTTCACTATTCGTGCGAATGGGTTTGTCATTAGCCGATATAAATTGCAGTCCGATGGATTTTACTGCAGTAATTACGGCAAATTCAGTCGTAGCTTTGTCATTTGGTAAAAACGATCCACCTTTGTCTAGAATTTCCCATTCGACGCAGGCTTGTATTTTTTGAAATTATCATTGCTTTGGTTTATGTCGTCAAAATAGCTTTTGTCATTCTTGCAGTCGGTATAGCCCTCCTGGTCAGCCAGCATTGCAATCCACTCTGTTCTGGTGATGGCATTTTCAGAAGATACGGCCGGTACACTGTGGTTGTTGTTTGCGGTATGCAGTAATAAGGCGACTGCTCCGGCAATGATAGCCGTTAGGAGCAGAAAGATACTTATTACGAGAATGAGTATCTTTGTGCCTTTATTAAGGGCTCGACTTTTTGCCCGGTTTTGGTTTGAGATGGATGGATTGTTGCTTTGATTATATGTATTCAAGGTCCTTTTGCAATAAGGGCAAGTATGATAGCCGACAGGTATTTCTCTATGACAGTTAGGACACTTCATTATATATCTCCCCTTAATCCATACTATATTTTGTATTGTAGTAAATGGGCAGATCTTTTTCAATACGCTGCCAGCGTACTCTTCATGTCAAATTCGGCTTTGTATACAGAAAAACGCACTTGCATACTTGCAAGTGCGTTTGCTTATGTACGATTATTTGCTTTCCGCGCGCTCATAGCCAGCTGGAAGTCTTTCTGATGGGTGAAGATCTCGTGACGATAGGGGTTGGTCTTGGTCTCCTTGGCTTTCTTCATAATGAAACCGAATACCACCACATTGACTGCCAGCGCCAGTACGGAGATTACGCCCTGCGCTGTGGGGTTGGCAGCGGTGGGGTGCACCGCCGGGTTCATAAACCCGTCTGCATACACGCTGGTGATCACGGCGAACTTGCCTTGATCCTGGAACAGCGGGAACACCTGGGCAAACATACACCAAATGGCCAGCGTGTAGGCACGGTTCTGGATCCAGCCGCCCTTGTTCCACAGTGCGTTGGCAAAGGTGGGCGCCAGCAGCAGAGCCAGGCCGCAGTACCAGGAGTGGGTGGGCAGGTTGTTGTAGGTGTACTCAAAGTTCCAGATATCGTAGGCCAGAATGTAGCACCAAGTCATATCCGGCCACAGCATATCTTGGTGGTTCTTAGAGGAGTAAATACCCCACCAGCCGGTCATGCACAGAATGTTGATGATACCGGCCAGGCCGTTGAGGATATTCCACCAGCCGCCGAACAGCCACACATTTTCGCTGGAGAGCCACCAACCACCGGCAGCACCGCCGGCGCTGATGCCCTTAATGGCAGACTCAAAGTCGCTGGCCACAGCGATCAGAATGTTAATGGCCACGATCACAAAGGGGAACACCTTGAACCACTGGGTCTTGCCGATGCTCCACTTGTACTTAAGCATCATAAAGCCGATGCACCCTGCGGTGGCAGCATACAGCTTGGCATAATGGAACCAGCTGTTCATGTGGACCACCGTATCGTTATTAACCGCCCAGTCAACACCCTTTGCGGCCGCCACATTGATGACGATAAAGTACACGCTCAGTGCAGCCGGAAGCACCAGGAAAAAGAAAATGCCGCCTGCCTTGGAGCGGCGGGCGATCTCGTTAGCCAGCACCAACCCGGTGAAGACCAATGCCCAGCCCAGCAGCTGCCACAGCGCAGTATCGCCGTAGATTTGGAATAACATAGTTATCTCCTCCTAAAAATAAATCATTTTGCGCCGCAGCGCAACCCTTCCGTGGGCGGTTTTCCGCCCGCTTCAATGTTCAGTTTAGTCCTGTTTTTGCAGATTGTCAATCTTTTAACAAGCCCGGCTGCACATTTCTACATATTGGCAAAAACCGGGGCGGTTTTTGTTGAAATTGAGTAGCAAAGATGATACAATGTCACTGGTATTACCAAGAACCACAGGAGGAGAACCTATGGAATTTGAAAAAGTTGCAGACCGCCAGTTTGAAGGAATTGTTTATTTCGTCTGTGGAGGACAAGATTTTGTCCGGCGAGCTGCCCATCGGCGCGCAGCTGCCCACGGAGCGGGAGTTGGCGGAGATGATGGATGTAAGCCGGGGCGTGGTGAATAGCGGTATTGCGGAGATGGCGCACAAGGGCTTCTTAGAGGTACGGCCCCGGGTGGGCATCTTTGTGGCAGATTATCGCCGGGGTAGGCAAGTCAGATATTTTTCTGTCCATTATGCACTATAACGGTGGTATTCTTCCGGAGCAGGAAATTCGCTCCCTGCTGGAGTTTAAGATCCTGATCGACTGTTTTTCCGTGCGCAAGCTCACTGCCCGCGCATTACGGAGGCAGAGGTGCAAAAGCTGGAGGATTTTGTGGACCAAATGGCCGAGACGGATGACCCGCAGCGGGTGTCAGAGCTGGCTTATGCGTATAATCAGGAACTGAGTTTCCTTAGCGGCAACACCTTTGCGCCGCTGATCTATAATTCTTTTAAGACCGCCAATGTGCAGTTGGGCGCTCGTTATGTGCAGCGTTATGGCAAGGCGTCCCTGTACCATTACCTGCAGCAACTGCTGGTGCAGCTGCTCAACGGCGATACCGCCCGGGCGGTGGCGCTGGTGGAGACGCACTTAACGGATATGATGACCGGCGAGCACCAGATTTACGAATAAGCATACACCAATACAGACGCAAAAAACAGGCTAAGCAATCTACATTGCTTAGCCTGTTTTGTATGTTGTTAGGAATAATGAATACGATAGACTTTTACGCCGTGGTGGGGTACAGTGGCGTTAATGGTGTTGTCGTTGAACCACTCGTCGCTCCACAGCTCATGCACCTCGTACTTGCCCGGCGTTTTGCGGAAGTCAGGTACGTATCGTCCGCCAGAGCGTTAATGTCGTAGGTGACCGTGCGGCGGGAGGTGCCCTTGTTAAACAGGCACAGGGCCACATCGCCGTTTTGCAGAGGGCGGGCCAGAATATCCAGCCCGGCCTGGCGGCGAATGCGCTTGCAGGCTTGCACAGCGGGTCCTGGTCAATGTTGATCAGGTTTTGTTGGTGACAATTTTAAGGTGGGGTTCTCCCGCACCTGCTCGTTGTTGCCGTCCACAAACTTGCGCACATCGTTGCCAAGAATCAGCGGCGCGGCCATCATGCACCACAGGGAGAAGTGCGCCCTGTTCTCGTTCTCTGTCAGCTTGCCGTGCCAACTTCCAACATATCCGGGTCATTCCAGGCCCCGGGACCGGCATGGTCATACAGGCGTACATTGTGCTCATAAATCGTCTTAATGCTTAGCCACTTGGGCATGATATCCGGCGTGGTGCGCCACATATTGCCTGCCTTGGCTCCCCATTTGTAGGGATAAGCAAAGCCCCATCGCAGATGGAATAGATGATGGGGCGCTCCTCCTCGCCGGTGATGACAGCCCATTCCTTGGTGGCCTCTTGCAGTTCTCGACCCATGCGGGCGTATTGCAGGTAAGAGGAGTCAGCCCGGGTAACCACCCGGGTTGTAGAGCAACAGGTGGTTCTCGCCCGATTGCAGCTCAACTGTCAGCTGGATACGGCCGGTGGGGCTGGCGCCCTTGGTGGTGGGGAACAGCAGCTCATGTTCCTTGCCGTTGTTGACTCGAATGCGCAGGTAGCGCTGGTGGATGCACAGAGATTTGTTATAGGCCAAGGTCAGGGCATAGGTGCCGCCTGCTTCTACGCTAAAGCGGAATCCGGCGGTGCCGGAGCCGTAACCGATCATACCGATGCCTTGACCGGAGGGCAGATCGCTGCACTTGACTACCCGGCCTTTGCCGGTAAATTCTGCTTCGCCGGGCAGCAGGATCAGTGCCGGTTCTGTGGTACCCGGCAGGTTCAGTTGCAGGTTTTCAATAATGGGCACATCACCCTTTAATACATGGTGATGACAAAAGTCATACTTGAAGAATTCGCAGCCCCAGCTGGCCAAGGTTTTGGCATCCAGCCGTTCGTGACCCAAACTGGCCGGTAGATCCTCGCAGGTGAGGGTTCCGTTAGAGGAGTACAGACCCACCTTAAGCCCCGGCTGTTCAGTTGCTTGATCAGCGCCGGGATCCCCATAGAGAAGGTGCCCAGATCCCCTTGCAGGCGACCCATTTCGTCTCGCACGGAGCTGTGCCAGCAGTCGTCCAGGTTGATATAGTTGTAGCCCGCTTCCGCCAGGCCGCTGGCCTCCATGGCCTCTGCCACCTCCAGAATCAGATCCTGGTTGATGTTTTGGCGAAAGGTGTTCCAGCTGGACCAGCCCATAGGGGGCACGGTAGCGCCGCCGTAATTCGGTGCGTCCGTGGTGTCTATGGTCAGCTTAGAGGGGCGTGCAATCTTTTCCATGGCGCACAGCGGGCAGTTGCCGTTGACGCGGGTGATGATAAACCAGGCTACGAACCACACCAGTAAAATGGCTGCAATAGCCAGCAAAATGATACCAAAAATCATAACAATCCCATCTCCTTAAAGAATTTCAGTTCTTCCTTGGCAGCGGCGTAGGCATCGTCGCTGTCCAGTCCCCGGGCGGTGCGCACCATAAGTCCTTGCGGTGCCGGGTGTTGTAAATCAGACGGTAGCACCAGGCGTACGGGGTCAGCCAAGGGTGACCGTCTAAAAATCGAATATAGGGTATGCGGCGCATTTGGCTGTATGCCGGAAACGCCAGGCGCAGCTTGCTGCGCAGGGGGCTTGCTTTCTCGCCCTGCTCCATTTGGCGGCGGGCAATGACGGCGCTTTTGTTCCGGTCCGCGTTACCAAAGGCACCGTAGCTGACCAAAAACGATTCACAGTCCGCTGTGTCATCCACATAAGGCGTACCCACGCCGTACCAGCGATAGCACACGGTGAGCACAATCTTGGCGAATTGTGCCAAACCGGCTTTTTCACACAAGGTCAGCACCGTTTTTTCGTCGATCCGGCACCTTTGCAGCATCACGGCAAGATCCAGGATCAGCTTGATTCCGGCGCCGTAAAAGCGAAAGTGGTGGGCCAAGTGGGCGATTAGATAGGCAAAGTGGTAATTGTCCTCCAATTTGCCGCAGCAGCCCTCAAATTGGGCTTGATCCATGGCGTTTGCAAAGGCAGTCTCACACCGGGGATCATCGCTGATCAGTGCTGTGTGCACCTCCAGCAACACATCGCTTTCTGTTCTGGTTCCACTTGATGCTTTCCTGCCTGAGATCCTGTATTTTCTTTTCTTTCGCAACAGATTCCGCCGCACGCTGCACGGCCGCCTTCAGCTTTTCAAAATCAATGGGCTTCAGCAGATAATCGACACTGTTCAGCTGTATCGCTCTTCTGGCATAGTCAAACTCCGCATAGCTTGTCAGGAAGATGACCTGGACCTTCAGCTCCTCTTTCCTGACCCACTCCACAAAGTCGAATCCCCGTTCCGCCCGGCATCACGATATCGCTGATCACGATATCAATGTCCACCATTCCCATGATGTTTTTCGCCTGCTGTACGGAAAACGCAGTGTACACCTCGCTCACCCCGGTCTCTGTAAGATCGAGGTTTCTTTTGATACTTTCAATCACGTACTCTTCATCATCCACGAGCAATAGTTTCATGTTCTTCTCCCCCTGTCCTGTATGGAATATGGATATCTACAATCGCTCCGCCGAGCGGACTGTTATCGAAATGAATCTCGCCGGAATCGCCATAATAATAGTGGAATCGTTTCAGACAGTTTTCGATTCCGATATGCTTTCCATGCTCGGAAATATCTTCCCCTGCTTTCAGCCTTTGCAGCGTCTCCTCCGGAAAGCCGTTTCCGGTGTCCGAAATATAAATGTTGACATACTTTTCGTCTCCGCGATCCTCCGGGTAAACCGTCACGGAAATCAGCGGAACCTTCTCCAGCGTCAGGGCATGTTTTGCCGCATTCTCTACAAACACCTGAATCAGGAACGGGAAGATTACTGCGTTTTCCACCTCTTCATGAACCTCAAAATAATAGGTGAATTTTTCCCGGATAGCGCAGCAGCAGAATTTTGAGGTAATTTCACAGTGGTTCGTCTCCGCCGTTACCGGCACCATCTCGCTTGTATTCCGGAAAATATACGCAAGATAATCGGACGTAATACGGCTCATCGACTTTGCATGGTCGTACTGACCGAAGTCGATCATGCTGTAGATAAAGTTCAGACAGTTCATATAAAAATGCGGACGGATCTGGATTTTCAGGTAGTCCATCTCGATTTTCTGTTTTTGCAGCTCCTGCTCATACAGCGTGATCTTCAACCGGCGGATCTGGTGAATCATGTTCCGGAATTTATCGTCAATCCGCTCCAGCTCTACCAGATTTCCTTCCGACATCTGATAGGTGAGATCCCCATTGTCATATTTTTGAAGATTTTCCGTAAACATAGCGACCGGCTTCAGGATTTTGTTTTCAGATGGAACAGCAGCACGGAACCGGCAATCACCATCAGAAATGCAACGCCGAGAAGAGCAAACACACTTCCCGTCATCAGATTTAAGACTCCCGTCCAGGAAATCTTAATCCGGATTTCAAACGCGCCTGTGAAAGCTCTTGCCGGAAGGTGTAATTGTCAGTATCAATTTTCGAATCGTCCGTTACAATTCCTTTTTTCCGTCAGTATTCCGATGCTTTTTTCCGTTCTGGTCAATGAGGCTGACATAGCCGCTCTTCCCCAAGAGACAGTTCAGAGAAACGGTTCCAGAATTGTCTTCAGATTGACGTAGCAGCCGAGTCCACGCCCCTGACTCTGCGCTACCTTTGAGCATATAAAATATCGTCTCCCTGGCACATCACGGTCCATTTTTTTCTTGACTGCATACGCCTGCTGCGACAGGCTTTTGATCCGGCGCTTCAGTGCCTCCTGCAGATACGGGTCAACAGCGTAAAGCCCGTCGGAGGAAATGCTCAGCTGATATAAGCTGTCATCCTTCTGCGTATAGAGAAAAACATTGTAATCCGTTCCAAAATCCCACGCTGCAGATACATAATTCCTTCGCAGCTGCGTAATGACATATTCCTCATACTGATCCTTCTCCATCAGATCCATATATTTCCAGAACGCAGAATCCGGGTTGGAGCCGTCCATTACAG
>ENA-OPYV01000150-OPYV01000150.1-human-gut-metagenome-genome-assembly--contig:-NODE-150-length-21607-cov-11.120670_pt1 | contig 21607 bp, 16 predicted proteins | sample MGYA00242474_ERZ504485 | MGnify/ENA primary metagenome ERZ504485 (study PRJEB26092, sample SAMD00036263) | human gut metagenome | host: Homo sapiens | study: EMG produced TPA metagenomics assembly of...
CGTGGCGAAGAGTCCGATCCGGCTGCGGCCGCGGCCACGCGCGTGCGCGTGCTGGGACTGCGACGGAAGCGGATATGGAACAGCTGGCCACGCGCATCATCGCCGAGGGACTGTCCGTACGCAGCACCGAGGAATCGTGTCGATGAAGGCCGCCGAAAGCGACCAGCCCAAGAAGCCGAGGCAGCAAGCTCAATCCGTGGGCTGGTACCCCCGTTCAGGTTGGTCTGGAGCAGCGTTTCGGCACCAAGGTCTCCATCAAGGGATCGAAGAAGCACGGGCGAATCGAAATCGTGTTCAAATCGGAAGACGATATGAAACGCATCGTCGACCTGCTTATGCAGCAGCAGAGCTGAACGAACCGAGCCAATCGAGCTCGGCGAGCGATAATGATTTGAACGATTTGAGCCTTACTTGAGCGAATCGAGATAAGCCTGCGCATCCAGCGCGGCGCGGCACCCCATGCCCGCCGCGCTGATGGCCTGCCGATAGACGCTATCCACGCAGTCTCCCGCGGCGAAAACGCCGGGTTCGCTGGTACGCGTGCTGGCGCCATCGACCGTGATATAACCGGCGGAATCGACGTCTACAAGCCCGTTAAGAAAAGCAGTGGCAGGAGTGTGCCCAATCGCCATGAAAACGCCGTTAGTGGGGATTACAGAGGTCTTTTCGGTGGCGGTGTTGCGCACCTCCACCTCCTGCACGCCGTTCTCGTCGCCGCGAATCTCCTGCACCACAGCGTCAAGCATGAAATCGATTTTCGGATTGCGTTGCGCACGCTCCACCATGATGCGGGAAGCACGGAACGTGGAACGCCTATGAATAAGGGTGACGGACGAGCCGAAACGGGACAGGAAATCAGCTTCTTCGAAAGCGCTGTCGCCGCCGCCGACCACCACAATCGGCTTGTTGCGGAAGAAGAAACCATCGCAGGTGGCGCAGTAGGATACACCTTTGCCTGCGTATTCCGTCTCGCCTGGCACGCCCAGCTTACGATAGTTTGAGCCTGTTGCGATGACCAGCGCGCGTGCGTCGTACACGTCGCCGCCGTCAAGGGTGACGGTTTTGATGCCGGAATTGGCATTCGAAGCAACCGAAACAGCATCGTCCCAAACGATACGCGTGCCGAACCGTTCCGCCTGCTTGCGCATATTGTCCATCAGATCCGGACCCATGATGCCATCGGGAAAGCCTGGGAAATTCTCCACTTCGGTGGTGTTGACCAACTGGCCGCCGGGCGTCAGCGCGCCGGCGACGACCAGCGGCTCGAAACCGGCGCGGCCAAGATAGATCGCGGCAGTATAGCCAGCCGGGCCGGAACCGATAATCACCACATCACGCATATCACTCATGGTTGCTACTGTAATGCAGTTTCCACGACGGTTGCGGGCGGTTTTGCAGATGGCGTTCAAAAAAGCGTTCAAAAAGGCGTTCAAAAAAGTCAGCTATCCGTCACGTTGTTCACGTGAAACAAAAGGAGGGTGTGCGGAACAATCCGCACACCCTCCTTGTCTGCCGATGCGTCAGAAAATCTGCACCGAATCGATGTACAGCTGGTTGCCGGGAAGGCTGTCGAACGGCACCCACAAGAGGATGTCCTGGGTCTCCACGGCCTTGTTGAACTTGATTTCGGTGGTGCCGCTGGCGTCGAACTCGAACTGGGCGACCTGTTCACCCTGGTTCGGGCTGGACTTGGCGTTCACGCGAATGTAGCCCTGGCCGCCGGAAGAACGGATCTTGATGACCATGCGATACGCTTTCTGGGGCTGGCTGAGGTGGAGGTAATAACCGTAACCCTGTTGTCCGTCCGGATTGGACAGGAACTGGCGGTTGTCGATCTCATACGGAGTCGTGTTCTCCGGCATCTTCGGTTCCGGAACCTTCCGCACCTTCTTATCCGAAGTCACCACCTTGTCGACGTCCTTCTTGGCGGAATGGCTCTTCTTCGTGGTTTTCTTCGGCTTGCTGGAATCGGAGCTGCCGTTGTCGGAGCTGTTGGCATCGTTGGAATCGTTGTTTGCATCGCTGGCGGAGCTGCTGCCATTGCCGGAATCGCCATTATTGCCGAAAGGCACGTCGTCAAGGTTCATTTCCGGCCACGGATTGTTGGAATTCGTATTGGTGATGTCGTCATCCGGCTTCTTGGTCAAACCATGAATGGCGAATCCCAATGCGACGGCCACCACAATGAACGCGACCACAATGGCCACGACCTTGGTGGTGAGCTTGCCGAACAATTTGGCATTGGCGACCTCGGCCGGACTGGAGGAAGAGGCTTTAGGGGCAAAGCTCGGCGGCACCGCAACGGGGGCTCCGTTTTCGTTCTGATATGCCGCGTCGATCGCTTCCTGCTCCGCCTTCACGCGCGTGCGGATTCCTCGCCCGGCTCGATGACCCGTCCGTCAGGTCCGATCACCGGAATGCGACCGGTCTTCTCCAATTGCGAATCGTCCGTATGATAATCGCCCTGCGGCGACGGCGTGGAAACACGGATGGGGAAGGAGAACGGCGAATCCACATCTTCGGAGGATCCGTCGAGGTCCTCTTCGCTGAGTAGTTCGCGGCTGTTGTTCCACAGCGATTTCACGGCACCGCCGGTCGCAGCCATACCCTTGGCCAAGGCTTCCTTGCTGTCGGAGAAATCAGTGTGTGGTTCAGGCGCTTCGAACGTCATTTCCGGAATGCTTCCGGTTTCAGCCAGCGTATCGGGCAAGGCGATGGCATCCTGCTCGAGAATCTGCAGCAGGGGCACGTTCACAATCGAGCATTCCGAATCCGCGGACGGTAACGCAATATCGGGGCCGTTAAGCTTCGCCAGCGGCTCGTAGTCGCCCAGCAACGCCTCCAATTCGGCGATGGTGGCCATCGGAACGGTCGGGAAACCGTCCTTCTCCTTGAGATTCAGACCACGCTTGCAAATCACGCGGAACTCCATCGGCACGTTCGGTGAAATCGCGTCAAGATGGTAGTTCGTGGACAGCGTCGACGGCGTGCGCGTCAGCAGGGAATACAGCAGGGAAGCGACCTGACGAATCGCAAGCTGCTCCTGGTTTTCCACGGATTGCACGCGCGAAGTATCGGCCAGCATGATGCTTACCGGCGCGTCGGCGATTTCAATGCCGTTGCGGGTCAATCGCACGGTGTCCGTGCTGATCGAGAAATGCGTGAGATTGTCTTTCTGCAACACGTGCAGGGCTTCGACGACCTCACCAAGAATGGAACGGATCGCGGTGAAGCTCAGCGGTTTGCTGGACTGCGTGAGATACTCGCTCAACGACATGCCGGCATCGAGCTGCGTGATCACCAACGCCACCTCGCCCACGTGCTGAAGCTGCAGCACCTGCGTGAAATGGGCGTCGTGGGAAATCGCCAGCATGGAGGCCGTCGCATTGACGTCCTGCAAAGCCTTGCGGTTGTTGACGATAAAAAGCTGGCAATCCCGGGCAAGCACGTGATCGCTTGCCTTCCAAACCTGCAAGCTGGTTTCCTCGCGCAATGGCGAAACCAGCACATAGCGGTTGCTGATGGTATCTCCCAGTTGAGGTTTCATGGTTTCCTTCAACTCTGTAACGATTGTTCTACCTACGCTGTTATTCTTGGTCGCCGTTTTCGGCGGTACTTTGCTCAAGTTTACCGTTGGGGCTGGCCGTTCCGCCAGACTTAGGCTTGTTGCCAAGCCCTGGTATGCGGGCGGCGAGCATGCCCACGACCGAAGTGAGCTCCTCGGCACGCAGCGCCCACAGGCACGCCAGATAGACGATGGCGATGACGATGGTGAGCAGTATCGCGGACAGAACCGCCTGACCCCAGTTCATAGTGCCGTCGTCGGGGCCGATATGCGCTCCGACCAGCCGGTAGACGCCGTTGCGGCACAGCAGGCCAATCACGCAGGCGGCTATCGTGGCCACCAGCGCCTTCGCATAAGCGGTGATGATGCGCTTGTCGTCCACATCGCCGTCGAAACGGGAACGGAGCATGTGCGTAAGCAGCGGATACGGCAGGATGAAGCTCACCGAAATCGCCAATCCGATGACGGTGATCCACTGCGTGGGCGGCAGAATGAACGTCGACGCGATGATGACGCCACCCTGGATGGCCATGGTGATCGCCATGAAAATAAACGGATGCTTGCCGTCTTCGAACGCGTAGAACGTGCGTTGGATGACCAAATACGAGCTGGAAAGTGGCAGGCCGATGCCCAAAGCGGCGAGCGGCGCGCTGATGAGCAGCGCCTCACGCACGCTGATGGACGGCAGCAGTGCGAGGATGATCGGCAACGGAAGCACGATGAACGCCGCTGCGAAGAAGCACATGATGAGATTGAGATTACGCAGGGCCGAGCTCAGATCCTTGCGCGCCTCGTCGATATTGCGGTCCGCGATGGCTTTCGATATTTTCGGGAAGATCGCAGTGGCGATGGACACGGCGATCAGCGAATACGGCAGCATGTAGATGGTGTACGCATTCTGATACGAGGCGTTGCCGGCCACGTCCAACTGGCTCATATGCAGCTGTTCCGAAGCCTTGAACGGCGCGCTGGTGGCCACGCGGGTGACGATGATGTTGACGATCTGATCGACGCCGACGATGCCGAGGCTCCACGCGGCGACCGGTCCCATCGAACGCAGTCCGATGCCGTGAACGCCGAATTTCGGACGGTATTTCAGGCCGATTCTCGTCAAAGGAATGAACAGCACCAGCGCCTGGAACGCCACGCCAAGCGTCCAAGTGCCGGCGGTCAGCGCGATTTTCGTCGGCGTCCAGAAGTCCAGCGGACGTTCCGTGGCCCTGCCGAACATCGCGATGAACGCGCCGAAACCGATGCAGCTGATGATGTTCGCGCCGACCGAGCTCCACGCATACGTGACGAAATGGTCCTTCGCCGCGAGAATCTGCCCGATCACCGTATACAGGCCGTAGAAGAAGATCTGGGGCATGCACCACAAGGTGAAGGAGGTGGCGAGGGCCATGGTTTCGGCGCTGCCGTTGACATACAGTTTGGTCAACAACGGCGTGGCAACGGCCATGAGCAGCGTCACACCCAACAACAAGGTGATGGCAAGGGTGATGAGCTTGTTGAGCTTGGTTTCGGCGTCCTTCGATTTCAGCGTGCGCACGATCTGCGGCACAAGCACCGCGTTGAAGATGCCGCCGGAAACCAGCGTGTAGATGACCTGCGGAATCATCGAACCGGCCTGGTAGGCGTTGGCGGCATAGCCGGTGGTGCCCAAGGCCCAGGCAAGCAGGATGGTGCGGATTTGGCCGGTCACGCGCGAAGCGGCGGTACCGGAGGCCATGATCAGTGAGTTACGGCCAACGGAAGAACTCATTCGTCGGGATCCTTCTTACGGTTGAATTGACGCCACAGTCCCACAGCGCCCAAGAGCACGGCGAAGCCGATGATGACGAAACCGCTCTTGTCGCTGATCTGCAGCGCGCTGGTGATGTGGGTGACTTGCGTGGCTCCAAACGCTGCACCATTCCTGTCGAACAGGCTGATGGTGGCGTTGGCGGTGCCGGACGTGGACACACGGATGGTGAACGCCACCTGTGCCTCGCCGTGGGGCGGCACCTGCACGGTGTCGAATCGGGACGTGACGATCTGCATGGAATCGGTCAGCGACGAGACCTTCACCTTTACCGGGTACGGGTGGCTGTTGCTGATGGTCACCGGCATTTTCGCGGTTTCGCTGACCACGTTCACGCTTTCCGTCGGCGTGATCGCCACACCGTTGATCAGCAGGGCCGCGAGCTGGTTCGCGCCTTCCGCCATCGTGCTTCTGGAAGGCTTTCGCCGCCCAACGCGTGCAGGGCCATGATGGTGTGGGCGTTCATCAGCTGCCTGCTCCAGGTGTTGACGTCGGATTCGTCTTTTCCGTTCGGCTTGACGAGGATCGACGTATTGAAACGTTTGATGTTGCTCGATGAGTTCGCCAGCGTGCTCAGAGTCTGCTGGACGTCGCTGCGCCTGCTATCGGTAAGGCCGTCCGTTTGGGGAAGATCGGTTGACATGCTGGCCGCATCTTCGGAGATGTCGGCATCCTTCAACGTGGCAAGGTCAGTGAGGTTCAGCCACGGCGACTGCTCGATGTCGCTCATCAGCGCGTCTACAACACTGGGGTCGGAATCCTCGTTCAGACAGACCAGCAGGTTGCGTTCCGCATAAGGCTGTTCCATCTGGTAGAACGCGCTTTGCGCGACGAATCGCGCCAATCTGCCGGCCGTGGTTCCCTCGCTGTCGGCGTTGGCATCGTCACTGGTCGCCTTGCCTTGGGCCAGGCCGGAAAGCACATTCTGCGCGGAAAGCACGGTGACGTCCCCGGCGTCGGTGGAGACCACCGTCTTGCCGGTACGTACGGTAGCCGCATCGTCCTCTTCGAAGTCATGCGTGGCGATGACGGTGCCGTACCCCTGCTGGCGGGCCTTCGTCAACGCTTGTAGGGTCCAATTGCCGTTGCCCTGCCACGCGTATGCGGTGATGTCCGCGTTGCTGTCACCCAATGCCGATTGATAGGTTTTCCGGGCTTTGGCTGCGGACCATTGACGGTCGTTGATACCGGCTGCGCTGTAGGCCGGAGCGTTGTTCATGGCGCTGTAGGCGGTTATGTCGAACAATGCGGGCTGGGTGATGCCGTCGACCGCGTTGGCATCGCCATCGCCTGCAGGTAGGTCGGATCTCCTACGACCTGCAGCATGTCGTGCTTGGCGAAGGTCTGCTGCAACGATTTGAGCCGTGCGTCGTCATCCTTGCTGGGCATGGCGATTTTCGCCAGTTTCGAGGAGGAAATACCCCCTTCATCGACCAGCTGTCCAAGCAGCTTGCTGTCGGTGGTCCACCCGTTGGCGGCCAGCGGCTGGGCGACGGTGATGTGCAGCGCCGGCGTGCTGGGCGTGTGGAGTCCCGCGCCGGTGCGCGTCACGAACGTATGCGATTGAGCAGGGGGGTTCCGTTGGCGGAATAGCTCAGCAGCACCGGCTTCGGCCCCCAAGAGTTGATGGCCGCGAGCGATTCCTGATGGGCGTCCGCGTCGATGCTCACGTTGGCGCTGGCTCCCGGCTGCAACGCGGGCACATCGGCCTGTCCCACGGATTGCGGGGTGGGGATTCGCCCGTTGCCTTCAGACCAATCCTGGATGTCGTTGCGCGAAACGAACGTGTAGAAGGCGTTCATGGCCAGCGTCAGCGTTCCCGCGGGAATCTCCTGTCCGGTCGTGTTGGTCACCGTGGCGTTCAGATGGTATCCGGAGGTGTCCGTCAATACGGCCGTGGAAGAGTTGATGGACAACATACCGTCCGTCGACTCCGCCGATGTGGTCGATTCCATGGCCCTTGCCGATGGCGTGGGTGCGTATAACAACATCAACGCCATGGTCAATACCATGGCGAGGATGGATGATAACGCGCGAAGGCCACGCGAAACGTGCCGTTGTGCGGATTGATTCACTATTACGCCTGTCTGTTGAGTTTCCTTGCGTACAACCATGCTATCTTCCGTTCGTTCGGATAGCTCAGCACATCGTCCAAATCAGCAAAATCCACCCAAATGGCGTCTTCGGCCTCATGGTCGGGATCGCCTTCGACGGTCAGCTCGCCGCCGATCTGCCGCAACGCGAAGTGGTGCACCAGCTTGTGCACGCGTTGGCTGGTACCGGTGAACCAATAGTCGATGGTGGCGATGGAATCGACCACCTCGCCCAGAATGCCGGTTTCCTCATGCACTTCGCGCACGGCCGTCTGCTGCGGCGTTTCGCCTTTTTCGATATGTCCCTTCGGCAGGCACCACTCCAAATGCCCGCTGCGTGAATGACGTGCGATGATCGCCACGCGACCCTTGTCGTCGAACACCAGCCCGCCCGCCGAATACTCGCGCACCACCGGCAGCTCCTGCGCGTCAAGCGATGCGAACGTGGTCGGACCATCCGCGGTGCGCCGGCGCGGCATCATCGCCGGCGTAGGCGCGCTCGGCGTGATGATCGTGCGCTGTTGCAATTGCTGTAGTTGTTGCAGCTGCTGCAGCGAAACCGACTGCGATGTGTACAGCAGTTCGTCCGGTTCCAGCGGATTTTGGGCATGGTCGTCCGCAGCATGGGCAAGCATGCGTGCAAGGTCTGCGGGCGTAATCATGATTCCAACCATACTCAATTCTGTGTGCAGGTGGGGTAACGGTATGCTGGTAAACGGAAAACTTGTGGTGCTGAAAGGTATGGCGTGAACTTCGAAGTGTGGCCAGAGGCCATTGAATTAGGACGTATGTTTGCTGCGGAAGGCTACGAACTGGCACTGGTCGGGGGTCCTGTCCGCGACCTGCTGCTGCATCGCAAATCGCATGATTTGGATTTCTGCACATCGGCGCGTCCCGAGCAGTTTGAGCATATTCTGCGCCGTTTTGGGCATGATGGCTTCTGGGATATGGGCCGCAAATTCGGCACGCTCGGCGCGATGCGCAGGCGTGAGGACGGCACCGAGGTGAAAGTGGAGGTGACCACCTACCGTTCCGACACGTACGACCCCGACTCGCGCAAGCCGGAAGCAATTACGGCGACACGCTGGAAGGCGATCTTTCCCGCCGCGATTTCACCGTCAACGCGATGGCGTTGCGTGTTCCGGAACTCGAATTCGTCGATCCGTTCGGCGGTGCGAACGATTTGGCCAAAGGCGTGCTGCGTACCCCCGTCGATCCGCGGCAGTCGTTCGACGACGATCCGTTGCGCATGATGCGCGCCGTGCGTTTCGTGGCGCAGCTCGGCTTCCGCATCGAGCCGGAAACCGCCGAAGCGCTGTCCGACATGGTCGATCGCATCGAAATCGTCTCCGCCGAACGTGTGCGCGACGAACTGGTCAAGCTGCTGCTGTCCGATCGCCCGCGCGCCGGCATCGAAGCGTTGGTCGATTCCGGTCTTGCCGACATCGTGCTGCCGGAAATTCCCGCGCTGCAGCTGGAAATCGACGAGCACCATCGCCATAAGGACGTGTTCGAACACACCATGATCGTCATCGAACGCGCCGTCGCCCTCGAAACCGGTTCCGACGGTCCGGTGCCGGCCCCGGACCTGACGCTGCGTCTGGCGGCTCTGCTGCACGACATCGGCAAGCCGAAGACCCGTCGTTTCGAGGCGGGCGGCAAGGTGAGCTTCCACCGTCATGACGCCGTCGGCGCGAAGATGACGCGCAAGCGTTTGAAGGCACTGCATTTCGACCACCACATGGTCGAGGACGTCAGCGAGCTGGTCAACCTGCATCTGCGCTTCCACGGCTACGTGGAGGAGCCGTGGACGGATTCCGCGGTCCGCCGCTACGTCAAGGACGCTGGCCCGCTGTACGAGCGTCTGAACCGCCTTACGCGCGCCGACACGACCACGCAGAACAAGCGCAAGGCCATGATGTTCTCGGCGGCCATGGACGAGATGGAACAGCGTGTACGCGACCTGAAAGAAAAGGAAGACTTCGACGCGATCCGTCCTGACCTCAACGGCGACGAGATCATGCAGCTGCTAAGCATCGAACCAGGCCCGATGGTCGGCAAGGCGTACAAGCACATGCTGGAATACCGCCTCGATAACGGTCCGGTGGAGCGTGACGTGGCCGTTGCCGAGCTGGAACGCTGGTACAAGGAGCAGGGCGAATAGCGATTGACATGCGGTGGTTTCGCCGCATGCATGGAACAGTGTGCTTGGAACAGCTCGAATACGAAACCCGCGTTCCCGATTGGGGGAGCGCGGGTTTTTCATATTGCCTATATCGATTTCGATTGGCGGTCAGCTTTGCGGATTCACCGCATCATGCTCGGGCGCCTTGGGCAGGTCGGTCATCTTGTCCACCGCGACGCAGCCCTGGATGCCGGTGATCGCCTTGCCTGCGGCGGGAACCTTCTTCGTATCCTGCAGATTGTCGAATGTGGCGCCCACGATGACGTCGATCAGCTGGTCCTGACGGTCGTCCATAACCAGCATGGCATCGGTGAAATTGCTTGCCACGGTGTACGCCTGATTCACGCCGTTCTTGCCGAAGACGATCATCGTGCGATCCACCTTCTTGGTGTAGTTGTCCGGCGTCTGGGGGTTGAACTCGCGGTTCTGCAACGCGTCGCTCACCGCCTTGGCGAAGCCGGAGAACTTCGTGCCGTTGAGCACACGCAGCGTGATGTTGCGATTCTCCACATACTTGGCCTTGTTGCCGTCGGCTTCCTTGATGGGGCACGGTGCCTGCTGGCCGTAGTTCGGCTGTACGGCGGCCGACTTGACGTTGCCCAGGCCTCCGACATGGAAAAAGAACAGCAGGGACACCACCATGGCGACCACCATGACGGCTCCGACGATGCTGAACACCGTCTTCTGACGGCGGCGAATGTACTCTTTGCGCGCGGCGCGCTCGTCGTTAGCCTGGGTCATTTACGAATTCCTTTTGAACAAACCAATTGCCATCAACTTTACTGTCATGCGGTGATATGTGTCATGCGGTGATATGCACAATCGGTCGGGCTGGGGCGTCGTGGCGATGATGCGATCGACGCAACGGCTGTCCTGCCATGCCCGCTGCACGGCGTCCGCCGCATCCTCCGTCGGCACGAACGCGATGACGGACGGGCCGGAACCGGAGACGAACGCCTGGCTGGCTCCCGCACGCAAGGCTTCCTCGATCGCCTGTCCGCTACGCGGATGCAGGGAGACCGCCGCCTTCTGCAGGTGGTTCTCATCGCCATCGCCGGCACCGATCTGATCGAATGTGGCATACACTTCCGGCGTGCGCAGTTCCGCACGGTATGCGCCGACCAGCAGATGGCCGGTAAACCCACGTTCCGTAAGATCGCGTACGATATCGCCATCGTCATCAAGCTGTTCGATGCGTGCGCCGAAACCGGTGCCGCGCGCGTAACCGCCGGTCAGACAGAACGGCATGTCCGCGCCCAGCGTGGCCGCGACTTCCTGCAGGCGTTCGATCGGCCAATCGAGATCCCACAACGTGTTCAATGCCAGAATCGTCGCCGCCGCATCGGCGGAACCGCCGGCCATGCCCGCGCCGACGGGGATGCGCTTGTCGATGTTCAACGCCACGTCCGGCTCATGGCCGCTCGCTTCGGCCATGGCGAACAATGCCAGCACGGCGTGGTTGCGGCGCATATCGCTGCCGGAAGAGGCCAGGTCGCCCAGATACGCGCCCTCGAGATTCAGCGAGAAGCCGCTTCCCGGCGCTTTGCGCGTGGCGGTGATGGTGTCGTATACGCCGACCGCGCAATAGATGGTGTCGAGTTCATGACGGCCGCCCCATTCGGCATGCGACGGGCCCACATGCAGGGTCAGATTCGTTTTCGCCGGGCAGTCCACGCTCACGGCGTGATGGTGGCCGTTCCGATGGCGGGCGAATCAATGGTGCTCATGACGCGAACACCTCATCCAACGCGCGTGCCAACGCCACGAATTCGTCGATGGTGAGCGTCTCGCCACGACGGGTCGGGTCGATGCCGGCCTTCTCGAACGCTTCGGACGGCACGATTTTCTTCAATGCGGCGTGCAGGGTCTTGCGGCGCTGCCCGAAAGCCGCGTCGATCAAACGGAACACGGTTTCGCGATCCACCACGGAACCGTCCGCATTGTCCGCGGCGGGGGTGTGACCGCCCGGGTAGCGCTTGAACAGCACCAGCGCGGAATCGACGTTCGGGGCCGGCCAGAACACGTTGCGGCCGATGACGCCCACGCGTTCCGCGGTGCCGTACCATGCGAGCTTCACGCTCGGCGTGCCGTAGATCTTCGAACCGGGCTTCTCGCTCAAACGGTCCGCCACTTCCTTCTGCACCATCACCAGGAAGGTGCCCAGATTGTCGAAACGTTCCAACAGGGTGAGCAGAATCGGCGTGGCCACGTTGTACGGCAGATTGGCCACCAGCGTGAAGGAATCGTCATCCTTGAAATCGGGCAGATTCTCCGGATTGACGGTAAGTGCGTCGCGGTTGACCACACGGAAGCGGTCCACGGCGTCCGGCATGAATTCGGCGATGGTTTTCGGCAGGCGTTCGGCGACCGGCGGGTCGATTTCCACAGCCGTCATCGTGGCGCCGGTTTCCAGAATCGCCAGCGTCAGCGAACCCAGTCCGGGACCGACTTCCAGCACATGGTCGTCGGCGGTCACGCCGGCCTCGCGCACGATGCGACGCACGGTTCCCGGATCAATCACGAAATTCTGCCCGAATTTCTTCGTCGGGCTGATACCCGCGTCGGCGGCGATGCGTCGGATGTCGGCCGCCCCCAGCAAATGGCCCTGCGTATGCTCGTTCACGTTTTCCGTCATTCCCTCTTCTGTCATTCCCTCATTATCCGTTCATGCCGGTACGAAAATCGTTGGCGATTAGCCGGATCAGTACCATCCGGTCTGTTCGGAGTGCTGCCACGCCGCGGACGGGCTGCCGTACCGCTGTGCGATGTAGCTCAGACCCCAGTCGATCTGCACGGCGGCATCGTCCTTCCAATTCGCGCCGAACGTGGCCATTTGGCTGCCCGGCAACGCTTGTGGAATACCGTATGCGCCCGAATACACGTTTTCCGCGCTCCAGCTCCATCCGGATTCGCGATTCCAGAGTTTGACCAGATCCGTCCAGTTCTGGCCGGTCCAGCCGCGCTGCGCCGCCGCGCCGGAAGCGTAGGCCTGTGCCTGTGCCGCGGAAGGATGGTACAAGCGGCAGCCTGCGGAAGGATTGCTCGGCTGCGGCGTGGGCTGCGGTTTGGGCTGGGGTGCGGGAGTCGGCTGCGGTGCAGGGGTTGGTGTGGGGGTCGGTGCCGGATCGTCCTTCTTGGTGTTGTTGGAATTGTTATTCGAGTTGTTGTTCGAATTGTTCTTATCCGAGGAATCCGACTTGTTCGAATCGGTTTTGTCGGAATCGGACTTGTTCGAATCGGACTTATTGTCGTTTTTATTCGAGTCGTTCTTACCCGAATCGTTCTTGCCGTCGTCCGTCTTGCCGGAATCGCCGTTATCGCCGTTGCCGTTGCCGTTGCCGCTGTTGTCGGATTTGTCGGACTTGTCGGTATCGTCCGTAGTTTTTTCCGGTCCGACCGCAATGACTTTGTCGATGGCGATTTTCGTGGTCTTCTCTTCGGTCAGCGTCTCGCTTTCCTTCACGCCATCCACGTAGGTGACGGCGTACGTCTGCTGGATTTCGCCGTTTTCGCCTTCCTGCCGTACCGTGACTTCGCCCGGCTGCAGGTTCGGGTCGATGATGGTCTGCGTGCCGAACGGCACTTCCTTCGTGCGGGTCTCCTCACCATGCGTCACGCGGCGGACGCGCAGAATGGTCGTCTTGCCGTCCTTTTCGACACTGACGCGATCCTCCTTGCCCAACGTGATGCCTTTGGCGTCAAGAATGGAGGCAGCGGGCAGCTTGCCGTTCGCGCCACCGAGCTTTTGCCGTCCGCGATGACGGTGACGGGCCCCTTCTGGTTGATGATGAGACCGCCGGTGAGCTTGTTGTAGACGTTGCTGATATTGACGGTGATTTTCGCCGCTTCGGTTTCGTTTTGGTTGAAGAAGTCCAGCAACTGCTCGGCGCTGGACGCGACCGTCCAGAACGGCACTTCCTGGCCGTCGATGGTGATGGTGGTCTGGTATGCGCTCTGCACGTTCACCACATCATGGTTCTTCAGCATGCTGGTCGGGCTGGTCGATTCCACCAGGTCGTGCGTTTTGACTTTCACGCCCTGCTCCTGCAGCAGACGGTCCACGCTCATCGCATATGTGGTCACCGTGGTGGTCTCCCCATTGACGGTCAACGCCACGGATTTGCGCGCGCCCACACCAAACGCCAACGCCGAAGTCAAAGTCAATGAGGCCACGCATGCCATGACGCGGACACGACGAAGCGTCACGAATCTCCGAGGGGTCCACCTTCTCGTCATTTATCCTCTTTTCAGCGCTGCCTACAACGCCGTTATTGTAACGGCTCAGCTGGAACGGTCGCCGTGCTTTCCGATGGTTTTATCCATACCGCCACATTTTTGAAAGCAGGTGCGAAAAGCGAAAAATAAAAAGGGGGCAGGAGAGAAGGGGATGTCCTGCCCCCGGTCGGACGAGACAGGTTGGGGGACGTCTCGTCCGCTTTGCCAGAAGTCTCAAGTTGGGGGAAGACTTCTGGAGCACTTACCCATGGTAAGAGGTCCAAGCCCGTCATACGGGTTCGAGCCTCCTGTCGGGATCGAACCGACGACCTGCCGCTTACAAGGCGGCCGCTCTGGCCATCTGAGCTAAGGAGGCATGTCCTCTTTTGCTATGAAAACAACAGAGGAACGATGAATAGCATAACCAGCGCTTCCACCGCAGTCAACTTAGCATTGCGGGTTGAGACGCGCCGGCTGCCCGTAAGGGGTTATTCGCCCGTGGTGACGGAAATCGGCCCCTTCTTGGCTCCGATGGACGGCATCTTGCCGGCAACGCCGACTTCGCTGTCCTTCAGGCCGATCGATTCCAACAGACCGTCCTTAACCGTCGTCTGGGCGGTGGTCAGCTGGTCCATATCCCAATACTTGCCGTTGATGATCACGGTCGGCGTGGTCATGCTGCCCTTGTAGCTGCCGGACTGATGCCACAGTTCGGAACGCTTCGGCGTGTAAGTGTCGATCGCATCAAGCCATTCCTGATAATCGCGGCCAAACGCCTTGTCCGCAACATCCTTGGAAACACCCGCGGCGATCATCTGCTCCTTGATCTTGGCGTCGCTCACCGACTTGTATGCGGAGCCTTCCTCCGGCTGGAAATCCTCGGCGTAGACCTTCTCCAGGAAGGAGATCAGATGGTTCGGGTCGCTGTCATGCTCGGCCAGGTAGATGGCCGCGTTCGCCGCGCGACTGGAATACTCGTCGGTGGACCAACGGTCCATGAACGCCATGAAATGCAGGTCCAGATTGATCTGGCCGGCATCGACCATCTTCTGCAGGTCGGCGTCCAACTGGCGGTGCAGGTTGCCGCAGCCCGGGCACAGGAAATCCATGTAGAGCTCGACGGTCGGCGCGCCCTCCACAGCCTTGCCGTAGCCGTTCTTGGAAATCAGCAGGCCGCCCTTCTTATCGACGAGCTTCGGAGTGTTCTTCACTTTCTGCAACGCCGTGTACGCTTCCTGCACGGTTTCGGTGGAAGCCTTCGTTTCGGCCTTCTTATGCATGTTGTGGTACACGGTGAACGCGCCGATCGCCACCAGAATCACCAGCACCGCCACCACGATGCCGCCGATGATCGTCTGCTGCTTGCGTTCCTTCTCTATCTGCTCGGCGCGCGCCTTCATCGCTGCGGCCTCAGCGGCCCTACGCTCGGCGCGGCTGGTACGCTTCTGCGCATCCTTGCTGTTCTGGGCCATCGATATTCCTTTCGACCTCACGTTGTTATGCTGGGCACCATACTAGCGATGCCTTGCTATCGATTCGCCGGGAATTCCGTATTGCCTTGCGATTGCGTCGGCAGCTCGCTCAAGTGGCGCAGATACGGCTGTTTACGCAGTGCGCCGCCGCCCAATCGCAGTACGATCGCGCCCGGAGCGGCCACGGCCACAAGCCAGCCGATCGCGCAGAACGCAGCCTGCGCCAGCCCGCTTTCGGAAAGCGGACCGCCAAGCAGCGTCGGCATCGGAATCGTCAATCCAAATATCCACGTATCCATCACGGCATACGGAAGCTGCAGCACGACCGTGGTGAGCGACAAACCCAGCGCGGCCACGGCCAACATGATCAGCGTCCGCACGATGGCGACGCCGAAGCCCTTCACGATGTGCCAGGGCAGTCCCGCCAATCGCAGCAGCCAGTCGGAACTTTTCTTCTCGCCGCCACGTTTGCCTTCGCGCTCGAGCTGCGCCTCCGTGTTGAATCCGATAGTGGCCAGCGCACAGGCGAACAGCAACGCGGCTGCCATCGCCGTCCACAGTGAGAACAGTCCGCAGACGGCCACGGGAATCGCCATCAGCGCGCAGGGGAGCATGCCCCGGCCCAACATCGCGCCACGCTTCACATCGGCGGGATTGGGTGCTTCCGCAACGTTCGGCCCATCCATACCGGGTACCGGCGGGAATGACATTGCGGGCGATTGCTGCGCCGCGGCCACCGTGGCCTGCGGTATGACGGACGGCGGCTGCCGCATGGCGATGCGTTGCAACGCGGGTTTGATGGTCGGGTCGACTTGCGTCGGCGCTTCCGCTGGATTCCATGCGTTCTGGGCCGGCAGCATTTGTGTTGACGGCATGGATTGCGGCATTACCTGCGTGCCTGTCGGCATCGCCCGCGTGCTGCCCACGTTGGGAAGTGCGTCGGAAAGCACGCTGGTCTCGGCATCGTCAACAGGTGCGATCACCTGCGTTGCGCTCGCGTCGGATTGGCTGGTCACTTGTTTCCCGATTACTTGAGTTGCGCTCACATCGGGCTGCCCGATCGCCTGCGTTGCTTCGCTGAGCCTTGGCATCGTGCGCGTGCCGATGGCGTTTTCGCCGGTTATGTCGTCCTGCGATTGCCACAACGTGCGCGGATTGTCGGGCGATTCAACAAAAGGGGGCATCGCCTCCGTATCGCCATCCGCTGCGCCACCATTGTCGGCCGCAACCCACGCCTGCGGATTCAACGCATCCACGGCGATCGCCTGCAGCAAATCGTCCGGCGTGCACCGCTTCGTCCGATCCGGATTAAGCGCCGAACGGAACGCGGCCATCGTGCCCGCGGGAAGTCCCGCAAGATTGGCGCTGCCGGCCGCGGCGCGTTCCAACACGGTCATCATCGGCTTCGTGCCGAACACCGGCTCACCCGTAGCGGCGAACGCCAATACGCTCGCCACCGACCACCAATCGGTCATTTCATCCGATTCCGCGCCATCAATGATTTCCGGCGCGATGAACCCCGGCGTGCCCATCACCAGACCGGTACGCGTCACATGGCTTTCGCCTTCGCCCATAGCGATGCCGAAATCCACCAATACCGGGCCGGTGCTCGACACCATCACATTCGTCGGCTTGATATCGCGGTGCACGATGCCGGCCGCATGCACGGCACGCACCGCCTCAATCAGCTTGCGTGCCAGCCGTTCCAAATCGTCGCCCACATATCGGCCATTGACGCGCACATCCTCACGCAGATTCTTGCCTTCGATCAACTCGGTCACAATAAAAGCCAACGCGTCGTCAAGTTCCATATCCACAATGCCGCACACGCCCGGATGCCGCACCTTCTGCAACGCCATCGCCTCCCTGCGCAGGCGCTCGCGTGCGGTCAACTCGTCGCGCTGCTGCTGCGGGGAATCGTCGTCGGAGAGGGAATCACGCAAAATCTTCATCGCATATTGATGGCCGCCATCGTCCCGCACACGCCATACCGAGCCCATGGCACCCGAACCAAGCCGGGAAATCAACGTGTAGCCGCCAACCAGGCTGCCTGCTTCCAGATTCAATGCGCTTAAGTCGCTCATACTTCCATCGTACTTGGCGTGCAGATTATGCACGCGAATTGACAGGCTGGGGAAAACGCCATGTGCCGCACGTTGAAGTCTGATGAAATCGAATCATCGACATGAAGAAGTGTCTTCACTTGCCGCACGCATCTGCAGCCACTTCACCGAAACCATGAGATGCGGGGCAGTGTTGAATGGTTTCGCGGTTCCGATAAAGGCATCGGAGCCTACGTGTCGTTTGGTTATGAGAATCAAGGAGGAGGCAGACCATGCTGCAAATCAACATGGCTGACGTTATGAACGTCATCGGCTCATTGACGCCGTACCTTATTGCGATTGGCGTGCTGTTCGCGCTCGCGCTGATTATCACTTTTGCCGTCAACAAGAAGACGGTCAAGGAAGTGGCGACCCGTAAGATCGTCCATTCCGAATCCTGGCTGGTGGCGCTTGTCGGCATCGTCGTGGCCGTGTCCATGATGCTGACCGGCCCGCTTTCCACGCTGCTCAACAACGCGACCACCACCAAGTACATGCTGTCCGACACCACCGTTTCCAAAGCCAACGAGCTGGCCAAGGAAGTGCAGTCGGAAGCCATCACCATGCTGAAGAACGACGATTCCAACCTGCCGCTGTCCAACAAGAAGGTCAACGTGTTCGGTTGGGGCTCCACCAACCCGGTTTACGGCGGCACCGGCTCCGGCTCCATGTCCGACCAGTACGAGACCGTTTCCATGCTTGACGGCATGAAGCAGGCCGGCATCGAAACCAATTCCGAGCTGACCAAGCTGTACACCGACTACCGCAAGGACCGCCCGATGGTGGCTATGTGGTCGCAGGATTGGACCCTGCCTGAGGTTCCGGCCAAGCAGTATTCCGACAAGCTGATCTCCGACGCCAAGGACTTCTCCGACGAAGCCGTCATCACCATCACCCGCGTCGGCGGCGAAGGCGCTGACCTGCCGACGAACATGAAGGCGAAGGGCATCACCTACAACAACAATTCCAAGGACTACGAAGATTTCAAGGATGGCGAGCACTTCCTGCAGCTGTCCCAGACCGAGCGCGACATGATCGACCTGGTCACCAAGAACTTCAAGAAGGTGACGCTCGTCTACAACGGCGCCAACGCGTTCCAGTTCGACTTCCTGTCCCAGTATCCGCAGATCAAGTCCGTGCTGTGGTGCCCGCCGGCCGGCCAGACCGGCTTCTCCGCACTGGGTGAGGTGCTCGCCGGCGATGTGAATCCGTCCGGCAAGACCTCCGACACGTTCGCGAAGGACCTGACCAAGACCGCTGTGTTCAACAACACCGATGGCACCGCCGCCGGCAACGCTTCGTCCGTCGGCACGAACGGCAAGTTCACTTACGACAATGCGGATGATCTCACTGCTTCCTACATGGGCTTCAGTGGCGACAAGGTCACGGTGACCCCGACGTTCGTCAACTACGTCGAAGGCATCTACGTTGGCTACAAGTTCTATGAGACCGCCGCCGACGAAGGTCTGATCAACTACGACGACACCGTCATGTTCCCGTTCGGCTACGGCCTGTCCTACACGACGTTCAAGCAGGAGATGGGCAAGGTCTCCTACAAGAACGGCAAGATCTCGTTCGATGTGACCGTCACCAACACCGGCGACAAGGCCGGCAAGGACGTGGTCGAGGTCTACTACAACCCGCCGTACACCGATGGCGGCATCGAGAAGGCATCCAAGAACCTGGTTGCGTTCGAAAAGACTAAGAAGCTCGAGCCGGGCGCTTCCCAGACCGTGAAGATCGAGTTCGACGATGACGACATGGCCTCCTACGACCAGAAGGACGCTAAGGCGTACGTGCTGGAGCAGGGCGATTACGACATCTCCATCCAGTCCGATTCGCACCACGTGATCGACCATCAGAAGGTCACCGTGAAGGACGCCGTCACCTACGATTCCGACTCGAACACCCATAACGGCGATGCCGTGGCCGCCACCAACGAGTTCGATTACGCCGCCGGCGACGTGACGTACCTGTCTCGCGCGGGCCACTTCGCGAACTATGCCAAGGCCACCGCCGCTCCGACCAACTTCTCGATGAGCGACGAAGCCAAGGCCGAGTTCACCAACAACAGCAACTACGATCCGAAGAAGTATGACAACGATTCGGACGAGATGCCGACCACCGGTGCCAAGAATGGCCTGAAGCTGTACCAGATGTATGGCAAGGATTATGACGACGCCGATTGGGACAAGCTGCTCGACCAGCTCACCTTCGACGATATGGACGACCTGATCGCCAATGGTGGTTACGGCACTCCGGCTGTGAAGTCCGTCGGCAAGATCCAGCTGACCGACGCCGACGGCCCGGCCTCGCTGAACAACAACTTCACCGGTGTTGGCTCCATCGGCTTCCCGGCCTCCACCGCGTTCGCCTGCACCTGGAACCGTGATCTCGCCAAGCAGTTCGGTGAGATGATCGGCGACATGGCTCACGACATGCACGTGGCTGGTTGGTACGCTCCGGCCATGAACATCCACCGTTCGGCATTCTCCGGTCGTACCTTCGAGTACTTCTCCGAGGACTCCCTGCTCTCCGGTGCGATGGCCTCCAACGAAATCGCCGGCGCCAAGTCCAAGGGCGTGTACTCCTTCATGAAGCACTTCGCACTCAACGACCAGGAGACCAACCGCACCAACATGGTGTGCACGTGGGCCAACGAGCAGTCCATCCGTGAAACCTATCTGAAGCCGTTCGAGATGAGCGTGAAGGAAGGCGGCGCCCAGGCCGTGATGAGCTCCTTCAACTACATCGGCTACACCTACGCCGGCGCTTCCAGCAACCTGCTGCAGACCGTGCTGCGCGGCGAGTGGGGCTTCAAGGGTTTCGTCCTGACCGATTACTTCGGCGGCTACGGCTACCAGAACGCCGATCAGGAAGTGCGTGCGGGCAACGATTCGATGCTTGCCACCACGAAGATCACCAACCACATCACCGATAAGTCCGCCACTTCCGTGAAGGCCATGCGTCAGGCCGCGCACAACATCCTGTACACGGCCGCCAACAGCTGGCAGTACGCGAATGGCGAGCCGAAGGTCGCCACCCCGATCTGGAAGACCGCCATGTACGTGGCTTGGGGCGTGACCGCGGTGCTCGTGATCGGCCTGGAGTTCCTGACCATCAAGCGCTACCTGAGCCGCAAGAAGGCCGTCGCCACGATTGAGCCGGCTGCAGAGCCCGCTCAGGCCGAGTGATTGGCTGATAACTGAAAACCAATAATTGAATACCAAGCCGGGAGTCTCCGTGGAACATGGAGCCTCCCCGCTTTTGTATCTCATTGCCTTCGTTCGGATCCGTGTGCTGCTTTTTCTTGGCGCTGTATTTCCTGATATTGCATTGGTGCGGTTGTCAGGCTATGGATCTCATATCGCGTTCATAGCGCAGATGGCTGCATTGTTCGCGTCTTCGCTTCATCCGCATTTGGCTTTGCGATTCCGACACGCCGTGTGTTGTTGTTTTCGCGTTCACCTGGCCGTGGTTTTAGCGTCCTATGATGGTGTCATCGACGGTTTCAGGTCGCGTTTGGCTCGTTTTCGACACGCCGATGGAACGTTGGATTTCCAACGGTTTCACGCTTCGTCATGCCCGTCGGGTTGCGCGTTTGCGGGTTCTCGTGTAAGTTTATCTCTTGCTGCTCAGCACGGCGGCCTGGCTCCTTGAGTTTGGGGCGGTCTGCTGGTGCGGTGGTGGTTTGAGAACTCAAGAGCGTATTTGTACTACTTCTTTATAGTCAATGATTGCCAGTTCATCGTCCGCTCCTTGCGAGTGGCCGGGAGGCTTGAAGGACGGTGAGGTTTTTGTGCGATGCGCCTTTCCTTATAAGGCGATCGTCAATTTTCTTATTTCGAGAGTCATCGTGTCGATGTCTCTTCATGAAAAGGTTTTTTGTGGAGGGTTCGATTCTGGCTCAGGATGAACGCTGGCGGCGTGCTTAACACATGCAAGTCGAACGGGGATCCCAGGAGCTTGCTCCTGGGTGAGAGTGGCGAACGGGGTGAGTAATGCGTGACCGACCTGCCCCATACACCGGAATAGCTCCTGGAAACGGGGTGGTAATGCCGGATGCTCCAGTTGACCGCATGGTCCTCTGGGAAAGCTTTTGCGGTATGGGATGGGGTCGCGTCCTATCAGCTTGATGGCGGGGTAACGGCCCACCATGGCTTCGACGGGTAGC
>ENA-OPYV01000151-OPYV01000151.1-human-gut-metagenome-genome-assembly--contig:-NODE-151-length-21576-cov-3.673458_pt1 | contig 21576 bp, 25 predicted proteins | sample MGYA00242474_ERZ504485 | MGnify/ENA primary metagenome ERZ504485 (study PRJEB26092, sample SAMD00036263) | human gut metagenome | host: Homo sapiens | study: EMG produced TPA metagenomics assembly of...
AGCTGCCTGTACAAACAAAAGGAGGCCTCCGCGGCGATGCGGAAGCCTCCTTTTTGTGCACGGTGTACTTTTGAGTGTGCAAGTGGGGGAGTTGTTACTCCTCGACGATCTCGGTGATCGCGCCAGCGGGGCAAGCGTCCTGGCAAGCGCCACAGCGACGCAGGAGTCCTCGTCGGCGACGGTAGCGACGTCCTGGAGCTCCAGAACGCCAGCGGGGCAGGAGTCGACGCAAACGCCACAAGCGATGCACTCGTCGGCATCAATTACGGGATGAGCCATGGTAGTTTCCTCTCTGTTGACCGACGCTACAGGCGATGCGCGCCGGTTTGATTCGGGCAAAAACATACCACGGGAGCGACCGTTTGCAATACCCTCTGGCCGGCATCTTCATACCGTTCGCCGAGTATGCCAAGGTTTACTAAAAAACGCGCAGGTGGGGCCGTTGAGCTGCGCAAATGTTAGCTATAGGTGACTTGTAATATTGACCTATTGAGCGCGCCTGCGGAAAGGGCATCCCGTTATTTGGCCGAAAACCGGGCCGCAGTTCGGTTGGGCCCGCTAGCGGAAACTGCGACCCGGTATCAGCTCTCAAAACGGGATACGGTTTCCGGTTGAGCCTTCAGACGGAAACTGCGACCCGGAATCTACGCTCAAACCGGGATGCGCTTGCCGCAAGACGGCCCCCAGGCACCCCCGGACGCAAACCTCAGCCATCTCTACATAGATCTCAATAGATCTGCCGAGAACTCATTCAGCGCATCTACCTGCGCATTTAAGAACCTAAACTCTCAACAATAAGAAATCTTATATGAATTGACTTAGATTTTGTATATTCCGGCCCATAAGGGGATACACTACATCCTGAAAGACAAGCCGAAGCGCCGCGCGACAGATCGTCGAGGCGGCGCGAACGCAAAAGAGAGAGGGAATTTCTAATGAGTAAGATTCTTGGTATCGACCTTGGTACTACTAACTCCGCAATGGCCGTCCTCGAGGGCGGTTCTCCGACCATTATCGTGAACGCCGAGGGCGACCGCACCACCCCGTCTGTCGTGGGCTTCCGTGCTGACGGCGACCGCGTCGTGGGTAAGGCCGCTAAGAACCAGGCGGTCACCAACCCCAAGAACACCGTGTTCTCCATCAAGCGCTTCATGGGCCGCAAGTACTCCGAGTGCACCTCCGAGATCAAGACCGTGCCGTATGAGGTCAAGGAGGGCCAGGGTGGCCGTGCCGTCGTCGATATCGAGGGCAAGGATTATACCGCCGAGCAGGTGAGCGCCATGACGCTCGCAAAGATGAAGGCCGACGCCGAGAAGTATCTGGGCGAGACCGTCACCGACGCCGTCATCACCGTCCCGGCCTACTTCAACGACGCCCAGCGTCAGGCCACCAAGGACGCCGGTAAGATCGCCGGCCTCAACGTCAAGCGTATCGTCAACGAGCCGACCGCTGCTGCTCTGGCCTATGGCCTGGACAAGCAGGGCACCGACCAGCGCATTCTGGTCTTCGACCTGGGCGGCGGCACCTTCGCGTCTCCATCCTCGACCTCGCTGACGGCGTGTTTGAGGTTCTGTCCACCTCGGGCGACAACCACCTGGGCGGCGACGACTGGGATCAGCGCGTCATCGACTGGATGGCCGATAAGTTCCAGCAGGAGAACGGTGTCGACCTGCGTCAGGACCCCATGGCCCTGCAGCGTCTGAAGGAGGCCGCCGAGAACGCCAAGAAGGAGCTCTCCGCAGCCCAGCAGTCCACCATCAACCTGCCGTTCATCACCATGAACCAGTCTGGCCCGCTGCACCTCAACTACACGCTGACCCGCGCCGAGTTCGAGAAGATCACCCGCGACCTGCTCGAGCGCTGCAAGCAGCCTGTCACCAACGCCCTGCGCGACGCCAAGCTTAAGCTCTCCGATCTGACCGAGGTCATCCTCGTCGGCGGCTCCACCCGTATGCCCGCCGTCCAGGATCTGGTCAAGACCATGACCGGCAAGCAGCCCAACATGTCCGTGAACCCCGACGAGGTCGTTGCCGACGGCGCTGCCGTCCAGGGCGGCGTGCTCACCGGCGACGTCGAGGGCATCCTGCTGCTCGACGTTACCCCGCTGTCGCTGGGCGCGAGACCATGGGCGGCATCATGACCAAGATGATCGACCGCAACACCACGATCCCGACCTCCAAGACCGAGGTCTACTCTACCGCTGCCGACAACCAGACCAGCGTCGAGATCAACGTGCTCCAGGGCGAGCGCGAGCTTGCCCGCGATAACAAGTCGCTCGGTAAGTTCCAGCTGACCGGTATCCCGGCTGCCCGCCGCGGTGTGCCGCAGATCGAGGTCACCTTCGACATCGACGCCAACGGCATCGTCAAGGTCTCTGCTAAGGACAAGGGCACCGGCAAGGAGCAGCAGATCACCATTTCCGGCTCCACCGCGCTTTCCGACGACGAAGTCGATCGCATGGTCAAGGACGCCGAGGCTCATGCCGAGGAGGACAAGAAGCAGAAGGAAGAGGTCGAGGTCCGCAACCAGACCGACAGCCTGTGCTACTCCACCGAGCAGACCCTCAACGAGCTGGGCGACAAGGTTTCCGCCGATGTGAAGTCCAAGGCCGAGGCCGCTATCGCCGACGCCAAGAAGGCGCTCGAGGCTCTGACGTCGAGGCCATCAAGGCCGCTGGCGAATCCCTGCAGTCCGTAGCCTACGAGCTGGCTCAGGTTGTCTACGCCGACGCTCAGCAGCAGACCGACGGCGCCGCCGGTGCCCAGCCTGCCGACGATGACGTTGTCGACGCCGACTACGAGGTTGTGGACGACGAGGACAAGTAATCATGTCCGCCCGTAAAGCTCGCACGGAGGCGGCCGCCGCTGGCGCCGCCCCCGTTGACTCTGAGGAGAAGGACGTGAAGATTCCCGTAGAGGCCGTCGACGATACCGAGGCCAACGAGGCCGAGGCCGCCGAGGCTGCCGAGAACCAGGTAGAGGATTCCAACAAGGAGGCGACGATGACCGAGGACGAGATGGTGGAAGCCGCTATCCGCGCCGGTGAGGAAGCCGCCGACAACGACTTTAAGCTCAAGTTCGAGCAGGCCCAAAAGGAGCTTGCCGACGTACGCAGCGAGCTCGATGCTGCGGCAGAGGCTCAGAAGGCCGCCGAGGACAAGGCAAAGGACGCCACCGAGCGTACCGCCCGTCTGCAGGCCGACTGGGAGAACTTCCGTCGCCGCACCGCCAGCGAGCGTATCGCCGAGCGCGAGCGCGCGACCGAGAAGCTTGTCACCGCGCTGTTGCCGGTGGTTGACGATATCGAGCGTGCAATCGACCATGCCCGTAGCCAGGAGCTTTCCGACGACTTTAAGCAGTTCGTCGATGGCGTTGATGCGGTGCATGCCAAGCTGCTCGATGTGTTTGCGCACGAGGGCGTTGAGCCCATCGACCCCAAGGGCGAGGCGTTCGATCCGCTCGAGCACCAGGCCGTGGGGCGTGTCGAGGACGCATCGCAGTACGACGAGACCGTCAACGACGTGTACCAGAAGGGCTACCGCATGGCGGACCGCATCCTGCGCTCCGCGATGGTGACGGTGACCTACGGTGGCGAGAAGCGCCCCGCACCGGAGCCCGAAGCGGCGCCCGAGGATGCTGCGGCCGATACGGCTGAGAGCACCGAGGAGTAATTGAGAAGGGCCCCGGGGCAACACCCGGGGCCCTTTCTGGCCTAGTGCCATATGACAGTATGAGCCGCCGCCCGTTGAGCGGTGGATGAAACAGGAGAGGAGCTACGATGGCTGCAGGCAAAACCTTCTATGACATCCTGGGCGTATCCAAGAGCGCCTCCGACAAAGAGATCAAGAGCGCGTTTCGCAAGCTCGCGCAAAAATACCACCCCGATGCCGGCGGCGACGAGGCCAAGTTCAAGGAGATTAGCGAGGCTTACGAGACGCTTTCGGACGAGAAGAAGCGCAAAGAGTACGACCAGATGCTCATGTTCGGCGGCATGCCGGGCGCGGGCGGCGCGTATGGCGGCGGCTACGGTGCCCGGCGCGGGCGCCAGCGGCTGGGGCGATATCTTCGACAGCATCTTTAGCGGCAACGGCGCTTGGGGCAGCGATTGGGGCTCGGGCTTTGCCGGGGCTGCGGGTAATGCCGGTGCCGGTGCGGGTCGCAGCCGTGCTCGCAAGGGCGGCGACCTGTCGCTGACTGTCGACGTGACGGCCGAGGACGCGTTTCGCGGCGTGACGCACAAGGTCACCTATCGCATTCCCTCGACGGGCGAGCAGCAAACCATTACGGTCTCGGTTCCCGCAGGTGCGGTCGACGGCGGCAAACTACGCTACAAGCGTCGCGGCGAGTATGGCGTTGCGGGTGGCGAGCGCGGCGACCTGGTCGTGACCACGCATGTGGAGGAGCACCCGCTGTTTAAGCGCAAGGGTGCCGATGTGACCATGGAGGTACCGATCTCGGTTTACGAGGCGGCGCTCGGCTGCACGGTGGATGTGCCCACACCCGGCGGCGCGACGGTTCGTCTGAAGGTGCCGGCGGGCACCCAGACGGGCAAGAAGTTCCGCTTTAAGGAGATGGGCGCGCCCGATGTTAAGCACCGTGGCCGCACGGGCGCGCTGCTCGTCGAGATCAAGGTGCAGGTTCCCACGAACCTGTCCGACGATGAACGCGATGCCATGACCAAGCTGCGCGAGGCCGACACGCGCGACTATCGCGAGAAGGTCAATCGTTACAAGGCGACGTACTAGGGCGGTCGCGGCGCACGCCCACGCCCGCGGGCTTATGATGGACGATAACGAGACGGAAAGGGGTCAGGTAGCATGGCCGAGGACAATAGGAACAAACCGCTGTACATGATCAGCGTGGCGGCCGAGCTGACCGGCATGCACCCGCAGACTCTGCGCGTCTACGAGTCCAAGGGCTTGGTGAACCCCCAGCGCTCGGGCGGCAACACGCGTCTGTATTCGCGTGCCGATATCGACGCCTGGAGCTCATCAACCAGCTGACTGACGAGGGCATCAACCTTGCCGGCGTGGTGCGCATCCTCGATATGAAGGAGCGTGCCGAGGAGCGCGAGCGCGAGAACGAAAAGCTCCGCGCCCGCGTGCGCCAGCTCGAGGACGAGCTGCACGAGTATAAGATGCAGAAGAAGATCACCGCCCTGGCCCCGCGCGACGGCTCGGTCAACCCCGAGCAAGTCATGCGCAAACTGCTGGGCACGGGCGGCGACCTGTAGGCACTCATTGGGGACAGACTTAAATGAGTACCTGCAGAATGAGAGTGGATAATCTCCCGTTTTTGCCTGTTTGCAGGCTCAAAGTGGGAGATTATCCACTCTCGTCATTTGAGCGTCTAAGTCTGCCTCCCCAGGACCTAACTCGTCCTCTGCTTTACTGAGATAAAGTGAACGCAGAGATTCGTAACCCACTCGCAACCGTTCTATGGCACGATATTGAACGAATGTATGCTATGCGCCCAAATCTTTTGGGCAGAGTGGGAGACAGTATGGTCAAGCTGTACGAGGACGGCATCTACCTGCGCGGCGGCAGCGAGGTTGTGCCTGCGGCCGAGGCTGCCGAGCGCGGTATTACGCAGACACCCGAGGATGCCAAGCGCGGCACCATCGCGTATTCGATCCTCCAGGCACACAATACGTCGGGCGACCCCGAGGCACTCAAGATTCGCTTCGATGCCATGGCGAGCCACGACATCACCTTTGTCGGCATCATCCAGACGGCGCGCGCTTCGGGCATGGAGCAGTTCCCGCTGCCTTACGTGCTCACCAACTGCCATAACTCGCTGTGCGCCGTGGGCGGCACCATCAATGAGGACGACCACGTCTTTGGCCTTTCCGCAGCCAAGAAGTACGGCGGCATCTTCGTTCCGCCGCACATCGCCGTCATCCACTCCTTTATGCGCGAGAACTTCGCCGGTTGCGGCAAGATGATCCTGGGTTCCGACTCGCACACCCGCTATGGTGCCCTGGGTACCATAGCCGTGGGCGAGGGCGGCGGCGAGTTGGCAAAGCAGCTGCTGCGCGACACCTACGATGTCGCCTATCCCGGCGTCGTGGCCATCTACCTCACGGGCGCCCCGCGCCCCGGCGTCGGCCCGCACGACGTGCGCTCGCCATCATTCGCGCCGTCTTTGCCAAGGGCTACGTCAAGAACAATGTCATGGAGTTTGTGGGCCCGGGCATCGCGAGCATGACGACCGACTACCGCAACGGCGTTGACGTCATGACCACCGAGACCACCTGCCTGTCGAGCATCTGGGCCACCGACGAGGACACGCACGCGTTTTTGACCATGCACGGCCGCGGCGACGACTATCGCGAGCTCAAGCCCGCCGATGTCGCCTACTACGACGGTTGCGTCGAGGTCGACCTGTCGAGCATCAAGCCCATGATCGCACTGCCGTTCCATCCTTCCAACGGCTTTGAGATCGACGAGCTCAACGAGAACCTCGAGGACATCCTGCACGAGGTGGAGCTCGAGGCCGCCAAGATCGGCGAGGGCAAGACGCACTTTAGCCTGCTCGACAAGATCGTCGACGGCAAGCTGCACGTGCAGCAGGGCGTTATCGCCGGCTGCTCGGGCGGCAACTATGACTCCGTGGTCCAGGCTGCCCGCGTGCTCAAGGGCGCCAATACCGGCTGCGGCGAGTTCTCGCTGTCGGTCTATCCCACGAGCCAGCCCGTGGCGCTCGAACTTACACGCCGCGGCTACATCTACGACCTCATGGAGGCCGGCGCAATCGTGCGCACGGCATTCTGCGGCCCGTGCTTCGGCGCCGGCGACACGCCCGCCAACAACGGCCTTTCGATCCGTCACACCACGCGCAACTTCCCCAACCGCGAGGGTTCCAAGCCGGGTAATGGCCAGCTGAGCGCCGTGGCCCTGATGGACGCCCGCTCCATTGCGGCAACGGCTGCCAACGGCGGCGTCCTGACGCCGGCGACCGACCTGCCCGAGGACACTTGGGACGAGGCCTGCGAGTACACCTTTGACGACGCGCCGTACAAGAAGCGCGTGTACTGGGGCTTTGGCAAGGCGGAGCCTGCCGACGAGCTGGTCGAAGGCCCCAACATCAAGCCGTGGCCCGCGATGGAGCCGCTCGGCGACGACATCCTGCTCAAGGTTTGCTCCAAGATCATGGACCCGGTCACCACGACCGACGAGCTCATTCCCTCGGGCGAGACGAGCTCCTTCCGCTCCAACCCGCTGGGCCTGGCTGAGTTTACGCTGAGCCGCCGCGACCCGGCCTACGTGGGTCGCTCCAAGGAGGTCGACGCTGTGGAGAAGCGTCGCGTTGCCGGCGAGTCCGCGGGCGACCTGGCGGCGTTCGATGCCGAGCTTGCCGGTGTGTTTGAGGCGCTGGCCGGCGCGGGTGCGCGGCCGATGCCAAGGCGACCGAGTTCGGTTCCATGATTTACGCCAAGAAGCCTGGCGACGGCAGCGCCCGCGAGCAGGCCGCGAGCTGCCAGCGCGTAATTGGCGGCCTGGCCAACATCGTCCACGAGTACGCCACCAAGCGCTATCGCTCCAACGTGATGAACTGGGGCATGGTGCCCTTCCAGATGGAGGCCGAGCCCAACTTTGAGGTGGGCGATTACGTCTTTGTGCCGGGTATCCGTGCCGCGCTCGATGGCGACCTGAAGGACATCGCCGCCTACGTGGTGCGCGCCGATGGTGCGGTCGAGCAGATTGAGCTCTACATTGCCGATATGACGGCAGAGGAGCGTGCCATCGTCAAGGCCGGCTGCCTGATCAACTACAACAAGTTCAAGGCCGCTGCCGAGTAGCGCACTTAATTGTCCGCCCGGGGCTTACCCTTTCCCGCCCGCTCACGCGCTTCGCGAGGGCCGCGTTCGGGAAGGGTAGCCCCGGGCTACATTTCTGCGTTCTCGTTGGGTCTTGAGGGACGCTAATAAATAGACTTGCTTGATGCCGCCTCTGTTATCGGGGCGGCTTCTTTTTTGTTGAAAACCACCACAAAGGGGGCAGGCACCTTTGTGGTGGTGGGGAGAGCTCGATGTTGTTGTGATCGTTGAGCGGCATGTTAATGGGCGGCTCTACAGAATTTCATCTGGGCTGGCGGGTTTGGTTGTTTTGGGGATGCCGAGTTGGATGACGCGAAATCGTCAACATTGTCCTTAATTCCGTCTTTGGTGTAGACAGTGACCATATAGGTGCTGTGTCCGAATTCGCCCTTGTCGCGTGTTGCCCAGGCATCCCAGTAGGCGGCCCCGTTTCGCCCTTTGATTTTCCGACACGGCGGAGTTCTGTTCGCTTTAATTTCTGGTTGCTATAGATGGTTCGACCGGCCTCCTCGGTGAGCCCGCACTGTCCAAGCATCTTGTCGAGGACTTGGTTCATGTGGCGCTCATCGGTGTTTGGTGCGTAGTCGTAGGCGAGGGTGATGAAGTCGAGTGGCTGGTCGTCGATTAGATAGTTTAGCGTCTGAGGTCCAAGGCAGAAATAGGGGGAGCATCCGTCGATCTGACCGAGCAGTGGCAACTTTGACTGCCAACTTCCGGTGGGAATTCCATCTTCGTAAAACACGCCGCGACAGATAAAGGAGAGCGAGGTGGCACGCGAGCCGGCGTCGACCATTCCGCATAAATCGAAGGGCGAGGTGATACCAAGGGAAAAGGGCGTGATGACGATAAGGAAGAGCATCACGATGGGTATGGCGAGAATGGCGATGACGTTGCGACCGGTGGAATGAGGCGGCTTCATATGCGCTCCTCGAGACAAAGATCTGTTGAGGATAGGCAGAAATGGATATGTTCAGAGAGCAATTCAAGTTTAATCTCATTGCGCGAGATGGTCGACCGTTAGCGTCGAAAACCACCACAAAGGTGCCTGTCCCCTTTGTGGTGGTGAGGAGCGCGCGGCTTCTTTTGGTAATAGTGTTAGCTGGCGGTATCATTAGTGCAGGTGGCGAAGGTTTGCATTGTGGGGTGTTTTGCCGTGAGCCGTTCTGCCCGTATTGGATTGATTGTCTTGGCGCTTGCGATCGCTGTGGTTGGCGCGGGCGCTGTCGGTATGGCATTTCTACCTGCTGCGGTGACGGAGCCGGTGGTCAAGCCTGTGACTCAATCTGTCGAACTTCTGACCGGCGACGACAAGCCCGAGACCATTACCGTTGATTTTGATGAGCAGCCGGCTGTGCTGGGTATTAGCAATTATCCGCGTATTCAGCTTGGGGCCATGCGCTATACCACGGATACAAGCCTGATCGATAGGCGTCCGAGCTACTCAAGGGCAAAACATTTAAGCGTTGGTACGGATATGCGTCCTATCGGGCAAAAGCGAACGACATGGTTGGCGGATGCCACTCGTCCATCGAGCTGGACACTGCAAACGGCGCAAAGTTATGTGATGTCTCGTACGATCCGGGCTACGAGGGCAATGAGGGTCCGGGCATCTACATCATGGACGGCGATGTCGCCTATGTCATGGAGGGCGACCAGACCGAGCTCAACGATTTTATGGGTCAGTGTATCCAAGATGCCTATAAACAGACCTGCTTGCCTGACCCGCAGACTGCACGCGATAGTGGGTCTGCCCGTACATGGCTGTTCGAGGATGAGATGCCCTGGACCGTCGAATCGGGAAGTACGGGTTCGGCGAAGGAGTAGAGACCGCGACCACCACAAAGGTGCCTGTCCTCTTTGTGGTGGTTTCGGTCTGTCTCGATCTGTAACATCTAGGATCAAAAATGGCTGCTAGATGTTACAGATCGAGACGGTAGCGCGCCTGGGCAGCGGCGGGCTGACATCTCAGTACCCTATCCGTAATTCACTCAGAAAATCTTATATATAGAGACTTAGATTTGTGTATAAGATCGCGTAAAGCTGGCAACAATACTTCTCGAACAACGTGAAGCCGCCCCGTAGGGCGGCCGCCCCAAGAGAGGTGATTCCATGAGAATCGATAAGCTAGCAATGACGTCGCGCGAGGCGCTGCAGACCGCCATGAGCACGGCTGCCGATGCACAGGCCGGCGCGGTGGAGCCGATCCACCTGCTGTCTGCCCTGCTCGGTGCCGGCGAGCGCAATATCTCCGTGATCATCGAGCGCATCGGTGCCGACCCGGCTCAGCTCGCACGCTCCACACAAGATGCCATCGACCATGCGCCCAAGGTGTCGGGCGAGGGTCAGCAGATGGGCCTGTCCAACGAGCTCGTTCGCGTGATCGAGAAGGCCGAGAAAAAGGCCACCAAGATGGGCGACAGCTTTGTGGTGACCGAGCATCTGCTGATGGCACTTGCCGAGGACAAGGGTGAGGCGGGTCGCGTGCTGCGTGACGCCGGCGTGACCAAGGAGCGCATCGAGCAAGTCTACGAGGAACTGCGCGGCGATGACCGCGTGACGTCTGCCGAGGACAAGACGCAGTTTGAGGCGTTGGAGCAGTACGGTCGCAACATCTGCGATCTGGCTCGCGCCGGCAAGCTCGACCCGGTCATCGGCCGTACCGACGAGATCCGTCGTACTATTCAGGTTCTGTCCCGCCGCACCAAGAACAACCCCGTGCTTATCGGCGAGCCGGGCGCGGCAAGACGGCCATCGTCGAGGGCATTGCTCAGCGAATCGTGGCCGGCGACGTACCGAGCACCCTGCGCGACCGCGACCTCATCGAGCTCGACATGAGCGCGCTGGTCGCCGGCGCAAGTACCGCGGCGAGTTCGAGGACCGCTTGAAGGCCGTGCTCAAGGAAGTGCAAAAATCCGAAGGCAAGGTCATCCTGTTCATCGATGAGCTCCATACCATCGTGGGCGCGGGTGCCACCGAGGGCTCCATGGACGCCGGCAACATCCTCAAACCGGCGCTCGCTCGTGGCGACCTGCACGCGATCGGCGCGACCACGCTCGACGAGTACCGCAAGTACATCGAGAAGGACGCGGCGCTCGCCCGTCGTTTCCAGACCGTGATGGTCAGCGAGCCTACCGTCGAGGACACCATTTCAATCCTGCGTGGCCTGAAGGAGAAGTACGAGATCTTCCACGGCGTACACATCACCGATAGCGCGCTCGTGGCTGCCGCCGACCTCTCCGACCGCTACATCGCCGACCGCTTCCTGCCCGACAAGGCTATCGACCTGGTCGATGAGGCCGCGAGCCGCCTGCGCATGGAACTCGACAGCATGCCGGTCGAGATCGACGCCACCACGCGTCAGCTCACCCAGCTGCAGATCGAGGAACAGGCGCTCATGAAAGAGACCGACGACGCCTCTAAGGAGCGTTTGGAGGCTCTGCGCCAAGAGATTGCCGAAGTCCAGGAAAAGCTCAACGTGCAAAAGGCCGGCTGGCTCAACCAAAAGAACGCCATCGACCACGTGCAGGAGCTTAAGGGCCAGCTTGACGCGGCCAAGAGCGAAGAGGAGCGCGCGACGCGCAACGGCGATCTGGGCCGTGCGTCCGAGCTTCGCTATTCTGTGATCCCGGGTCTGCAGCAGCAGATTCAGGATTCCGAGGCTGCGCTCGAGGCGCAAAAGCAGCAGGACGGCGAGGGCCTCAACGAACAGGTGACCTCCGACGAGATCGCCGAGGTCGTGAGCGCCTGGACCGGTGTGCCCGTGTCCAAGATGATGCAGGGCGAGCTCGACAAGTTGAAGGGCTTGGAGGGCGAGCTGCATAAGCGCGTTATCGGTCAGGACGAGGCCGTCTCCGCTGTAGCCGCGGCCGTGCGTCGCAGCCGTGCGGGTCTCTCCGACCCAGACAAGCCCATCGGCAGCTTCTTCTTCCTGGGCCCCACCGGCGTAGGCAAGACCGAGCTCGCCAAGCGCTGGCCGAGTGCCTGTTCGATGACGAGCGCGCGCTCGTGCGTATCGACATGTCCGAGTATATGGAGAAGTTCAGCGTCCAGCGTCTGATCGGTGCGCCCCCGGGATACGTGGGCTATGACGAGGGCGGCCAGCTCACCGAGGCCGTGCGCCGTCGTCCCTACTCCGTGATCTTGCTCGACGAGATGGAGAAGGCTCATCCGGATGTCTTTAACGTGCTGCTGCAGGTGCTCGACGACGGCCGTTTGACCGACGGTCAGGGTCGCCAAGTGTCCTTCAAGAACACGATTATCATCATGACGTCCAACGTGGGCTCCAAGGCTATCGCCGATCTGTCCGGCAAGGACGAGGAGGAGATGCGCCATCAGGTTGACGGGGCCATGGCTCAAACCTTCCGCCCCGAGTTCCTCAACCGTATCGACGATATCGTGGTGTTCCATCCGCTCGGCATGGCGCAGATCGAGAAGATCGTCGACATCCAGCTCGCCGACGTCCGCGCGCGTCTGGCCAAGGAGCGCATGACGCTGGCCATCACCCCGGCGGCAAGCAGATGCTCGCCGTGGGCGGCCTGGACCCGGTCTTTGGTGCCCGTCCGCTCAAGCGTCTCGTGCAGCGCGAGGTCGTGGATGCCATTGCCGCCGCTATCATCGACGGCACGGTGCGCGAGGGCGATCAGGTGACGGTCGATGTCGACAAGGACGGCGGCTTTACCGTCGTGTGCGACAACACGCCGGCGGCCACCTACGAAGTCCCCGACGCCGAGTAGATTTTGGGCCGGCTTTAAAACCGCCCCTCATCGCAAAACGCCAAGGGCGGCGGATCCAATCGGGTCCGCCGCCCTTTTCTGTGCGACAATCGATGGTGTTGAACGTGAGTACATGGCAAGGAGCTATGCAGATGACAGACAAGAACAAGACGAACACGCCGGCGACCGATGCCGCACCCGCCGCACCTAAGCCTGCGCCTAAACCGGCGCCCAAGCCGCGCGACCCCTATATCCGTGCCGAGAACGAGGATGACGACGCTACGATCCTTATAGCGATCGTCGCCCCGAGCGCGAGCCCCTCTTCGAAGCCGACCCCTGGCGTTAAGTAGCTCATTTGGGACGGGGCTTTTTTAGCTACTTTGTTTTCGGCTAGAGGCGTTCATGCCTGCCCCCTCGGCCGCTCGATATCCTCCGGGAGGGGCCACTAATAGAAAACTTGCTTATCCATTAATCAAGATACGCATAATCTTGCTCTCCTGCTAATCAAGAATCGTTATAATCTTGATTAGCAGGAGAGCAAGATTGGAGAATTATGGCATTCAACGACTTGGTGGCTCAAAAAATAAAGGACTTTGAGCAACAGGGGATTCCGCAGGTCTTTGAGCGCGACCTTGATCTGGGCAACCCGCAGGAGCCAAAGCGCGACAACATCGTATATGTGATTGTGGGCGCCCGTCGTTGTGGAAAGACGTATCGCCTGTATCAGGAGATACGGCGGCTTCAGGGCCAAGGCGTCGAGCTTGACCGGATGCTATATTTCAATTTTGAGGATGAGCGCTTGCGTCCGTATGAGCCATCGCTACTAGCGGACGTGCTCGATACATTCTATGCACTATATCCTGCTGCTCGAGGCGAGGGCGCCTACCTTTTCTTTGACGAGATCCAGGAAATACCCGAATGGGGTGCGTTTCTGCGACGCGTGGTCGATACGGAGAAGGCGACCGTTTACGTGACGGGATCTTCTTCTAAGATGCTGTCCTCAGAACTTAAGAGCGAGTTCAGGGGCCGTTCTCTTGTGCGAGAGCTTTTTCCGTTGAGTTTTTCGGAATACGTCCGATATAAGACGGGGGGCGTTCCTGAGTCGAACGCGCCCTTCTCCTCAAGCGCTGCAGCGTTGCTCCGACACCATCTGGTCGGATATCTCGAGCGAGGGGGATTCATCGCGACACTTGAGCAGACGCCCGCAGACGCGATTCAGCTGCTACAGGAATATGCGTCGCGAACGGTCGCCATGGACGTCGTTGAACGTTACGACGTCAAGAACCCCCGTTTGGCCTCGCTGTTTCTGGCGCGGTGCATGGCATCTTCGGGACGAGAGCTGTCAGTGAACAAAGTGTACAACGAGTTCAAGAGCAGACAGATATCCGTCAGTCGAAATACGCTCAGCGACTTACTTGAGTATTACGAGGACGCCTACCTGCTGTTTTCGGTGCCGGAGTTCACGCGTTCGCTTGCAAATAATACGCGGTCTGCGTCTAAGGTCTACGCCGTCGATCCTGCGATGTTCGGAGCGTTCTCCCCCGCATCGGCATTGGATCATGGTCAGAGGCTCGAGACCGCGGTGTTCAATGCGCTCAGAAGAAGGACCCCCGCCGTGCGGCCCGGTTCGGTTTGCCGCCTGCTGATTAAAGATAAGAATAAAAGCCATGAGGTGGACTTTGTGGCTGGGGATGCACTGCTCATGCAGGCTTACGGCCTGATTCAGGTAAGTGTGGATATGACAAGCGAGAAAACGCGCGAGCGCGAAATTGCCGCGCTCGATGCCGCGATGGCCCAGTTTGATCTTGGCGAGTCGGTAATCGTTACCATGGATGAGCAGGCCGATATTCCATGCAAACACGGCGTGGTACATGCTGTGCCCGCATGGAAGTGGCTCCTTTCCTAATCGTCTATGGATTGCGAGGCCAGGACTCAGGTGTCATGGTCCGCTAGTCCTGGGCCTTGATGCTCGGCAGGAGAATCTGGGCGAGGTAGTCGGTCTCGAGTTTGGTCGCGGCGTCTGCCTTGCCGTCTTTGCCGACCAGTACGTTCTTGATCTGGCTATAGGTGTAGCGGTTACCGGTCGTGAGCTCGACAAGCTCAATGGCCGTGTCCATGGGGTAGGTTGACACGGATTCTGCGTCCGTCCGTTGATGGTCTGGGGCACCACGTACGGATAGACGGGGCCGCTGGCGTAGACGGTATAACCGTTGCTAGATTGGCCGCACCCAAAACCGTATCGCCCTCATCGGGCGTAAAGCTCTCGCCCTCGCGCACCGCGACGAGCGTCACAATCGGCGTATCGCTGTTGCCGGCAAGATAGATGCATAGCGTGCTGCCATTTTGCCAAGTCTCGACCTTGCCGTACCACTCGACGGGGATATCGAGCTGGTAGAGGTCGGTTGCCTTGTGGCGAGCGTCAGCATCGCGGGCTGCCTGTGCCTTTTGCGCGCTCACGGCATTGACGGCGGCGTCGCGCCGCGCGGTTGCCGCCTGCTGGAGCACCTTGGCGGTGGCGGCGGAGCTCGCGCCTCCCTCCTCGGCATATTTGGCGGCGGCATCGATCTGGTCGTCGGTTACCGTGTCGGCCGAAGGCACCTTGAGCTTAAAGGCGGCCTGGCTGCTTAGGTCCTGTCCGTCGCTCTTGATCGTGACCTGCGCTTGGTGGTCGGCACGGTATAGACGGTGCCGTCGGACGCGATGGGGGAGGCAGCGATGGAGAGCGTGTAGTCACCGGGTAGCAGTTTGATGCCACGGCCGTGCTCGTCAACATAGAGTGTTTCGCTCACGGAGGATCCGTCAGAATCCTGGCCACTCACTTGTACGGGAATCTTGGAGCCGGCGGAACAGTCGAGGCCCGCGGCATGCACGCCAATCTGCACCGACATCATCGTGTGGGCATTGGCGGCGACAGCGGCAGCCTGCTCTTGCTGATATCCGTTCCAGGCAGCATAGCCTGCACCGCCGGCGACGAGCGCGACGGCCACGACACCGGCGACCATCAGATTGCGGCGCTTGGGCGACATCTTGCGATGGCGGACCTCGGCTTCGTGTGCCGAGGGAACGGACGGCAGGGGAATATCGCCCATGGCGATGGTCTCATCCACGGCTGGTGCGGAACCCAGGCCAGGAAGCTCGCGAGTCAGCGAATCTTCGGCCGGTAAGCTGTCGAGCAAGACGGTTTCCTCGCCCGTGTCGGATTCGGGCTGGTCGTCGGCCTCGCTATCGTCCTCTTCGGCTTCGTCAGGAGCGTCTTTGGCGTCGCCGCCTTCGTCCTCAGTGTCTTCGTGCACCTCGTCTTGCGCGTCGACGACCGAATCGCTAAACGAGAGCTCGTCTAGCGCGATCCGGTCAAGGCTCTCCAGGGCTTCGGCACATGCTTCCGCATCCTGGGCCGCATCCTCGCGGCCATACGTCTCATCGCTCATATATCCCCCAATGCAATATCGGCTCAACACTGTACCCAAAAATGGAGCCATATAAAGCGCATACGAAATATAAGATCCGATTTAACCTGAGCGCATCGTTCGGCCGCATCCTCGCGGCAGCAAAAGGCCCCCGGAACGCGGACGAATCACATTCCGGGGGCTCTGCAATGCGTTGAGTTGCGCGGAGCCGGCTATGCTGCTTCACATTCAAGCGGCGTTTGCGCCGGGCATGTTACTCGGCGTGCGCGTAATCAACCTTGGCGCGGCGAGCGGTAGCCTTCTCCCAATCGCTGGTGCCCTCAAAGACGTCCTGCTTGTAGGGATTGCGGCCGAGCTTCTTGGCACGGTAGACGATGTAGATGATCGCGGCGACGTTGGCGACCAGCGCGGCGATCGAGACCGCGGTAGCGGCGCCGGGGTCGAGCGTGGAGTGGGTCACAAAGATGGACTCCTCCTGGAAGTACGGGAATACCTGGGCAAACATGCACCAAATAGCCAGCGTAAAGGCACGGTTCTGGATCCAGCCGCCCTTGTTCCAGATAAAGGCGGCGACGGTGGGCGCCAGCAGCAGTGCAAAGCCGCAGAACCAGGAGTGGGTGGGCAAGCAGTTGTAGGTGTAGCAGAAGTTCCAGATATCGTAGGCGATGATGTAGACCCAGGTCATGTCGGGCCACAGCATGTCGGTCTTGTCCTCAGAGGCGTAGACACTCCACCAACCGGTCATGCAGAAGATGTTGATGATACCGGCGATGCCGTTGAACACGTTGTTCCAGCCGGCGAGCTGCGTGGCGCCCTCGGAGGTGACCCAGGTGGACTCGCCCAGGACAAAGAAGTGATAGGCGCTCTCAAAGTCGGACACGACGGCGATCATGATGTTGATGGCGACGATCACAAACGGCCACGCGCGGAACTAATGCGCTTGCCGATCTTGCCCCACTGGTACTTAATGGCAATGAAGCCCCAGCAACCGGCCAGCGCCGCGTATACCTTGGCGTAGTGGAACCAGCTGTTCTGGTACACATGGGTGGGGTTGGTGAGCGCCCACTCGGCACCCTGTGAGACGCCGATGGCGATAGCGACGCAGTAGATGGTCATGGCCAGCGGAGCCACGCCAAAGATGATGGCCGCGCCCAGCTTGGTGCGGCGGCCGACCTCTGTAGCACGATCAGGCCAATAAAGACCATGGCCCAGCCGGCCCAGTGGATAAGGGTATTGCTACCCCAAACATCGAACAGCATGCTGCTCTCCTTTCACAAGCCCGCGGCCCCTCTTCTGATCGCGGGCAGTTTGGCCAAATGTCGTCAGTTCTGGGGCTTGCGCTCCTGATACTTGGCGGTATAGCCCTCGATATGGAGCGTCGAGGCGATGATTTCCTTGACTGTCTCGTCGGGCACATCGGGGTGCGTGCGGATATACATCAGCAGCCCCATGATGAGGGTGTAGAACGTCTCGTAGACATGGTCGATGCGTAGCTCGTGATGGGCGACAAAATCCACCACGGTGGTATCGCAGATATACTGCGCCACGCGCTGGACCACGTTGTGCAAAAAGCCGCCGTAGAGCGCGCCGCTGCTCGAGGTGAGCGTGCTCGGCAACTCGTGGCCGCTCACGACCAGGCGCTTAAAGAGCGGAGCAACGGTGTCGAGTGCGCCTTCGATGTCGCCAACCGTGCGGCTGGCGTTCCACTGCTCGAGCTCGGCGATAAAGCCGTCGATTGCCTCGTCCATAACGGCGGTGACGGCGGCATCCATATCGGCAAAGTAGTGGTAGAACAGCGAACGCGTGCAGCCAGCCCGCTTGGTCACGGCCGATACCGAAAGATGGGACACACCAAGCTCGGCGCTCACGGCGCGCACAGCGGCGAGGATCTCGCGACGGCGCTCGTCGCCCGTCAGGCGTTTTGCCGCGCTATCGGATGCGGGGACGGCATCGACCACAGAGATATCTGCTGCGTTGTTGCCCATGTTTGCCGCCTTTCATCCTCTTTTGCCTGACCGTTCGCCTAACAGTCTTGAATATTGTTGACGGTTCGTCAATACTGTTTTTGACACAATGTCAACAATAGCGGGTGAACGGCATGGGGGCATGTCGAACCCGTACAAAGAGGGGCGCCGCGGTCTCGCCGGGCTGTGGCAAGAGAAGGGACGACTATGATTCTCAACGGACCGGGGATTTAGCTATACCGAGCCCGATATCGGCGCGGAGTTCGTGCCGCCGATACCGGAGCATCCGCGCGAGGCCATCGTCAAACTGTGTGAGCACTGCACCAACCGCCTGCTGCACCGCGACGAGCTGCTGGGCTACGAGTACTGGTCGTTTGCCGAGGCCGCAACCGACGAGCAGGCCGAAGTGCTCTGCAAGATGAAGATGCGCCGTCCCTATACGCTGCCCGAGATGGTCAAGCTCACCGGCATGCCCGAGGCCGATATCGAAAAAATGCTCGACGACATGAGCTACACGGGTCTGCTCGAGTACAACTGGGAAAACCCCGAGCGCGCCAAGCAGTGGGTGCTGCCCATGCTGGTGCCGGGTTCCGCCGAGTTCCTCAACATGCGCGTGAGCCAGCTCGAGGAGCATCCGGTCTATGCCAAGTTCTTTGAGCAGGCGTCCAAGGGACCGCTGTCCAAGGCCACGCCGATGGTGCCGCCCGGCGGTGCCGGCATCGGCATGCATGTCATTCCGGTCGAGAAGGCCATCGATGCCGCGAGCACCTCGGTGCCGATCGAGCATATCGAGCATTGGCTCGACAAATACGAAGGTAAGTATGCCGCTAGCACCTGCAGCTGCCGCGCGAGCCGTCGCGTGATGGGAGAGGGCTGCGCCGACGACCCGGCCGATTGGTGCATCGCCGTGGGCGATATGGCCGACTACGTGGTCGAGACCGACCGCGGCCATTATGTGCGCGCGAGGAGGTCTACGACATCCTGCGCCAGGCCGAGGACAACGGCTTTGTGCACCAGATCACCAACATCGACGGTGAGAACAAAATCTTCGCCATCTGCAACTGCAACGTCAACGTGTGCTACGCCCTGCGCACTTCGCAGCTGTTCAACACGCCCAACCTGTCGCGCTCGGCCTACGTCGCCAAGGTCGAGAAGGACAAGTGCGTGGCCTGCGGTCGCTGCGTTGAGGTGTGTCCGGCCGGCGCCGCCAAACTGGGCCAGAAGCTCTGTAGCAAAAAGGCTGGCGGACAGGTACCCGAGTATCCGCGCCAGGAGCTGCCCGATGCCACCAAGTGGGACCACACCAAGTGGTCGCCCAACTACCGCAACGACAACCGTATCGAGACGCATGAGTCCGGCACCGCTCCCTGCAAGACGGCCTGCCCCGCGCCACGTTGCCGTTCAGGGCTATTTGAAGCTCGCGGCGCAGGGCCGCTATGACGAGGCGTTGGCGCTCATCAAGCGCGAGAACCCGTTGCCCGCTATCTGCGGCCGTGTGTGCAACCGCCGCTGTGAGGATGCCTGCACCCGCGGTCGCGTGGACGAGGCCGTGGCCATCGACGAGGTCAAGAAGTTTATCGCCCAGCGCGATCTGGATGCCGCGACTCGCTATGTCCCACCTGTGGTGACCCCGACGCGTGCCGGCGGCTTCGACCAGAAGATCGCCATCATCGGCGCCGGTCCGGCCGGTCTGTCCTGCGCCTTCTATCTGGCCGAGAAGGGCTACAAGCCCGTCGTGTTCGAGAAAAACGAGCGCCCGGGCGGCATGCTCACCTACGGCATTCCCAGCTTTAAGCTGCAGAAGGACGTTATCGAGGCCGAGGTCGAGGTCATTCGCCTGATGGGCGCCGAGTTCCGCTATGGCGTGGAGGTCGGTCGCGATGTGACGCTCGACGAGCTTCGCGCGCAGGGCTTTAAAGCCTTTTACGTGGCCATTGGCTGCCAGGGTGGCCGCCTTGCCGGTATTCTGGGCGAGGATGCCGAGGACGTGACCGTGGCCGTCGACTTTTTGCGCGAGGTCAACAGCGGCAAGATCGACGCGCTGCCCGGGCGCACCATCGTGGTGGGCGGCGGCAACGTGGCCATCGATGTCGCGCGCAACGCCTGCCGTCTGGGTTCCGAGCACGTTGAGATGTTCTGCCTGGAGAGCGAGGTCAAGATGCCTGCCAGCGAGGAGGAGCGTCGCGAGGCCATTGAGGACGGCGCGCACATTAGCTGCGGCTGGGCCCCAAGGAGATTCACCTGGACGAGGCCGGTCGTGTGTGCGGTATCACCTTTAAGCGCTGCACGCGTGTCTTTGACGACGAGGGGCGTTTTTGCGCCCGAGTATGACGAGAACGACTTGCGCCGTGTCGATGCCGACCGTGTCGTCATGTCGATTGGCCAGTCCATTGTGTGGGGCGACCTGCTGGCTGGCTCCAAGGTGGAGCTCGGCCGCAGCCAGGGTGCCCTTGCCGATCCGCAGACGTACCAGACCGCCGAGCCCGACATCTTTGTGGGCGGCGACGTCTACACCGGTCCCAGCTTTGCTATCGACGCCATCGCCGCCGGTCACGAGGCCGCCGTGTCCATCCATCGCTTTGTGCAGCCGGGCTCCACGCTCACCATCGGCCGCAACCAGCGCCGCTACACCGCGCTTGACCGCGACGATGTTGTGATTGAGAGCTATGACAACGCAAGCCGCGAGGTGGCACGTGTCGACCGCGAGCGCGAGAAGGCTGCGCCCTTTAGCGAGTACGTCGAGACCTTTACCGAGGAGCAGGTGCGCGCCGAGACCGCTCGCTGCTTGGGCTGCGGTGCCTCGATCGTCGACCCCAACAAGTGCATCGGCTGCGGCCTGTGCACCACCAAGTGCGCGTTTGACGCCATCCATCTGGATCGCGACCGCCCCGAGTGCTCCACGATGGTCAAATACGAGCAAAAGCTCCCCAGCCTCGGCAAGTACGCTTTGAAGCGTGCGATCAAAATCAAATTTGGGAAGAAATAAAAAACGCAACAAACAAGAGAACGGCGTAGAGAACGGTTGGACAGTGAGCGAGTCCCAGGCGTGGCGAGGTGCCTTGAAAGAGGAGGGCATAGGGCTTTTGCCCATGCCCGACGATTGAAAGGCAGATCGTCCGTCTGGGGCTCGCGCAGCGTCAAGTCGACCGCCGTTCGTTAGAACGGCGGAAGAAAAAGTGCATGAATTAGGAATCGTCTATCACATCATTCGCGATGTCGAGAATGTGGCGCGCGCCAATGGCGTGAGTCGCGTTTCGAGCGTGACGCTGCTCCTGGGCGAGGTCTCGGGCGTCGTTCCCGATCTGCTGCTTGATGCTTGGCGCTGGGCGGCAGATAAAAGCCTATCACGCAGGCGCGGAGCTTATTGTGGAGCCTGTCGAGGCCGTGACGCATTGCGAGGCGTGCGGCTGCGACTACGCGACGGTCGAGCACGGCAAGACCTGCCCCCATTGCGGTAGCGGCGAGACCTATCTGCTGCAGGGCCAGGAGGTCATGATCAAGCAGATCGAGACCCCCGACGAGGACCCGACAGACGCTGCCCCCGACGGCCTATCCGATGCCCCCGATGCCGTCGACGCCGCCAACCCCCTCCACATCGCCTAACTTAGTCGTTGGGGACGTTCTTAAAACGACTAGTCATTAAAAGAACGTCCCCCAACGACTACTTTCCTAGAG
>ENA-OPYV01000152-OPYV01000152.1-human-gut-metagenome-genome-assembly--contig:-NODE-152-length-21489-cov-2.310271_pt1 | contig 21489 bp, 30 predicted proteins | sample MGYA00242474_ERZ504485 | MGnify/ENA primary metagenome ERZ504485 (study PRJEB26092, sample SAMD00036263) | human gut metagenome | host: Homo sapiens | study: EMG produced TPA metagenomics assembly of...
TGAACACCACCATGTAGGCGCCATATGAGTATTTCGGGCGTGTGGGCCACCATTGCCTCACCGCGGCGCAGATGTCACGAAACACCGTTTTCGGGGTGCATTTGTGCGCGTCGATTACCGGTGTCGGGCGTCTCGGCCTGATATTCCTGATCGCTCACGCGTAATCCTCTCAGATTCGGTTTAGGGCAAGTGAATGGCATATGCGCCCGTTTGTACACAAATATCAGTATTCTATTTCGCTCTGCGAGATGGAAACCGAGCGATGCCCATTTCCGTGAGGTCTTCACAAGCAGTACGCGAATGAGATGTGCATGGCGAGTGGACGTCACCATACGTCACCTATACTTGCGGGTATGCAGTATTCAGTGACCGCAGTGGTGGTGTCGTACAACCGCGCCGGATTGCTCGACGAATGCCTGTCCGCGCTCAATGCGCAGACCCGCAGGCCGGATTCACTGGTCATCGTCGACAACGCGAGCACCGACGGCGCTTTGCAGGTGGCGCGCGATTTCGCCGGGCGCACGCCGATTCCCGCATATATTCTCGAACTGCGCGAGAACACGGGTGCGCCGGCGGATTCTGCGCGGGCATTGCGTACGCCGTCGCCAACGGTTCCGCGGAACCGGGAATCGCTGAATATGTGTGGCTGATGGACGACGACACCGTGCCCACGCCGACGGCCCTGGAGCAGCTGCTCGCCGCCGCAGACGAATGCGTCACTGTGAACGATCGCCTGCCCACGCATTCTCATTGAATTCGCTTATATCAGGGAACACTTCAGCACCTTTCGGTAAATCTACCACGGTAGGAACATCTGGAGTTACCCATGACTTACCACCATACACAACAACCTCATGCTTTCCACCATCACCAACGATAGCCAATCCTCCAATATGTCCACCGTTCTTAGTACCTTCCTTGTATGCAGGAATTGGTGTTGCTGCGATAGTCGCTATCTGTACCGCTCCCATTGCACCTACTATTGCAGCAAGTACTAGTAGGTAATGCACGAGTTATTGCAAGTGCTGTTGCTATACCAGCCTGAGCAATGTCCACACCCTTCTGCCATTTAGCCTGCTTCTGCTGCAACTGAACTTTCTTTTTCTCAAGTTCCTCATTCTTTCTTGATGTTTCAGCTTCAGCAGCTCTTTTACGAACCTCTGCTTCCTCCTCAGATATTGCTCCACTTTCGGCAAGTGCTTCAATCCTTTCAACATCAGCATTGTACGCTTCCTCATTTGCCTCCTGTTCCTTCTCAATATTGTCAATATCGCGCTCATATAATGTCGACATAAGATTACCGATTGCACCAATGGCATCAGACGCAACATCCATCCATCGCTGAGCATTCTTCATCCGTTTTTTTGTAAGAATCTTCTTCTTCATCCTGAACCCTCTTGATTGCAGCAATCTCAGCATCAGCTTCAGCATTTGCCAAATCAGCCTTTGCTTTCTGAAGCTGCTCGGCAAGTTTTTCTCTGTCGTCCTGGCTCAGATTTTCAACAGAAATCTGTTCCTCCAACGAGTCAACAGCAGCCTTAGCGGTATCAATAGAATACCGTTCTGTTATATCAGCCTTCTTTTTCTCATATTCCTCATCCGAAATAAGTTTCTTGGCATGCAGCTTTTCCAACTCTTTCAGGTCGGAATTATATTGTGCATTCCTTACAACCTGTTCGGCTGCGGCAGATTTAGAAATCTCATCAACATAATCAGCAGCATATTCCTCATAAATCTTACGCTTTTCATTGATGTATTTCTTTTCGATGAGGCTCACGTCGGCACCATTACTTTCAGCAGCCTTCATTTCTTCTTCCTTCTGCTTATCAAGTATATCAAAGACGAACGGACATTTCTTCCTCACTACCTTCCTCAACGGAAGCAAGACGATTCTGAAGGTCAATACTTGCACGATTCTTTTCATACTCCCCAGAAGCCTTCGCCAATTCGTTGTTCATTTCTTGAAGTAACGATTTTCTCAATGCCATTTCTGCGGATGAATTACCTTTTACGGCATCAATCTTCTGCTGGTAACCATTACGTATAACAGCCAGCTCCTTCTCCAGTCCTTCTTCCATGAGTGCAGTCTGAGACCTCTGCAAGTCAGCTTCAACCTTCAAACGTGCAGCCTTCTCCTTATCTGTCTCTATTTTTACACCATTACCTCCATTCGTACTTGCACCTGACACATTCTTTATCTCGCTCGACAACGATTTGTACACTGAATCATTGCCTTTGATTTTGCGATAGCTCGGACTGTTGCAGTTCCATAGCAGCATATGTCTTATAGCTTCCATCCTCCTTTTATGAAGGTATGCCTTATTATACCAAGTTTCCTTATCCTGTATCTCTTTCTTCTTAGCTTCCGCATCAGCTATCAGCACTTCTTCCTTCTTTATACGTTCCTCAAGTGATTTAAGCTGTATGTCACGTGCTTTTTCCTCAGCCTCTTTTGCAGACATTCCCTGCTTCACGTATTTCTCTGTATCTCTAGCTATCTGTGCCTCGTACTTCCCGATAATGTCCGCACTCTTTGTGATTTTCATGTATGACTTCTCGTATCCAGACATCATTTTTTGTCTCGATTGTTTCCACAGAAGCAAGTAAAGCGGAAAGTCCACGTACCATACCAGTAACCCAGTCAACCACGCTGCGCATCCATCCGTTACTTCCGTTTATGGTAAGCATAAGTTCATCCCATGCGGATGACAAAGACTTCAACGAACCAGCCATATTGTCAGACATCACATCTGCCATTGACTGCAACTCCCCCTCTACTCCTGTAATCTGTTCTCTGAGTGGGACAATCTTATCAGCTGACGTAAGGAACGCATTGAATGCGGACACGCTACGTTTATCCGTAAGTTCGAGTGTGGTGTTAAGGTCAACTCCGTTATCCCTCAACTTGACAAGCCCATTTACAAGGTCTGGCAACGTCTTAACAGGCTCACCCAATGTCTTTGCAAGCTTACCGTTACTGTCTGCAAGATTAAGCAGAATGTTACGTGTAGCTGTCGCAGCCATTGACGCATCAAATCCAGCATCAGAAAGCTTTCCTAACAACGCCAACGTGTCTTCAATGGTAAAGTTAAATGATTTGGCTACAGGGCCAACAATAGGCATCGCTGTCGCAAGGTAAGAGAATGACAACGCACTACGACTTGTAGATACAGCCATTGCGGACACGTAACGCTCGGTCTCTTTTGTTGAGGCACCGAACATTCTTAAAGCTGCTCCGGCCAACGAAGCCGCATCAGGAAGTTCTGCACCAGTAGCCTGAGCAAACCGTAAGATATACTGTGTACTGTCTTTAATTTCCTGAGCTGTGAAACCTAACTTAGCAAGTTCTATCTGTAAGTTTGTGGCTTCTGCTGCTGTGTATTTGGTTGATGCTCCAAGCTCACGGGCATCGTTCTGCAAGTCTTTAATCTTATCAGATGTTGTACCAAGGACTGCAGCAAGATTTGAGTTAGCAGCTTCAAATTCAATAGATGTCTGTATTCCACCCTTGAACAATGATATTAACTTCTGAACACCTGTCAGTACAGCCTGTGCTCCTACAAATCCTTTTACCATTGATGCGACACCAACACCTACATTACTTATGCCTTTAGAAAAATTACGTCTTAAAATATTACCGACATTCGATGCGATGATACCCATATTCTTCATGGAACTGTTTCCTCGCTCTATCTCCATCCATGCAGCTTTGATGTTCTCCTTGTAGTTTCCGATTTCCATCTTCTGCTGAGTATATCGGTCACTGTTACGTTTAACGTAATCTGTATTGACACCGATAGTAGAATTAAGTTTTCCAAGAGTATTCTTATAATCTTCATCAGTATCACGTACCATCTTTACAGCCTGACGCAATCTCTTATTTGCTTCGTTCGCTTCATCAATACTATGCACCTCCTTGTCTGCCAACTCCAAAGATTCCTTGATGAAACGTATGCGCTCCTCCTCGGTCATGGCAGCAGCCTTTCTGGTAGTATTCGCAGCTTTCTGAGCCTTATTCATTGCTTCCTCAGCCTTAGCAGCCTGCTGCATTGCCTTGGATGCTTCTGCTGATGCCTTTGACAATTCCTTTACCTCTTTTGTACTCAGCTTTTCTGCATCTGCCTTCTCCTTGATTTTCTTCATCAGTTGTTCAGCGACCTCTGCTTGACGACTGAATGCATCAGTAAGTTTTTCAGATGCGGAAAGATACGTTCTTAGCCTGAGTATTATATATGGCCTGCAACTTGTCAATATCTCCCTTTACCTTGACGTCAACAGTAAGTCCCTTGATAAGTTCCGATGCAGCATCCTTGTAATCCTGCCTTACATCTGATATTGTACTCCTAAGTTCCTGCAACTTCTTCAATGATTCCTCATCGACGAAATCCTTCAATTTCAAATTTCCCATCACAAGTAATGTTTATATTCAACAATAACGCCATCCACCTTGGTACCTTCCTTATCGAACGAGTAGGTACCATCACTCTTCCTGTACACAACGTACACACATCCGTCCAGCATGGCAGCTTTTTTTGCAAGCATGGCCACACGCTCATAGTCAGACATGATTTTCTTATTCTCGCAACCGCATCCCATCATTTATACCCACATTGTTTGAAAAAACGTTTCAAAAAAGGCTCGAGAAGTTGAAGTACAACATACTCTCTTGCGTCCTTTCCCAACATGAGAATGTCATTCCCGTATTTCCTTACTATGTCAGGACCATCAACGAATCCCACAGTATCAATCGAAAGAGTGTCACCTGCAACAGATGCGCGGATACTTTCATGGAACGGACCGGTAATATACAAGTTAGGAACATCAACAGGCCTTGGAGGAAGATTCAGTCTCGGACTTTTTATCGGAGGTGTTATCTTCCTTTTCCATTCAATATACCCGTCTGGATCATTTATGCCACATAGATGTAGTTTCTCTAAAATATGGATCTTCTGAATATCCTGGTCTAAGACTGTCTGTATTACCGTCAAGACCTGAATATAGCTGTTCCCTTACAAGGTCTGCAACTTCTATATTGTTTTCCTGAAGGCAATCCATACATGACTTTTCAAATCCTGATGCAATTCTGTTTATCACATTCTCCAATTTCTCGAAATCAGCCATACAATTAAAATTAAAGCCGGCTTCCGCCCGGCTTAATCAACCAAAACCATCACTTATCAGCAGACTCACCGTCAGCATCCTTTACAGACTTACCAGTAATTCGTTCATACACGTCAGAAAGTTTCTTTTTTCGATTCTCCTCAGAAACTTTCTGCCAGATACAGGTCATGTGGGTATCAATGAATTTCTTTTTTCGACATCATCTTGACCTGCTTTTCCACAAAATTGACTCCATCTACAATCATGCTTTTGCTTTAACCACTTTTACAAATTCAACCCATTTGACATCTTTCTCGTACAGAACAGAAGGTGATTTAACTGAAATCTCACCTTCACCAGGAGTAATTGTGAGATAACCGTCCTCATACGAAGCTGATGTAACCCCATCAAATACCTCGGATGCACCTGAGGACAATTCTGTTGCAAATTCAGCAGTTCTGTCATATCCACCTACACATTCAATAATCTTGAATTTGTTGCTTTCGTTTTCAACTAACATGACCTCAGTCAGTCCCTTAATCACATTCGCAGGATTGAAATCCAACTTTAAGTAGTCAAAGTTCAACTGGCTGTCTTCTGCATCCATGTGGCAGAAATTTACCGTCATACTTGACTTCGCACTGCTTGTGCTGAACGGTGTGGCACCTGGATATACTGTTGACATCGGAATTCCGGCAAGAATATCAGTTCCATCATTGTAACCGATAAGCATTCTGTTTGAATCCCAGAAGTACACATCCCATTCCTTGTTAGCACAACGCAACAGCTCAGCATTCAGAATTTCATCAAAACGAGGAAGTGTGAAAGTATCTGTCTGAGCGTTGAGGCCATTGTACTGGTTTGCCCCGTATCCAACAGCACTAACCTGAGCTTCACCACCATTCTTCGCATATTCAACGAATGTATGAATAGGATAAATTTCTGCCTGGTCTGTCAGCATGACACATTTTTTCCAACTCATCGGCAGTAATATTTGCCGGTAGTTTTACTCCATGCTCTACAAGTATTGCTCCCTTTACCTTACCCCAGTCAACCTTGCAGGCCGAACCACCGGTATTCATTTCTGCGCTTTCGCACACTCTTGTATTTCTCATTACCTACAACTTTGATTTTTAACTATTAATTCCATCGAGCGTATATTTATGGCATCAATAGGCTCGCTCACTTCCTCTCCGGATTCCGTATAGGCTCCGTATCTGCCATACGAGTAGTTCTCAGAATATTCATGCGGAACGATACTGTCATAGTATATATCAAACCTCCCATCATTTCTAACTACCTCAATCAGCCTTTCATAAATTGGTCGAAGAATGTTGATGAATGAAGCATACAGACGCCGTTCATTGCTCCAGCTCTTCGTTGATGAACACGCTATAAGGATATTCAGTGAAACCTTTGAATAATAGTCCAGACTATCTCTCTTCTCTGTAACAGGACAGAACAGTACGACAAGAGGGAACTTACGTTCTGATGTTGAAGGCACTTTGCTGTATTCATCAAGTTTATCCTTTACATACTGGGCCGAACCAAATATGTAGTTCAGTTCAGGATTCTTAACTTCCTCGAACCTGTCATTCTCGATGTCAGCAGGCATTACGATTGTAAGGTTCCCACTCATTTCCTTTACTACATCTCCAATAATCTCAACGATACCTTTCATAGATTGAACTGGTTAATCTTAATCAACATGTTAGTCTGTGTGACAAGGTCAATCGGACAATTACCATCACGCGCCCACTGGATAAACTTCACATTGGCGGAAACCATCCTATTCCATGCAATAACCTGGGCATTAACAGGTGAAATGTACTCATTGGCACACTTCAGCCGGACATTCCCTGTTATTGTAGCTTCCGATGAAGAATCACGAAGTATGTGGAACAGCACGTAATCAGCAAAAGGCTCTTTCAGTTTGTTGCATACGATTTCATACTTAGACGGCTCAGTATCTTCGTTTCCTTCATCATCAGACATATCAAGGTAATCCATTGCATAACCTGCTTCATTCTCACCGAGCATGGATTCAAGAAAAACAGGCTGCAACTTCTTAATATATTCTTCTATATGGCCGGTTACTACCAAAGAATCGGCGCCAGCAGTCTTTGACGTTGAGGCATTTAGAATATGACGTGGGCCTGCTACAAAATATGACACATCAATCAACATGGCAATTCCTTATTTCTTCGATTTCGAAGCAGAAACTTTTTCTCGTCCTGAACAACGGCTGCCTTATCATCCTCGGCAGAAACCTCCTTTGTGTCGGTCTGCTCAACATTTTTTATTGTCTTCTTGAACATCCTTAGCATCATCCACATGTGAATCAAGTTCTGCCAGTTTGGCTTTCAGTTCATCAATTTCTTTCTTTTGACTCTCATTCTCAACAGAAAGCTCATCTATAACCTTCTGTTTGCTCTCTAATGCCTTTTCGACATCTTCCTCAGACACAAGTCCAGCTTCCGAGACCGGGGTGATAGAAATCAACCCACGGCCAATACGGATACGCTGTTCTTTTATGACAGATTCAAGAGCCTTCTTTTCTCCATTAAGCAAATACATAAGCATTAAGATTTAGTGATTGCTTCTTTCAAGGCTGCCAAGTCACCATAAGCGAATGCCCATGGCATATATACAGGGAAGATAACTTCTTCCTGAGCAATAAGGACAATCTCATTCTTCAACTTGCTTTCTACATCTTCAGCCCATTCAAGAGTCAATAAGGTGTAATCCACGAGATTTGCAGCTATATTAAAGTCACCAATCAGATACTTACCAGGAAGAATGTTGTTTGTTTCAATAATAGGCGTCCTGCAATATATTTTAACACCGCCTATCATCTGGATAATACCAAGATTACGTCCGGTTGTATCCTTTTCACTTTCCATAGCATTAACTGTGATAGGATTCAACGCAATAGCATTCGGTGTGTACTGTGCGTATGTCATCACAGCAAAACCAGTTTTGACGACATCAAGAGAGTTAGGTTCCTCAACTGACTTAAAATGCGCCATGGCTTACCTTGAAGGTCATTGATGATGTTGAGGTTTCCTCTGTATAAGCAACACCTTTCAACAAAATCTGGCGGTCGTAATTTTCACGAGCTGGTTAGCGCTGTTGAGAGCAGTAAGTCCAGTAGCACCAGTAAATGTGATAGTCATACCATCAAGAATCTGGTCTTGAGGGTTTGTAAACTCTACGACTGTGTCCTTATTAGAGTTATAACCTGAAACTGATTTGACAGAGCCAGCAGAACCACTAACATAATCTTCAGAGATGATAGTTTCAACAGGATAAAACGCCTTTGTGGTTGGCAATACCAAGCAGATTTTCTCCATTACCGTCACCGAACAGAATATTCCAATCTTCAGCCTGATATACAGCTTCAGGCAACATCTTCAAGATAAATGAACGGATAAATACACGGCTCTTAAGCATTCTCTTGGAAATAGGCAGGTGAATTCCAAGACGTTTTGTACCAGTCTGTACCTCCTTTGCCTTAAAACTTGATTCAGGCAATCTTCCGTTTTCTGTTACATAACGCGCATTACGGTCGAATTCATATACCTGAGTAAATGCAAGGTTAGGGTATTTAGGATCGCCCTCCAATGTATTCAATACATCACGCATATGAATACGTTTGTTAGATACCTGTGATACAACCCTGTTCTGCTGTTGAGTAATCAGATGGTCACCGCTATAGTTATCAGTCATGGAAACAATATCCTTCAAGCAGAAACCTTCGAACACACCTGACTTACGGCAGTTTCCAGAAGCGAACTCCTTGAATTTCTCTGAATCAAGCATTTCGTTCAACTTCTCATCAAACTTGTTGATGACTTCCATTCCGATACCTTTAGATTTCAGCTTATCGATAGTCTCACCAAGACCTTTAACCGTTTTAATGAGTTCCTCGTTATCCTTGGCAAGCTGCTTGAACTTCTCATCGTCATAGCCGTTCAACTTATCGTTCAGACTTTTCATCTTTTTTTCCAAATCTTCAGGTGAGATAACACCTTCCATAGCCTTGTTGACAACATCACACATTTTTTCTGTCATGTTGATCAGGAACTTAGCTTGTTCCTGTGGCATCCCTTCGGTCTTAATACCGAAATCTGCAACTGTAAAATTTTCTTCATCTTCAAATTTTAATTTTTAATCATTATTAAATGCCTTATTCAATGAACTAAAGAAAGAAAGTGCTATCAGCGGCTTTTTTTCTCAACATTATCATCTTCTTGCTTACCGTCAGTTTTTTCCTGAGTGTCATTGGACGGCTCAGACTTTCCGGAGAAGATGTTAGTTCTATTATCCTGCAACAAGGCGTTACTTCTATATACTCTTCCATAACATGCCGGACAACGGACGTATGCCATGAAGTTCTGTACAGATTTCTCGGTCAACTCCAGTCCTTCCGACTTTACGGAATCAATAAGTGCAATAACTTCTGCACGTACTTCCGGTTCCAGTTTGTCTATCTCCTGACTTACGATACGGTCAGTAAGCCAGCTCGAATACATGGCAGCATTGTCAAGCACCTGCTGAGTAAATGTATGCTCATGTTGTTCATCGTAATCAAACTGGTGTCCGCAATGCGGGCAAGTAACCACGTTACCTCCATTAATTGCTTTAAGCAGAAGATTCAGTTCCATATCATATTGTTTTAATCGTTCTTCCGAATAATCAGTATTTCTGAACGCTTTCCTGATGAACTCAACTGCCTCCTTAACCTGTTCCTGCGTACCAGACTTGAGATTTACAAGGAATGTCTGAGGGTTGCTTCCCCAGCTTGTCAGAGTCGAATACTCGAACATCTTCCATTCAAGCACCTTGCACGGGTCTGTCTCATCACGCTTGATTGCTTTCACACCGATAGAGTGTTCAAGTGTTCTGCCATTCTCAGCATACAACTTATAATCAGCCAACGTGTCTCGCCCAATCTGTTTTTCAAGATTAAGCTTGCCAACCATAATGAGGTTTCCCTCTTTTTCCTCGCCACTGAGTGGTACACCCAACAACTGGTCAGTACGGTGATTAAGAAACCATCTCATCCTGCCGATATTCTCCTTCAACGTCTTGTTGAAAGAGCCAGGCATGGAAACATCGTTCTGTGAGTCTTTCACACCGATACCGTTCACAGCTACCGTTACGATACCCTTCTCATCCACATCATTTGCCTTCGTTTGTACTGTAGGCTTTTGGTTTTCTCTTCCATTTTCAACTTCACTTTTTGTGTTAAGACTTATTACTTGTTTTACTATCTCTCTCTCCTCGTCTGACATCTCGAACAAAGTCTTGTCAAAAAGAGGTTCTTCGAATCTGCTTTCCTTTATTTGTGCCCTCCAGTCATTTATACTGATGAGGCCGCTAAGGAACTGCTCCTTACATCTAGTATTAACCATTGTCTTGACTTCCTCAGCTTCCTTCAATCCCTGCTGCAGACAATCCACATCAGAAAAATCACAATCCAAGTAATAGCCACCTTCTTCAAGTCCAAGAAATGCAGTTAGTTGCTTGCAGAATTTCTTGGCCATCGGTATGATGGTAGATGTATATACAGCCTTTTCCGCTGTTGCCTGATTGCTGAATGTTGCCTGGTCCTTACGCGGTACAAGCACTGAAGGGATACCGTATGCTCCGGCTATCTGTATAGCATCAGTCAAGGTTTCCTCAAATGGCTGCAACTCACTGATAGTAAGATTTGTCCTAACGAACGACAGAGGAACATCACTTAAACCATAAGGAAGTCTACGTTGGTCCAGCCCAAATTTTCCAAAATGACTGTCAAGTATTTCCTTCTTTTCATCTTCTGTCATTGCTGCAGTACCAGCTTCATCCTTCTTATTGGATACCAGGAACCCCAAACCACCACGTTTTACGTAAATCACGTTTCTCGCTTCATATACAGCAATAAGGTTGGATATAGGTTTCAGATGAGCGGCCAACCTGCTCTTTGATTTCAGGAACCCGTTTATTGACATATATTCAGGTGAGCCGTCACGGTCATGCCATATCTGATATGAAGGGATTTCCATCGTACTCACATATCCGTAATTCAGACGGTAACAACGGATAATATCATCTTCAGATGCTATTCCAAAGATTGGACTATTGACACTTCTGTTAGGCTCTACATTAACAAAATCAGCAGGAAGTTCCCAAAAGTTATCACACCATTTCCACTTTGGCTGGTCCTTGAATGTTTCTCCCATAGCAGCACGAAAGAAAGCATTGCCAGTGCACAGCTTATATACGAAGTGTGAATATATCATCTCGTTCCAGGACATAAGACAATTTGGCTTTGTGAGAATCTGGTTCATTCTCTTGTTTTCCCAGACCACGCTGTCGTCCTTTACCTTCTTCAATTGGAATCCGGAACCTGATATACGTGAAGCAATGTAATCAATCGGAAAGAATACTTCTGGAACAGAACGGAACAGTTCCATGTAATTATGGCCGCAAACCAGTGGGGATACGAATAACTCATGCACGTCACAACGGTCAATATAACCACTATCTTTTACACCCTCCTTTGGTGTTGATATAGTCTGTGGTTCACTGGCCATTTTCAGCCCAGCACATGCCGGAATAGTATCCTGTTTTAAAATTGTATATCCCATAGTTTATCCTTATATTACAAAGATAAATTATGGGTATATACGATGTTGATTTTGCAAAAATCTTGCAATTTACCCAAACATGGAAAATGACAAATAAAATACTATGTATCAACATATTGTAAATAAAACCAAGACTACCCTTAACTTTATTGATAGTATATGCAATGCCACTTAACAGGGCACTGGCTCCACTTATATTTTCATCATTGTAGTCAAGAACTTCAGTTATGAATGCCATATACTCATCATTTTCCATACCGGTCTCAGAAAGCAGGAAGTATGACTTAATGAAATCGGATGTAGCAGCTATTCTCTTATCCATATCCTGATATTCCTTCTTAATCCTTACTTCCGGAAGCGTATTTCTCAGTTCCCTTGCCATTTGGTAATATGCAGGTGACGATTCCACGATGTACGTTCCTGCATCATGTGAACATATAACAGACTTCATCTCTTCGAGTGATACAGTTTCACGCATTACGAGGTCAAGAACATGCCATTTTTCTCCACACCTTGCAACCTGACACATATAGAACTTTCCTCCAACATTCGGCATGATGTACACTATCTTCTGTGAATACTGATACTCGACTGAAGGATTGAAGAATCCGAACACGCTTCTGTCAGAATACATGTTGCGTTTACGACGGCTCGAGAACTGGGAATACTCCTCGTACATGATGTCATGTACAACATATCTCAAAGTATCGGTAAGGTGCCCGTGTTCCTCATAGGATTGTTTCGTTACGCTGTCCTTTATCTTTGTCTTGAGGATTGCGCCATTAGCATCCTTCTGTACGCTCTGATAGTCTTCGATTGATACCCTGCAACTATCGTCTATGCTTATGCTGAGGCCGGGCAATGATTTCTCAAAAACAGCATTGACAAACTCACCGGTCATGGATACGGACGGGTTCCTGTTACCCACCTTATCCTCAACAATCCAGTTGTCTTTCTTCAACGTGTCAATAAACAGGTCCATGAATGAACGCTTCTCATCGTCGATAGTGTTGGCGGATTTGGCTGATGCATCACCATGAAGGTAGATTTTACCGTCATATCCTAACTCCTGCAGTCGCTTGGATACCAGTTTCGCGGCTCTTCTTGCGCTGTTGTTCGGGCTTTCAGCCGTGGTCTCGGCAATCTGGTACATATCCTTACCTTTGCTCAAGTCTGCCTGCCAGTAGCCGACAGATATGTACGGTAATACGTTACTATCGACAGAAAGATGAATTGGCAATCCAGGTATGTAACTGTATTCACCGCTGTTCTTTCCTACATTGAACGAACCGAGGAACTCGTTTCCGGTCTTAATTACACCCCACTCTCCCCAACGCATACACGTTGTAGTAGTCCGGGTCATGAATACGGTCATGCTCGAAGTCCATCACACACTGCTCATCGTAGTATCCATACGTTCCATCAGGCGAACCAACAACCCAGAAGTTATTCAGGTATGTTGTCTGTATAACTACCATATTTGGAGGATACTCCTCAATTTCTTTAGTTACAGGATTCACTATTGAGCGCCCCTCGTTCATCTTTAAAGACTTCACCTTTGTCAGCTCTGCCGGTATTATCCGGCCGCCAATTTCTACAACCATAGGAACATCATGCAGTTTCTCGTTGTCAAGCCAGTCCTTCTTTATCCAGTGTGTTTCACTGATAGGGTTGAAGTCGGCAATAATCTGCTGCCCCTTCTTACCACGCAGACGCTTACGTATCTGCTTCAGGTCGGCATACTCAAACTCTGACAACTCTTCAAGCTGAACCCTCTTATAGTTACTGATACCCTTAATCTTTTCCGGATCATCCAAACCTGAGAAGTCAATCTTCGCACCGTTATACAGGCAACGGATTACATTCTGGTTGAACTTGAAGTATTGTGTGATTCCTAACAATGATGCCGCTACCTTGTAATCCTCATATATGGTTTTGCTGATGGATGCTCCGACCTTTCTCATCACAAGCGTATTCTCACCGTCCTGCAATGTCTGTATCAGCACGCACTGTGCTACGCTGAAAGACTTGCTCGATGATGAACCACCATACAGGATGATGAATCGAAGTGTGGCATCATTCAGATATTTCAGCAGGTAAAATGCATTCGGATTGAGTCTCTTGTGATTTATGAGCATAAAATGTTCTATTTTTTAGAATTATGAGAGTATTTTTTGTATAACCTCCGTATTTTTTCTAATACTATCGTTCTATTTTTTAGAATTCACTCCTCTTCTTGGTCAAAACCAATACGAATCTCATTGATATTTCCACCTTGATTACCTCCGATGGAAATCTGTTGTGGCGCGTTCCATCCGTTCATGCTGGCCAGAAGCTTCGCCGCTTCCACCTTACCGTTGAACTCATAGCTTACCTTACCCTTGTCATTGCTTATCTTCTTCATGGCATTTCTCACACGCTTCGGCATCTGGCTGGGAGATTTCAACTTTATCTTTCCTGTTACAGGATCTACAAGATACAATTCGTTCGGGTCCATCATGACAATATCCATGAGAACCTTTTCCACCTTATCACGGCTAATTTCGATGCTTCTGCACGTTGGGCCCTCAATTCGTCTATCCTTGCTGCAACCTTGTTACTTGCCAGCATCCGGCTTGCATTGCTCCATATCGTCTCAGGCTGCATCTTTGATGCGTCATAGGCCATCCTGTATGCTTCACTTGCATTACCGTCACAGTCAAGGTAATAATTGCAGAACTTTTCCTGTTTTTCGGTCAATTTCCTGTTGTTCATAGGCTAATGGTTATTAATGCCGACGATGCAGATTACCTGTTTCCGGTCTTTCAGCAAATCGTAGGCTGCTGTTAATGTACTTCCTGTCGTGCAGATGTCATCAAAGAGTATTACTCTCTGTTCCTTAATTGGCCGGGAGAAGATAAAACTCAGGATTGATACGTGTCCTGTTGAGGCACTGCATTGCAGATTCATAGAATTTTATTTTCACCCCCTTGGCAATTTTTTTGGCAAATGTCAGTGGCGAAATGGTACTCTGTGATGTGCCTGCGCTTCGGTGTGGTAATTATGCACCATTCATCGTCCGGCCGTATCAATGAAAGTATCAGTTCCGTGGCGGATTCCGAAATGACTTCTGCACACTCACCCGAACTCTTGATTTCATCCAATTGAATTCCATCCTTTGTTCTTGCAAACAGGGATATGTAATAAACCCGCCCTTACGGTGGATTCTTACTTTAGGCTGCATGTTGCATAACCTTTCGTATTTCCTCCAGCCGCGGGCGGGTTTGTCCCAGTCATCAATCCTTATCTTTCTACCTTTCCTCACAGCCAAAACCTTTGCTATCCCTTTACTGACTGAGGTGTAATTCAAAGGTACTGAAAAAATACCTTCATCGACAGATTGTACAGGATTGTCGAATTCTCTCTTTTCGGAAACACACTGAATATCAACGCCATTGTATTTCCTTACTTCTTCCGCAAATTGAAGTATTGTACAAGATTCAGGATTGACAATGTTTACCAGCTTTTTGTCAGAACCTATCGCATATATCAACCCGTCCACCACATCATCTATGTAGGTGAAGCACCTGGTGTTCATTCCCCCATTATACAGACTGACCTTTTCCGAATTCATGAGAGCATAGAGAAGAGTCCCTTTCCGCTGGTCAGGTCCGTACACGTTATGAAGGCGTACACCAGTCGCATTCCTACAATAAAATTGAAGCATAGACTTCATCAAAAATGTTTGCTTACACCGTACATACTTGTCGTGTTGCATGGATTTGCGGTGGAAGAACTTGCATACACCAGTTTCACACCGAAGCGCGTACATCCGTCAGCTATCGCAACGAATGAATCAATGTTGTCACGAAGTATTTTTTCATGATCCGAATTGAAAACGCTGGTCTGTGCGGCAAGATGTATAACAGCATCGATTCCACCCCCGGCCAGAAGGCACGGAACGCCGGCAGCTTCAGTTCCACACACACGGTCGATACCGACCACTTCAACACCACGACTTCTCAGATTCTTGCAGAGGGCTTTACCTATAAAGCCTTCACTGCCGGTTACGACAATTTTCATCATCACAGCTTGTTTAGAATTTTACATAAAACATTCAGTATGTTACCCAGTAACATCACTATTATTATCAGAAGTGCTGTATCCTGCTCAACCATCCCGATGGAATAGCAGAACAGGACAGCCACAATCATAAATATTACTCCTTTGGCCTGATAATGTTCCATCAGGACTTGATATTAAGTTCGTACTCATATCTGCTGACGGTCTTATATCCGGTAACAAGTACACGTTCACCGGAATACAGGCCGGATATGGTGTTCTCAATCACATCAAGAGAAACACGTTCATCAAACTTCAGGAACACCCTTCCTGGCACTCCGCCAGCGACGAATGAGACAAAATAATATGTTCCACGCTCCCAGTAGAACACATATAGGATGAGAAATGAAACTACCACAGAGGACAGATAAACCCAACTTGACGGTACATTAAAATCTCCTAAAATTATCAATGATGATAATACCATTGATACGATTGCCCACTCTAACAGATTAATGAGCAGGCCAACAACTTGTTTTTCTTTGCTTTCATAAATTAATTTTTGCAGGTTAATAATTCAAAATCATACATTTACTGCAGTGCTTCGCATATTTTCTCTATGCATTCAGCATTTTCTTCGTTTAACCATTCCTTGGCCACATTCCACGCAATGCTTTTACTCGCTTTGAAATTATCAATTCGAATACTATGGTGAGACAATTTTCCTTCTGTCGGTTTCAATCCGGAATCATGCAATTCACATAAACCGTCTTTGTAGAATGTACACCAATCTCCTTCTTGTTTGGCCTGTATCATCGGTACGGGCATATCAACTACCCCCATAAGGATTCCTACATACCATTCCGTTGCTGCAAGCCTGTCTTTATATCCGGCTTCGATAAGCCTTAAAACATCTTGCGGAGTACCCAAACAAGGCGTATGACATTGCTGCTTACATAACTTGCATTTACACTGTATCGGTTTGCGGCCGGTTTTTCTGATTATTCTTTGTAACTGAGTTTCTTTAATAAGTAAGCTCATTTTGTTTCCTCCATATTAAAATCCCAAAAACTTAGTTTCCCTTTCACATTCATAATCGGCTTATCAAATAATACCGCATCCTTCAGTACCCAGTTCCAGCAACCTTTCTCTGCCCATACTGAAGATGGTTTTGTACGCAGTCGGCTATAACCACGCTGCCGATGATGGCACCAAAAGGTAAATCATCATAGAATGTACTTTTTAAAGATTGGGAGGGGGTGCATTTGTAGTTTTTAACCCTTGCTCTTTTATTTAATATCCAACCATCTCCTTTACCTTTGCTTGCATGAATAAGCACCCTTTGGCCGATGTACTTCTGAGGACACTTCCATGTTCGGTTCTCGATGTCTTTGATACCGTGAGCGATTAAGCTTGCCCACGGTTGTTTGATGGATATTGCTTTCATGGCTTCAATCCTCCAGTAAATCTAAGATACGACAAAAAGCACCTTCAAGAACAGATACCCTATCCTCCATATCATTTCTGTAATCTTCATATTCACCATCTTCATACAGTTTCTCACACCCTTCATGTTTTGATGTTGAATACTCCAATGATGTATGACATATATCTGCGACATCACCAAGAAATTCATTAACAGGCTTATCGCCCAACATGGTTTCAACAGTTGTTTCAATTTTCACTTTTACTTGTTTCATAGCTTCTCCTTTCTGTTACAGCTTTTTATTCTGTGAATACCTACACATCTACCGGGCTTCATACCCTTCCGGTGGTATAGCGCATAGGTACAATAAAATTCCTTAAATCCTTTCAGCTCTTTTACATAGAACCACTTACAACCGTGACATTCAAATGGTTTCATGATTTATCCTCCATTAACTCCGGGTTATCGTGAATGTTTCCTCTAACTTGGCAAACTACATTTTTTTAGTGGAATATATCCACACCCTTTTACTTCAATAATAAACCGTCCTTTGTTATATACTACTTCATATATTTGTCCATTAATTAAGACAAAATCTCCTTCGTAAATTTCATTACCGTTCTTGTCACGCAATCCGGTAAACTGGCCGATGGTTTCTTCCTCCACAGACAAATCTTTGACTACATAGGCACTGTTATCAGTATTAAATGACAGAACATTATCAAAAATAACTTTGTCTGTATAGACATAATCAAGAATACTGAATTTACATTCACCTAAATAACCATAAAGCCATTTTCTGGTCTTTTTTGATTTTCCTCTGAATTTTTATTTCTCTAACCATAATCAGTCCTCCGTATTAGGTATTAAATCTTTCATATATACCCAAGTCATTACCGTATTCCATACGTATACTCCGTAGTAGCATAAATCATATTCACCATATATAGTGTTAACTAAAAGAAGCTTTCCTGGAACAGGCTTTTCTGTAGAATTATGCCAAACGGTATTTATTCTCCACTTAGCACCTTCCATAAAATCTAGCATACATACTTGTTCGTTACCAGCTCTCCAAAGTGGACGACAAGCTTCTTTGGCATATTCTTCTGCCGCCTTTTTTAATGTCTTCTTTTGTCATAATTTTTATGTATAAATACTTCTATAATCATTCATACTACCCCAATAACCATATATTTCTTCATCACTCTCACCATTAAGCCGAGCTCTTTCTATTTCTTTATTCATGCTATGTGAAAGACCAGTCAAATCTCCTGAAAGACTTTCGAATGACGAACATTCTTTCGTACTATTTCTGCGTATTTTTGTGTGTAATGTATTTTTCAATACTGTTGAATATTGGATTATCCTTTTCAGACATTCTTAAAGATATATATCCATAATTGAATGTAAATGGAGTATTTAACTTTTCATATGACTCTCTGTCTTTTATATGCTTATACATCATTTCAACCGGAAAAGTCATTGGCAAGCGTTCCTTCTTAATCATTATGGCTATCGCATCATATAAAGCCTGTTCTTGATCTGTCAGCTTAAACCAGTTGATATTCTCAAAGCACCACATGATATAACCAATATGAGTAAGTATGATATACTTTATCTCTTGTCCTTTGTATTTCCCAAATGTTAATTTCCGTTCTTCTTTCATAATAATTCCATTATTGGTTGTGGACGCAACGGGAATCGAACCCGCCCAACCATCACGGTTTACTTGCTCATATATTAGCTAATTCAATGGGACAAGTGTATGGAGATATTGCGCAATTACTCCATACTAAAGCACGTCCTGTGCTTGCGCCCGTATGCCCGTCTTTCCGGGCGTTTTTTTTATTCATGCTATTTCGTTATTTTTAAAAACTTCAGGGCAAGTTCCATAAAGTGGTGTACGGCCATCCCATTTATCTATGAATTGCTTATAGAGTATTTCTTTAGTCAACCCACAGTGGATTAATGGATAGCCTGTTCTGTTTTTAATTGCTCCAATTCGTTGCGTTTCTTCTGCTCTGCAATCTGCTGGTCTAATACAGATATATTGGTATTCACCTCATTACGACTATCAATCTTCTCACGCACAGCCTTTGAAAATTCAAGCTGTGCAGAAAAAGTCAGCAATTGAAGCCCTCTTTTCTCAAATTCTTTATCCACAATCTGCTCCAACCGCTTTTCAAAAAGAAGAGAACCACCGTCAGCCATTAAACTGTCTGTCTTGTGCTTACGGCTTTCTTCTTTGATTAAATCATAAATACGAGGTTCAAGTATATTATCTTCAAGGCTTTGCATAAACCCGTCTTTTCCTGATTCTGTATCAGCTTTATCTATATGTTTGTTATCGAATACAACATCTATAGCTCTATTCTTGATAACTTTATAAGAATAAGTAGGACGTGCGTTAAATTCAGTGTTATCAGCAGCCTTCAATGTGACAGGTTCAGCAAATTCCCCTCTTTGGTCAAACAATGGAACTTGAAACAATTCAGTGCCCCATTCCCAAGTGGAAACTTTACCGGACACTACCTTAAAATCCTCTTTTCCTTGCTTCCCATAGTTCTCCATTAGAACACCGGCATAATTAGGGGCTACTCTTTCGCATGAAGCAAATACCACTAAGGTCATACAGACCAACATTAGATTAATCAATCTTTTCATTCTTCAAATTTTTAATTAGTTTATAAACGAAATAAATCACTGTGGCTGATATTATTACCACGCCCAGCCAAGCGTTGAGGTGATTGAATATTCTGTTTCCGATAGATACTCCGACTACCAGAAACAGAATTAAATAAATTTGCTTTCTCATTGTTACACCTCAATGATTACGATGTCAGGTGCAACACCTTTGATTGCTTCAACCTGTTTGTCAATCACCTTATTCTTGTATTCTTCAATGGCCTCATTCGCACCGGCAGAAACCAAAGAAAGGGAAACTTCCCGTCCGTCCACATCGGCGTAGATTCAACTTCGATTTCTTCACAGGCAAAACCTTTGAAAAGAGGGATATTCAGTTTGAACGATTTTGGCAGATTGGAATCAACCACTTGAGAATAGTTATCCGTCTTGTTTCCGTTTTCCTCTTTACTACGTTCTATATCCTGGTTTACTTTCGCCTTGAAATTCTTCAAAGTAGAAACCAGCATCATGTTCTCAGACTTATCCTTGAAGAAGGCACGGTGCATCTTGAAGAACTGGGACAATTTGATAGGTTCCCATTTCCTTTCCGCATTGATACCGAACTCCTGCATTTCCTTTGAAGCCTGTAAAACTCCACTAATTACTGTCTGGTAATAATTGGTTTCATCAATAGTCAAAGCCAGACACATCTTATCACGGTTCACAATGATATTGGCCGATTTCTGATTAATCAGTTCGACACGCTTTTCCAGCCATCTGAAGGGTGCTTCTATCGTTCCATTGATAACTACTCTCTCCGGTTCTTTCGGGTCAAGGGCTACGGATGCTTTACCTTCTCTCAATACTACTTCGATGGGGGTACCATTGTACTCTTTCGGTACTACCAAATTGATTTTGTTTTCACTCATGATTCTGTTCCAGTTTTACGGTTAATACTAAATACTGTCTTCTGCATTTCTTGTGGCATGATTGGGCGGCTATAAACCAGTTCACCTAACTTGTTGTAGAATCCTACCATCTTTTCTTTATGGTATAGGAATTTTGCACATTCTTCATTCTCGACGAACTCCGAACCTCTTTTGATGTGGTCCAAAAGTTCCTGCTTTTCTTCATTCAAAGGCTTCAATCGTTCTTTGAAGCTTTCCATAGCCTCTTTCTTCTCCAACTCAACATCGTTGATGGTGATTGATACCTCGGCCAAAGTCTCTTTCTTCTGAGCCAGTTCTTCGGGGGTGAATCGGTGAGTATATCCGATTTTCTCTACCGCATCGGCGTTGTCCTGAAGGAACTGCCATCGTTCCTGTTCAGGGATGTCTTGTCCTAAAAATTTGTCCATAGTCAAATAAACTCTTTGTTACGTTCGATTTAATTTATTATTCAAACTTCCAACAATATCCACCAGCAGTTTTTCTTTTATGATAACAGCAAAGTGAAATATTTCGGTAATCTACACCAGTATCTCTATAAGCATCCATCAATGTTAAAAATGTGAACGGGAACTGAAACAACATCTGGATAAAAATGGAAAAGTGCCAACTGCCAGATGGAAACGGGAGAAAGAAGAACTTCAGGCAGGGGATCGAAGAGCTGAAAGCAGATGAATCAGCCGTACCAAGGAGGAACATAACTTTGTGAAAAAGG
>ENA-OPYV01000153-OPYV01000153.1-human-gut-metagenome-genome-assembly--contig:-NODE-153-length-21429-cov-7.470942_pt1 | contig 21429 bp, 20 predicted proteins | sample MGYA00242474_ERZ504485 | MGnify/ENA primary metagenome ERZ504485 (study PRJEB26092, sample SAMD00036263) | human gut metagenome | host: Homo sapiens | study: EMG produced TPA metagenomics assembly of...
ATCTTCGAGCTGCAGGCTCGTGGCGGCCAGGCCGGTGACATTGAGGTCGCTGCAATCAACGATCTGACCACCCCGTCCATGCTGGCCTACCTGCTGAAGTACGACAGCACCCACGGCACCTTCCGTCATGACGATGGCACCCCGGTCGAGGTCACCTCCACCGACGACTCCATCGTGGTCGACGGCAAGGAATACAAGGTCTACGCCGAGAAGGATGCCAACAACATCCCGTGGGTCAAGAACGACGGTGTTGAGTTCGTGCTCGAGTGCACCGGCTTCTACACCTCCGCTGAGAAGTCCCAGGCCCACATCAACGCTGGCGCCAAGAAGGTCCTGATCTCCGCTCCGGCCAAGGACGAGACCACCCCGACCATCGTGTTCGGCGTGAACCACGAGACCCTCAAGGCTTCCGACGTGATCGTGTCCGCCGGCTCCTGCACCACCAACTCCATGGCCGCCATGGTCAAGCTGCTGGACGAGAACTGGGGCATCAAGGCTGGCTTCATGACCACCATCCACGCCTACACCGGCACCCAGATGATCCTCGACGGCCCGCGCTTCCCGAAGGCTCGCAACAACCGCGCCGCCGCCATCAACACCATTCCTCATTCCACTGGCGCCGCCAAGGCCATCGGCAAGGTCGTTCCGTCCGTGAACGGCAAGCTGCAGGGCCACGCCCAGCGCATCCAGGTTCCGGATGGCTCCGTCACCGAGCTGACCACCGTCCTGAACAAGGAAGTCACCGCCGATGAGATCAACGCCGCCTTCAAGGCCGCCTTCTCCGACACCGACTTCTACGGCTACAACGAGGATGGCATCGTGTCCTCCGACATCATCGGCGACACCCACGGTGGCGTGTTCGATCCGACCCAGACCGATGTCAACACCGTTGACGGCCTGACCATGGCTCGCACCGTCTCCTGGTACGACAACGAGTACGGCTTCACCTGCAACATGGTGCGTACCCTGCTGTACTTCGCCGAGATCTCCGAGTGAATCGCGCGGAGTAATCCGCACGGTTCGTCTCTGAGCCTCAGACAAAGGGGCTTTCGCTTCGGCGGAAGCCCCTTTTCGTATCCGAACGCCGCAGCGGACACGTGGAAGCTTATTATGGGCGGCATGGCAAAGAAAAAGCATGAGAAGGGCGCCGGTTCCACACCGGCACCGTGCAGTTGGAAAAAGCCGGAGTTCCGTTCAAAACCTACGAATACGCGCATTCGAACGATCACATGGATGACGGTTATGGGGTTGAGGCCGCCACCAAGCTCGGTTTCGACGAGCATCAGGTGTTCAAGACGCTGATGGCGGACACCGGCTCCGAACGCGTGGTCGGCGTGGTGCCGGTCAGCGGACATATGGATCTGAAGGCGCTGGCCGCGGCAGTCGGCGCGAAGAAGGCGGCGATGGCCGATCCGAAGGTCGCCATGCGCGAATCCGGCTACGTGGTCGGCGGCATCTCCCCGCTTGGCCAGCGCACACACCACAAGACGGTGCTTGACGAAAGCGCGCTGCAATACGACGAAATCCTGCTGTCGGGCGGCAAACGCGGTTTCTCAGTCGGCGTCAATCCCAACGATCTGCTCAAGGTGCTCGACGCGGTAGCGGCGCCGATCGGCACTTGGTAAAAAACACGCCGATACATCACACCAATACATAAGTGGGTGGTCGGAACAACACGATGTTCCGACCGCCCACTTGCGTAAGCGAAAGGTTCGCGCTATTTGCGCAGTTCCGCAGGAAGCACGAAATGCATGTTCTCCTTGATGGTTTCGATGGTGCTCACATCCTGGTAGCCAAGTTCTTGCAACGCTGCGACCACGCCGGAAACCAGCTCGTCCGGCACGGAGGCACCCGAGGAAATACCCACGGATTCGACACCTTCAAACCATGCGGGGTCAAGTTCCGAAGCATCATCAACACGATGGGCGCGACCAGCGGCGCCAACAGCCGTTTTTGAGGCGTACCGCGCGTTAAGTCCCTCCTGAGCGACTTCCATCAACCGCACGGAATTCGAGGAATTCGCGGAGCCGACAATCACCACGCAATCGGCTTGCTCGGCAACGAGCTTGACCGCCGCCTGACGATTCGACGTGGCATAGCAGATATCGGAGTTCGGCGGCATTTCAAGCCATGGGAAACGCGCTTTGAGCGCGGTGATCGTGCCAGCGGTCTCATCGACGCTCAACGTGGTCTGCGTAAGCAGCACCAGTTTCGTGTCAGGTTGGAAATCCAACGAGTCGACGTCGGACGCATGCTCGATCAAATGCACATGTTCCGGCGATTCCTCCACCACACCAACGGCCTCATCGTGGCCTTTGTGCCCGATGTAGATGATCTCGTAACCTTCCTTGACAAAACGCAGCACCTCGCGATGCACTTTGCTTACCAGCGGGCAGGTGGCATCGACCACATGCATACCGCGCGCCGCGCCTCGGCTTTGACCGCCGGAGACACGCCGTGGGCGGAAAATACGATTGGGATGCCGGCTTCGGCGGCGGCATCGGGGATCTCAGCCAATTCCTGCACGAACACCGCGCCCTGCGCGGCCAAATCCTCGACGACATGCTTGTTGTGCACGATCTGGCGGCGCACATACACCGGCGGCAATCCGTCGCACGTGGCGTATCGGCGGATTTGAGAATCGTCCGCACCGTCAGAATCGCCCTATCCACGCCGGCGCAGAATCCGCGCGGATCCGCCAGCACGATGCGTTTGCCCATGTCAAGCCGCCTTCCAATCGTATCCATCCATCACAACAGCAATCACCAATATTAAGGCACGGGCGCCGTCAATCGACATCGGCCGTCTTCATCCGCAGAATTTCCACACGACAAGCGCATCCACCACCACATCGTGAGCGGTAACATAGTAGCGGAAACACAGTCGACAACACTATGGAGTGATTTATGACCTGCACCAATCTGCCGCCACGCACCGGACAGCAATTTTCCATTTCGCATGGCGATTACCATGCCGTCGTCACCGAGTTGGGCGCGACGCTGCGCAAACTGACCTACCAAGGCGAGGACATCATCGTCTCCCCCCGGTCCGGATGACATGGTGACCTGCTGCCACGGCCAGCTGCTCATCCCCGTTCCCGAACCGCATCGAGAATGGCGAATACACCTTCGAAGGCAAGACCTACACGCTGCCGATCGACGAGCATGAGCGCCACAACGCCATCCACGGCTACGGCAAGCGCGCGTTCTGGAAGCTTGTCTCCCTTAAAGAGGATGCCGTGACCCTCAGCTGGCGCGCCCCCAACATGGAGGGATATCCGTTCGACATCGTGGTGACCGCGACGTACAGCCTCGCCGACGATGGCCTGCATCTGAACATCAGCGCCTACAACAACGGCGATGCGGACGCACCGTGGGCCTTGGCCATCCACCCGTGGCTCGCCAACGGCTTCAACGGATACGGCGATGAGATCGACGCCCACAACGCCAAGTGCAGCCTGACCGTGCCGGGGCGCACGCATGTCACCGTCAACGAGAACCTCATTCCGACCGGCACCGAGCCGGTGGACGGCACCAAGTACGACCTGCGTAAGGACACGCTGCTCACCGAGCAGCCGTTCGACGACGCTTGGACGGATCTGGAGCATGCCGAAGACGGCACCGTCACCGCGGTGTTCACCCGCCCGGACGGCAAGAAGGTGCGTGTGGGCGGCGACGAGACCGTCACCTCGTTCCAGGTGTGCACCGGCACCGGTTTCCCGGCCATCAAGCATCCGGCCGGCGTGGCGGTGGAGCCGCAGACGGCATACGCGAACGCGTTCAACACCGGCAAGGACCTCATCGTCATCAAGCCGGGCGAGACGTCAAGCACGGCGCTGTTCATCGGGATGCTCGACTGATATAATCACCATCGGAATAAGTCCCGGCCACACAGCGGACGCCGAATTTGGCAAACGTCTCGCTCGTGTGCGATAATCCCGAAGGCTTATTAATCGCAAGTAAAGGAGTCCAATCATGGGCATGCGCGGACGTAAGCGCAAGGATCGTCGTAAGAAGGCCGCCAATCACGGCAAGCGCCCGAACGCCTGATCCCTGCCGGCGCGAATAGCGTCACAGAGCATGGAAAACCCCGCGGAATCATTACGGTTCGCGGGGTTTTCCCATATTCAGACGATGATGCGGCGGGCGCGCCTCGCGTCACATCATCGTGGCACTTGGCGCATGAAACGCCGCACGTCCGCCCAATTACTCGTCACAACAGTGGTCGAGTGTCGCCTCAAGCCTGTCGATCAGGCTTTGCGGCGCGTGTTTCGGCCGCAGGTACGCGCGCATCGCTGCGATCAGCGCACGTTCGCGTTCATCGCAACAGGTCTCCGGGTCGAAGCAGTCCCCGGAGGCCACGACATGCACGCTGGCATGCGTCACCTGCGTCACCACACCGTTCGTGTTGGTGGTGGTCGAAGTAATGGAGATGTGCCGTTCCATTGGTTCGCTCATGGTCGATCCTTCCCGGCAGTGGCATAGCCACGTTCCTTGGCGTAATTGGCAAGCTCACGTTTCAGCTGTGTGCGGGCGCGGTTGAGCCGGCTCATCACGGTGCCGATTTTCACGCTTGTTCCTCAGCTACCTGGCTATATGATTTGCCGTCGATCGCGGCGTCGATGAAAACCTGCCTGCGTTCCGGGGAGAGCCGGTTCAAAGCGGCCATGATCTCCTCCGGCGCGTAGGCGTCCAAGTATTCCTGTTCGGCGGATTTGAGCTGTTCGGAGGAATGTTCGGACGCGGAATACAGGTCCCAGTCATCGTATTCGCCAGTGGAATCGTTGGCGCGTTGCGGCCGTCGCTTGGCTTTGGCGTACTGGTTGAAATAGGCGTTGCGTTCGATGGTGGTCATCCAAGCCGCGAAATTCGTTCCTTCCTTGAAGGAGTCGAACGCCTTGAATCCACGTTCGAAGGTGTCCTGCACCAGATCCTGCGCGTCGTCGGGATTGTTGGTCAGTTTCATCGCCTGCCGGTACAGCGAGTCCACAACGGGCATGGCAAGCTTCTCAAACCGCGCGCGCCGACCCGCCATGGATTCCGTTTCTTGTTCAGTCACACCCTCATTGTAACTTCCCCGACGTCACACGTCGTGCACATGGTTGCCGCTAAAATGGCTCTTCGGTATCCGCTCGGCGTCTCATACACAGGGAGAACACGAAAACATGGCTTTGACTCTGGAATCGGCGGCCCGACTGCTCGATAGGCACGGACTGCTGCGCGAAATCATCCGCGGCGATGTCTGGACGCTTGATCCGCACGACATCAAGGGATTCGACGAGCCGTTCTCCGCAATCACCTACGACACCCGCAAGGTGGAGCCGGGCACGTTCCTGTGCTGCAAGGGCCGTTTCAAGGCCGAATATCTGCAGGGCATCGACGAACGCGGCCTTGCCGCCTATGTGTCGGAGAACGACTTCTCCGACGCCACGCAAGCTCCGGGCCTATTGTGGATGACGTGCGCAAGGCCATGGCTTTGCTATCGGCTGAATTCTATGGTCGTCCGCAGGACCAGTTGAAGGTGGTCGGCATCACCGGCACCAAAGGCAAGACCACCACCGCCTATCTCACGCAGGCGATGCTCAATGGCTGTTCCGGCGGCAAGTGCGCGCTGTTTTCCTCCGTGGACAATTGTCTTGACGGCCACACCTACGTGGAATCCGATCTGACCACGCCGGAATCCATGGATGCGTTCCGCATGATGCGCGAGGCCGTTGATAACGGCATGGAATATCTCGTCATGGAGGTCTCCTCGCAGGCCTACAAGGTGGACCGCGTGTTCGGTCTCACATTCGACGTGGCCGCGTTCCTCAACATCAGCCCGGACCATATCAGCCCGATCGAGCATCCGACGTTCGAGGATTATCTCCACTGCAAGCGTCAGATTGTCAAGAACTGCCGTGCCCTCGTATTGGGTGCCGATTGCGCGCGCGCCGACCTCATCCGGCAGGACGCACGTCATGCCAGCGTTCCCGTCACCACGTTCGCGCTTGGCGGCGATTCCACGGCAGACGTCATGGCCACGCCGGCGAATGACGATCACAGCCGCTTCTCCATCGTCATCGACGGCACCTCGATCGGCGAGTTGAGCCTGACATTGGACGGCGATTTCAACTATGCGAACGCGGCGGCGGCCGTCGCGATCGCCCATGCGGCCGGTTTCGATTTCGGTTCCGCACAGGCCAAGGACGCGTTGCGTGAGATGGAGCCGGTACGCATCGCCGGACGTATGGAGCATTTCAAGGACACGCGGTCGAACACCATCGCCATTGTTGATTACGCGCATAACTACGCGTCCGTCACCGCGTTGCTTGACTACGTCGATCAGCGTTACGGCAGCGAAAAGCCGGAAATCACGCTCATCACCGGCTCCGCTGGAAACAAGGCATACGATCGCCGCGCCGAAATCGTCCACGCCGCGCAGGACCGCATCGACCATCTCGTGCTCACTTTCGAAGACACCGACGACGAGCCTGTGGAACAGGTCTGCGCGGACATGAACGACAGCGTCACCAACCCGCAGCTTGACGTGAAGACCATTCTCGACCGTGCCGAAGCCGTGGAGACCACGGCAAGCCGCGATCGCAAGGATCCCGAGCATCTGCACATCATCCTCATCATCGGCAAAGGCAACGAACGTTGGTTCAAAGACCACGGCAAGCACATCCCTTACGAGGGCGACGACCGCATCGTGGAACGCGTGTTCCGTCTCAAATAACAACTAAGGTGAAGGCATTATGACACGATTCCAACCGATTCTGCTAGGCAGCGACATCAACGTCTACGGCATGGCCAGGGCGTTCCATGAGGAGTACGGCCTCGTTTCCGAGGCGTATGCGTATTTCCAGCTGAGCCCCACGAAATTCAGCCGTATCGTCAACGTGCACATCGTCGACGATTTCAACAACTTCGTCACGTTCCGTAATTTCATGCTCAAGCTCGGCAAGCGTATGAAGGCCGAGGATCCGGAACGCATGCTGCTGCTCATCCCCTGCGGCGACGTGTACGCCAATCTGCTGAGCCAGTGCGGCGACGATCTTCGCGAATATTTCGTATACAACACGCTTGACGTGAACCTTTCGCGCCGGCTCGCCTACAAGTCCACGTTCTACCAGATTTGCGAGCAGTATGATCTGCCCCATCCGAAGACGCGCACCGTCACCGCCGATGAGGTGAAGGCGGGAGCTACCGTGATTTGCCGTTCAGCTATCCGGTGGCCATGAAGCCCGCGAATTCGGTGGAATGGCTCAACATCGATTTCAAGGGCCGTCGCAAGGCCTACATCTTCAACGATCCGGCCGAATTGGAGACCATCATCAAGCGTGCGTACGATGCCGGATACACGTCCGAAATGGTGATTCAGGACTTCATCCCCGGCGACGATTCCCGCATGCGTGTGCTGAACGCCTATGTGGACCAGCATCATCGCGTGCGTATGATGTTCCTCGGCCACCCGCTGCTGGAGGATCCCTCCCCTGTCGCCGCGGGCAATTATGCGGCCATTCTGCCCGACTACAACGAGGGTGTGTTCCGTCGTATCAAGGCTTTCCTCGAGGACATCAAATACGAGGCGTGGCCAATTTCGACATGAAGTACGACGAACGCGACGGCGAGTACAAGCTGTTCGAAATCAACCTTCGCCAGGGACGTTCCAGCTATTTCGTCACGCTGAACGGATTCAATCTGGCGAAGTATTTCGTCGACGACCTCGTCGAGGACACGCCGTTCGACGGCAACACCCTGTTCGGCCGCGGTTCGAAGCTGTGGCTTGAGATTCCGAAGTCGATTTTCCTTGATTACGTCGCAGAAGGCGCTGACAAGGAAACCGGCAAGCGCATGCTCAAGTCGGGCGATTGGGGTACCACCTTGGAGTATTCCAAGGATATGAATCCGCTGCGTTGGCTGATGATTCGGCACATGTTCTCGATTTACAAGAAGAGCTATGCCAAGTACTTCACCAAGAAGGGCGAGCTTAAGTGAAACGACCGTTTTTCGCCGTACTGGGCGGCATGGGCACGCTGGCCACCGAAAGCTACATCCGCTTGGTCAACCGCGCCACGCATGCCCATTGCGATCAGGATTATCTGGACTACATCGTCTTCAACGATTCCTCCGTGCCGGACCGCACCGCGTACATTCTCGGCGAATCCGACGAGAATCCCTTCCCCGTACTCGCCGACGATATCGAGAAGGCAACGGCGATGGGCGCGAGTTTCATTGTGCTCACCTGCAATACCGCGCACTATTTCTATGACGATTTCCAGGCGTTGACGACGGTGCCGATTCTGCATATGCCACGCGGCGCGGTGGCACGCATGGCTCAACGTTATCCGAAGGATCGTTTTCCGCGGGTCGGTTTCCTCGGCACCGTGGGTTCGCGCAAATCCGGCGTGTACAAGCGTGCCGTCGAAGAGGCCGGATACACGTTCGTCGAACCGACCGACGAGTTGCAGGCCCGTATCACTTCGCTGATTTATGACGATGTGAAAGGTAGTGGCGAGCTCAATCTGGAACGCTACGAATCGGTGTTGCGCGATATGCTCGATCCGGCAGGCCCCTGCGCGTGCGACACGCTGATATTGGGCTGCACCGAGCTGAGCGTGCTCAACGAGGCGTTTCCGCTGCCCCAGCTGCCGGTCATCGACGCGCAGGCCGTGCTGGTGGAAGATACCGTGGCGCGGGCCGAAGCGTTGCGCGCGTAGCTATTATTTGTCACGCCTATCTTCGACTGCTTAGGCGTCGGACGATAAAACAAGGTTGTGGGTGGCTTCCCATTGCCTGGGGAGCCACCCACAATCTGTTTTACATGGACGATGTACGCCGCACGTATGGCGTCATCGTCCGATGTTGTTTCGCTTCGTCACTTCGTTTCGTTTTCCGAAGCCGTTTCCGCATCCGCCGGTTCGTTGGCATCCGCCGCCTCACCCATTTCATCCGCATCGGCGTCTGCTAAAACGGAATCGTCCGGACCGACGCTGCCGAAATCGTTGATGTTGAAATCAGGGTTGGCGTCGGATTCGAAATCCACGTCAGCCTCGTCCTGCTTTTTGCGCGGTTCCGGATCGACGGCTTCCTGGAACACACGTTCGGCCTTTGGCTTCTTCAGGTCGGGGTTGATCTTCTCCTCCAGCATGAGTCGCGCATCACCGGCGGTGGTGAAGCTGCCACAGACGAGCACGCCATGACCGTAGCCGACGCCCAGTTCGTCATCGGCATCAACCATGTTGACGGCTTCCTGGATGGCGTCCGGCAATTCGGGAATGCAGGTGACGCGTTCCGGCCCGAAAACACGGTCCGCGATCTTCTTCAGATCCTCAGCCGGCATCACTCGGTCACGCCACGAGTTCTCGGTGACGATCACATGGCTCAGCAACGGTTCGAGCACGCCCAGATACTCCTCGACCTGCTTGTCCCCCATCATGGCGACCACGCCGACGAGCTGCTGGAAATCATAGTTCTCTTCAATGGCGGCACGCAGCGATTCGGCCGCGTTCACGTTGTGTCCGCCATCAAGGATGATGGTAGGCGAGGTACGAATTTGTTCGATACGTCCCGGAATGCGTACGCTGCTCAACGCTTCGGCCACCAAATCGCCGTCCAACGCGCCGTTGACGGGAATCACCACTTCCGCCGCGCACAGTGCGGCGAGCGCGTTGTGTGCCTGATGCTCGCCGAATTTGGCGATCGGCACTTCCGTGTAGGTGCCGTTCGGGGTGCGCAGGGTGGCCACCTGGCCGCCGACGGCCGGCACTCGGGTAACGACTTCCGATTCGACGCCGTCGCGCACCAAGCTGGCGTGGTTCTCCTTGGCCGCGGCCTCGATAATCGGCATGACCTCGTCCTCGTGTGGCTGGCGGCCGATGATGGCGGTGCAGTTCGGCTTGATGATGCCGACCTTTTCCGTGGCGATTTCCTCCACGGTGTCGCCGAGCCATGCCATGTGGTCCATGTCGACCGGTCCGATGATGGCCGCGTCCGCGTCGAGCACGTTGGTGGCGTCCCATCGGCCGCCCATGCCGACTTCCACGATGGCGACGTCGACCGGCGCGTCGGCGAATTTCCAGATGGCCATGGCGGTGAGCACTTCGAAGAAGCTCATCTTCGGCTTGCCCAGCTCGTCCATTTTCATGTCCACGATGGCGACGAGGTCCTTGACCTGGTCCCATGTGTCGACGAAATCGTCGTCTGACAGCTGCTGGCCGTCGATGGCGATGCGTTCGTTGACGTGTTCCAGATGGGGCGAGGTGTATAGGCCCGTACGCATGCCGTAGGCGCGGCAGATGGCTTCGGCCATACGTGCCGTGGAGCCCTTGCCGTTGGTGCCGGTGATGTGGATGACGCGGAACGACTGCTCCGGATGGCCCATGATGTCGAGGATCATCTTCATGCGTTGCAGGTCGAGATTGGTGGTGTTGCGTTCCGATGGACGGCTCATGATGTCGCGTTCGACGTCGATCATGCTTTCGTTGTTGCGATTGGGATGTTCGAATGACATATTTCCCGTTTTCCTCCCGTACCTTGCGGACAGCACACTAAACTTTTCCCATTCTAGATGTCCGCATGAACGTTGCGCGCCGGGAAAAGTTATAGGATGGGTTGCGGTAATTTCCGTACGTTACGAATGCATGTTCAGGAGATGTGATGGGCGAAGTCATTACTGACAAGGACAAGGAATACGAGAAGATGGAGCGGGAGGCCGCTCCGGGACCGGATCAGGCCATGAGCGATCGTGTGAACAATCGTTCGCTGCGTCCGCGTTCCGAGGCGTTCAAGGAGTTCATGACCACCGGTTGGGATGACAACGAGCCGCAGATCGAGCCGTTGGAGTCCTCCAAGTACACGCCGGCGCGTCTGGAGGCGTTGGGCAAGGCGTTCCCGGGCGAGCGTATCGTGATTCCGGCCGGACAGCCGAAGGTGCGCAACAACGATTGCGATTACGCGTTCCGTCCGGATACGACGTTTTCCTACTACACCGGTTTGGGTGAGGATTTCGAGGCCGGCGCGGTGCTGGTGCTGAATCCCGTCGATCCGGATTCTCCGGAGGCGAAGGCCGGCAAGACGCATGTTCCGGAACTGTTCGTGGCTCCGCGTGCCAACCATTACACGCAGGACTTTTTTCATGAACGCCCATTATGGCGAGTATTGGGTGGGTCCGCGTGCCGGTGTGAAGGAAATGACCGCGATGACCGGGCATCGAAACCAACGACATCGCGCAGCTGCCCGACGCGTTGAGCAAGGATGTCGGCACTGAGGCCGCGCGGTGCGCGTGCGCGTGATCCGCGAAGCCGATCCGGCGATTACCAGCATGGTCGAGGAGATCCGTGAAGCCAACGGTTTCGCCGATCCGGACAACAACACCGCTGCCGATGACAAGCTGCACGAATTCGCCGCCGAGGCACGCATGTGCAAGGATGAGTATGAGGTTCGTGAGATGCGCAAGGCGGTCGCGGCAACCAAGCATGGTTTCGACAACATTCTGCGCAAGATTCCGTCTTCCCTTGGCAAGCCGCGTTCGGAGCGCATGCTGGAGGGCGCGTTCAACGCCATCTCCCGTGAAGAAGGCAACGAGGTCGGCTACGACACCATCATCGCTTCCGGCGCCCACGCTCCGATTCTGCATTGGATGCGCAATACCGGTACCGTGGAGTCGGGCGAGCTGCTGCTCATCGACGCCGGTGTGGAGGTCAACAGCCTGTATACCGCCGACATCACCCGCACGTTCCCGACCAACGGCAAGTTCACCGATTTCCAGAAGAAGCTGTACCAGGCCGTGTTGGATTCCCAGCAGGCCGGTTTCGAGGCGGCCAAGCCGGGCGCCACGTATTCGGACATCCATCATGCGTGCATGCGCGTGATCGCCGAACGTCTGCATGACTGGGGTATTCTGCCGGTCGATGTCGAGGAGTCGCTCTCCCCTGAAGGCCAGCAGCATCGCCGTTGGCTCGCCTGCGGCGTGGCCCACCATCTGGGTCTCGACGTGCATGATTGCGCGCAGGCGCGTTATGAGTCGTATCAGAACGCCAAGATTCGTCCGGGCATGATCTTCACCATCGAACCGGGCCTGTACTTCCGTGAGGATGATCTGCTGATTCCGCCGGAATACCGTGGCATCGGCATTCGTATCGAGGATGATGTGCTCATGACGGAGGATGGTCCGGAATGGATTTCCGCGGGCATTCCGAAGCAGATCGACGATGTCGAGGCGTGGATGGCCGATATGGCCGCCGAAGGCGTGAAGGCCTGAGGATGCATCATGCCCACGCCTGAATTCGTGCTCTCGCTACGTGAAAAAATAGGCCACGATCTGTTATGGCTCATGGGCGTCTCCGGCTATGTCGAGGACGAGCAGGGCCGTGTGCTGTTGGGGCGTCGTTCCGACACCGGCGAATGGGCCATGGTGTATGGCATCAACGAGCCCGGAGAGGAACCGGCCGATACCGTTGCCCGCGAGGTCAAGGAGGAGACCGGCGTGGATGTGGTCGTCACCGATCTGGTGTCGGTCAAATCGTCCAGAAAGGTCCTCACCTATGCGAATGGGGACAACACCATGTACATGGATCACCTGTTCATCTGCAGGCCCGATCCGAATGGCAACACGGAGCCGTTCGTCGGCGATGAGGAAAGCCTCAACGTGGGCTGGTTCTCCCCTGATGCTCTGCCCGAACCGTTGGCAGCCACCACGGTGGAACGCATGGCTTACGTACGCGAATATCTGAAGGCCAAGGCGAATGGCGATTCCCATGCCCAGTTTGCCTTCAACGGCACCATCCGCTGAAATCGCCTTCCATACATCATAAAATGGAATCCCCGCAACGTTTCAAGCGTTGCGGGGATTCCTTTTTATTAGATTCCGTGGATCAGCTCACTGCTGGGCGGCAAGCAGCTCATGCAGATGCTCGCGATGCTTGCGCTGTTCGCGCGGATCGGGCACCGGCAGGGAGGCCAGCAGCTTCTGCGTGTATGGGTTCTGCGGATTCTGCATGATCTGGTCCGCATCGCCATGTTCCACGATCTGGCCCTTGTGCATCACCATGATGCGGTCGGCGAGCATGTCGACCACGGCGAGATCGTGGGTAATGAACAGGCATGCGAAGCCGATTTCGGCCTGCAGCTTCTTGAACAGTTCCAGCACCTTCGCCTGCACCGACACATCCAACGCGGAGGTCGGTTCGTCGGCGATGAGCAGGCTCGGCTTCAACGCCAACGCGCGTGCCAAGGAGGCGCGCTGGCGCTGGCCGCCGGACAGCTCGTGCGGGAAACGGTTCATGTAGGCGCGCGGAAGCTGCACCATCTCAAGCAGATCGCCCACATACTTGCGGGCGTCTGATACCGACGAGAACTTCTTGTGCACGATCAACGGTTCGGCCACGTTTTCCGCGATGGTCATCAGCGGATTGAACGAGCTGCCCGGATCCTGGAACACGAAGCCGATGTCGGCGCGCTTGGGCTTGAAATCACGTTCCTTCACACCGTTCATTTCTATGCCTAGAACGTTCAGGAACCGCCGGAACCTTCTGCAGGCCTGCGATGGCACGGCCAGTGGTGGATTTGCCGGAACCGGACTCGCCTACCAGACCGAGCACTTCGGAACGGTGGATGGTGAAGTCGATGCCGTCCACGGCCTTGAAATCAGGCTGCATGAGATGACCCGGATACGTGATGGTCAGTCCCTTGGCCTCGACCGCGATGGGCTGATCGCGCCAATCCTTCTCACGTTCGATGACCTTGCCATCGGCATCCTTGACGACCAGTTTCTGGCCAATACGCGGCACGGCGGCAAGCAGACGCTTGGTGTAGTCGTCCTTCGGCGAGTAGAAGATCTGCTCGACGCTGCCCTGTTCGACGACGTGGCCGCGGTACATGACCACGACCTCATCGGCGATGTCGGCGATCACGCCCATGTTGTGGGTGATGATGAGCACGGATGCGTCGAACTCGTCGCGCGCCAGACGCAGCAGGTCGAGGATTTCGGCCTGCACGGTCACGTCGAGGGCGGTGGTCGGCTCGTCGGCCAGAATCAGGCCGGGGTTGAGCACCAGGGCCATGGCGATGACGATGCGCTGCTTCTGGCCGCCGGAGAACTGGTGTGGGTAGTAGTCGATGCGGGTTTCCGCGTCCGGAATGCCGACCTTCTTGAGAATGTCGATGGACTTGGCACGGAGTTCCTTCTTGTCCTTCATGCCATGGGCGCGAAGGCCTTCCTCGATCTGCCATCCGATGGTATACACCGGGTTGAGCACCGAATTGGGCTCCTGGAACACCATGGCCGCTTCGGCGCCGCGCATTTCGCGCAGCTGTTCGCCGGACAGCGACAGCACTTCCAGCTCCTCGGTGCCCGCGCGGTTCGACAGGTACACCGCGCCGGAGGTCGTAGCGGTCTCCGGCAGCAGCTTGATGAGGGAGCGTGCGGTCACGGACTTGCCGGAACCGGACTCGCCCACCACGCCGATGACCTTCTTACGGGGAATTTCGAAGCTGATCTTGTCGATGGCTTTGATGGAACCGGCGTCGGTCATGAACGAGACGCTGAGGTCCTTGATCTCGGCGAGATTGCCTTCCTTGATTTCACTCATCGGTTCACTCCCCTCCTCGGAAGCCCATTCGGAAGCCACGAATGACGGATCACGGTCGGTGACGGTCACCGGTTTGTCGCTGGCTCCCATCGGATTCTTCGCCGCCTCAAGTTCGGCGACGACCTCGTTGCGCTTGCCTGGCTCCTGGCTGGGGTCCACGGACGTGTCTTCGATGGAACCCACCACTTCGCCTGCGGACTTGCGGGCGCGCAGACGCGGATCGGCCAGATCGTTCAGCGATTCGCCCACCAGGGTGATGCCCAGCACGATGAGCACGATGGCCAGACCCGGGAACACGGCGGTCCACCAGATGCCGGCGGTCACATCGGAGACGGCGCGGTTGAGGTCGTATCCCCATTCGGCGGCCGCGGTCGGTTCGATGCCGAAGCCCAGGAAGCCCAGGCCCGCAAGGGTCAGGATGGCTTCGGAGGAGTTCAGCGTCAGGATGACCGGCAGGGTTCGTGTGGAGTTCTTGAACAGGTGCTTGGTCATGATGCGCCACGTGGAGGCGCCGACCACGCGGGCGGATTCCACGTACGCGGATTCCTTGATGCGGATCACTTCGGCACGGATGGTACGGAAGTATTGCGGAATATAGACCACGGTGATGGAGATGCCGGAGGCGAAGATGCCGCTCCACAGGCCGGACTGGCCGTGGGAGATCATGATCGCCATCAGAATCGCCAGCAGCAGCGACGGGAAGGAGTACACGGCGTCGGCGATCATGACGAGCACACGATCGACCCATCCGCCGAAATAGCCGGAGACCAGGCCGAGCAGCACGCCTGCGAAAATCGACAGCAATACCGCGACGACGATGGCGATGACGGCGGTGCGGGCACCCCAGACCACACGGCTGAACACATCGTAGCCACCTGCAGTGGTGCCCCAGATGTGTTCGGAGGACGGTGCCGCCTGGGCCGGGAAGGAAACGCCGTCGGCGCCCTTGAGCTGCGCGTAGCTGTATGGCGCGATGAGCGGCGCGAAAATGGCGACCAGCAGGAAGAACGCCGTGAGCACGAGGCCCGTGATCAGCATGCCTTTCTGCCAGCCGACTGCGACGCGTAGTTCCTTGATGATCGGAATCTTATGCCAGAATGGCGTCTTGTTGCCGAGCTTGAGCTCGTCCAGACGATTGTCGCCTGGAACGGTGACCTTGTTGGCAGATGCTGCGGTCATGTCAGTACCTCACTCTCGGGTCGACCAACGCGGCGATGACGTCGACGATGAAGTTGACGACGGCCACGATGATGGCGATTAGGATAACGATGCCCTGCACGGCCACGAAGTCGCGTGCCTTCAGGTACTGCGACAGCATGAAGCCGAGTCCCTTCCATTCGAAGGTGGTTTCGGTGAGCACCGCGCCTGCGAGCATCAGGGCGATCTGCATGCCCATGACGGTGATGATTGGAATCAACGCCGGCTTCCATGCGTGCTTGTTGAGCAGACGCTTCTCGGAGACGCCGCGGGAACGTGCCGCTTCGACGTAGCCGGAATTGTAGGTGGCGATCACGTTGGTGCGCACCAAACGGATGAACACGCCGGCGGTCAGCAGGCCCAACGCAAGGGCCGGCAACACAGCGTGACGGAGCACATCAAGCAACACGGACATATCACCCAACTGGATCGCGTCGATGATGTAGAAGCCGGTCGGCGAGACCAGTCGGGAGAACTGCATCTCGCTGCCAAGCGATGAGCGCCCGGATGCCGGCAGCACGTTCAGCCAGATGGCGAAGATGAGCTTCAGAATCAGGCCGAGGAAGAACACCGGGGTGGCATAGCACAGGATGGCGAAGGTGCGGATGCCCGCATCGGCCGCGTGGTCACGCTTGCGTGCGGCGATGCGTCCCAAGCCGATGCCGACGATGAGCGCGACGATGAGCGCGAGGAACGCCAGCTCGAATGTAGCGGCACCATAGTGAGTAAGGATGGTACTCACTTTTTGGTTATCGGTCAATGTGGTGCCGAGATCGCCATGCAGCAGGCCGCCAAGATAATCGATGTACTGCACGATGAGCGGACGGTCATAACCGGCCGCGTGGATACGCTTCTGCAGTTCCTCGGGAGTGAGACGGCCACCAAGAGCGGCGGAAATCGGATCGCCGGTAGCGCGCATCACGAAGAAGACGATGGTTACAAGAATAAATACTGTAGGAATGATCAGCAGAAAGCGTGTGAGCACGAAACGGAAGAATCCGCTTGAAAGCTTGTTTTTCTTGGCTTTCGGCTGAGCCTCGGTTGCGCTTTGCGTCACGTCGGGCTCCTTTTCCTTATTGGTGTTTTAGATACAAATTGAGCCCCTGCCCATCTTAAGGGTGGGCAGGGGCGGTCAAAGCCTTCCGTCAGGCCTTGGTCACGGACGAGTAGCGGAAGCGGAAGGAAGCGTCAAGGACGACACCCTTCACGCTGGATCCGGTGACCGCAACCTGGGCACCCTGCAGCAGCGGGATGGTGGACAGGTCATCGGTTTCGAGCTTCTGGATTTCCTTCAACAGGTCCTCACGGGCTTGGCGTCAGTCTCTCCGGCCTGCTTGACGATCAGATCGTTGACTTCCTTGTTGGAGTATCCGTTGTTCACGAAGTTGCCGTCACGGAAGAATGGGGACAGGTAGTTGTCCGGATCGGAGTAGTCAGGGAACCAACCGAGCTGGTAGACCGGGTAGGACCATCGGAATCCTCGGTGACCACACGGTCCTTGTTGAACTGGGTCCATTCGGTGGACTGCAGGTCGACCTTGAACAGGCCGCCTTCCTCGAGCTGGGCCTTGATGGCCGCATACTCGTCGGCGGAGGACTGGCCGTAGTGGTCCGGGTTGTACTGGAGCTTCAGGTCTACCGGGGTCTTCACACCGGCGGCTTCGAGGGTCTTCTTGGCCTTGGCCGCATCCGGCTTGCCGGAACCGTCGCCATAGGCTTCCTTCAGGGTGTCGTCGTGGCCGGACAGGCCATCCGGAATGAAGGAGTACAGCGGGGTGTAGGTGCTCTTGTAGACCTTGGTGGCCAGCTCGTTGCGGTCGATCAGGCTTGCGACGGCCTGACGCACGGCCTTGGCCTTGTCGGCGTTCGGCTCGCTGGACTTCTCGCCGTACGGCATGATCTTGAAGTTGAAGGCAAGGAAGCGCTCTTCGCCGCCCGGTCCCTTGACGACCTTGACCTTGTTGTCCTTGGACAGGTCCTCGACGTCGGTCGGGGTCATGGAGCGGTAGGCCACGTCGACCTGGCCCTGCTGCACGGCCATCTTCAGGTTGGAGGAGTCGGCGAAGTACTTGACCTGCACAACGTCGTTCTTAGCTGGGGTCAGACCCTTGTAGGAATCGTTCTTGGCATATGCCAGGGCCTCGTTCACCTTGTAGGAGGTGAGCTTGTACGGGCCTGCGAAGGCGTTGTCCTTGACGATGGTGTTGGCATCGGTCAGCTTGTCGGCGGAGAAGGACTCTTCGTCGACGATCGGGCCGGCCGGGCTGGAGAGCACCTGCTTCAGGGTCACGTCGTCCTTGACCGCGGAGTGGAACACGACGGTGGTGTCATCCTTGGCCTCGACGGACTCGATGTTGGCCAGCAGGGAGGACGGACCGTTCTCGTCGTTGATCTTCTTGATACGGTCGAAGGAGAACTTGACGTCGGAGGCGGTCAGATCGTGGCCGTTCGCGAACTTCAGGCCCTTCTTGAGCTTGACGGTGAACTCGGTGCCGTCGGCGCTCCAGGTGCCGTCATCGGCGGCGATGTCCGGAGATAGCTCGGAAGTGTTGTAGTTCTGCGCGTACAGGAACGGGAACACCTGAATCTGCACGGCGTAGGAACCGTTGTCGTAGGAGCCAGCCGGATCAAGGCTGGTGATCTTATCGGTCGTGCCGACGGTGATGGTGTTGCCAGTTGCGGCGCCACCGTCCTTCACGCCGCCGCAGGCGGCCAGGGAAGCCAGAGCCGCGACAGAAGCCAGAGCGGCGATAACTTTCTTGCGATTCACTATGGAATCCTCTCTTTTCTATCCGAATCGCCCCTGTGCAAGGCGATATAGTGACAAGAATCGGCGCGCAATGTTAACCGTACGTTTCATTGGAGGCCGTTTTACCCACCTACCTTATATTCGCCGTTTTCTGCTATGCATTAAAACGGCGAAATTCCAACGTTTTTAACGACTACTGAAAGAAAATAAGAAAAACCAGCCATTTTATGAGACGAACCCAGCCAAAGTCGCATTCAAGGTCTACGTCCTTCTTTTTCACTCATGCTTTCGCACAGAGAGACCCAGATAAGCGCGCGACACGCGGCACAACACGAATTGCATTAATCAATTAACGGCGTTAATATATTAAGAAGTTCAACGAGGGTCCATGCACTGTCGCAAGGAGGTGAGCATGAGTAGGTACAGCGCCCAACAGTCATCGATCTCGGAAAACAACCGTTCCCGTATCCTGCAATACCTGTACCACAATGGCATCTGCTCACGCGCGCAGATCGCCAAAGCCATCAAGCTCACTCCGGCGGCAATCACCAAAATCACCGCGAAACTGCTGGCGCAGGGCATCATCGAAGAAACCGGCGACATGGACGGAGACAAGAACCGCCGTTCCATCGGTCTGAATCTCAATTGCGCCAAATACCACATCATCGGCGTGAAGTTCGCCCGCAGTCTGGTGCAAATCGCGGTCTTCGACCTCAAGTGCAACCGTATCTTCCTGTCCGACTTGCCTACCGTCAGCGAGGAGCACATCCCCGAAACGGTGGAGCGCATTCGAGATACCGTACGCCAGCTCATCAAGGACGACCCCAGCATCGTGGCCGTCGGCATGGCGGTTCCGGGGCCCTATTTAAAGGACGAAGGACGCACCGCTTTGGTCTCCTCCATGCAGGGCTGGAGGCAAATCAACTTCATCGACGAATTCAGCAACGCATTCAGCGTCCCCGTGTTCGTCGAACAGGACGCCCGCGCGGCGCGCTGGCGCAGTTCCTGCTCAATCCGGAACTGTCGGAAGGTTCCCTCGCCTACTATCTGCTTGGCGAAGGCATCGGCCTCGGAGTCATCGACAACGGCACCATCTACTACGGCGAGCACGGCACCGCCACGGAAATCGGACACGTCTCCATCGACGTGAACGGCAAGCCATGCGACTGCGGCAATGTCGGATGCCTGGAACGCTACTGCTCCGCCAACGCCATCCACGAACAACTCAACGCCAACCCGAGCATCGTTCCCGGATGCGAGACGATGACGCATGCGCAGGCTTGCGCAGCACTGTTCGCCAAGGCGAACGCGGGAGACGAGACCGCGACGCTTCTGATGCTCGATGTTGCCCGATACGTTGGGTACGGCGCGGTCACCATCATCAACGCTTTCAATCCGACACACATCGTTCTTGGAGACATCATCGCGCAAGCCGGCCAGCCGTTGCTCGACGAAGTCACACAAGTCGTGCGCGAACGCACGATCCCCGAAATCGGGCGCAACACCCGAATCACCCTGTCCGCCCTGCCCACCGACGCCACCGTTACCGGTGCCGCCGCCGTGGCCATCACCAATTTTGGAACATCCATCGATGTTCTTCGACGTCGCATAGCACGCCGCCCACCAAAGAAAGGAACCACCCATGTCCAAGCCAATCGTCATCGCCCTCGGTGAAATCCTGTGGGATATGCTCCCCACCGGCAAGCGCGCCGGCGGCGCTCCCGTCAACTTCGCCTACCACGCGTCCCAGAACGGCGCAGAAAGCTACGCCATCAGCGCCGTCGGTAACGACGAGCTGGGCGCCGAGCTGCTCAACGATGCGCACAAGGCCGGCATCAACACGCTGGTGCAGACCAACGAATACCCGACCGGCACCGTCGCCGTGGCACTGACCAACGGCATTCCGGAATACACCATCGTGCAGAACGTGGCTTGGGACCACATCGGCTACACCGACGAACTCGCCGAGGCCGTGTCCAAGGCCGACGCCATCTGCTTCGGCACGCTGGGTCTGCGTTCCCAGGAATCGCATGACACCATCATCAAACTGCTCCAGCATGCCAAGGAAGGCGCGCTGAAGTTCTTCGACATCAACCTGCGCGCCAACTTCTACTCCAAGGAGCTGATCGAGGAGCTGCTGGGATACGCCAACATCTTCAAGATCAACGACGACGAGCTCATCATGATGCGTGAGATGTTCTCCATTCCGGAGGGCAACGACGAAGAGGCCTGCAAGTGGTTCATGGATCGCTTCGATCTGGAGTACACCATCCTGACCGGCGGCGCGACCTTCAGCACCATCATCGCCAAGGACGGCGAGACCTCCACTCTGCTGACCCCGCATGTCGAGGTGGCCGACACCGTCGGAGCCGGCGATTCCTTCTCCGGCTCCTTCACCGGCAAGATCCTGTCCGGTGCCTCCCTCAAGGAAGCGCATCGCGCGGCCGTGAACACCGCCGCCTACGTGTGCACCAAGGAAGGAGGCTGGCCGGCCTACCCGACCGAAGGCGTTCCGGATTACCTCGCCGCAGCAGCCAAGTAAGCGTATCTTCTCCTTTCATCATCACCGATTCCGCCATGCCGTCAAATAACGGCATGCGGAATTTTTTTACCGGTTTTGCGAAGTTTCGTCGGTATGATGAATCGCCGATAGCATAATTTGGTTTGTCGGATAAACCGTGGTATCTTGAAATGTCTGGCTATAAAGCTGGAAGGTTTGATAATTCAATATTTGGGGATGATCGGTTTCGACGGTGACCTGTTCGTCGCAGGGAAGCGTGCCGAGAACGTAGGGTCCGCTCGTGGATGCCCCCTACAAAAGAATAAGTGCTAAATCTAACCGCACTGAGTTCGCTCTCGCTGCCTGAGCTTCGCGCCAGGATTAACCAGTGAGCAGCCGCTCCGTTCACTCC
>ENA-OPYV01000155-OPYV01000155.1-human-gut-metagenome-genome-assembly--contig:-NODE-155-length-21319-cov-3.356786_pt1 | contig 21319 bp, 25 predicted proteins | sample MGYA00242474_ERZ504485 | MGnify/ENA primary metagenome ERZ504485 (study PRJEB26092, sample SAMD00036263) | human gut metagenome | host: Homo sapiens | study: EMG produced TPA metagenomics assembly of...
TATCGCCCGTGCGCTCGACGATTTTAAGGCCGCTGTTTTTGGGTGGGCGGTGCTTCCGAGCACGCCGAAGGCAGTTGCTGGGATGCTCCTTTCGAGGGGCGCGTGGCGCTCGTCATGGCTCCGAGGGCGACGGCATCTCGCGTCTGGTGCTCGAGAAATGCGACTTTTTGACCAAGCTTCCCCAGCGCGGTATGACCGAGAGCTCAATGTTGCCCAGGCGACCACGGCGCTGTGCTTTGAGTGGCTGCGCCGCAACGCCGGCGAGCTGATGGGGAGGAGTAGCGCATGTCCAAAAAGAACCGTGCCAAGTCCAAGGCCAAGCGCTTTGGCGAGGGCTCGGCCAAGCCGATTGTTTCGGCCGCGACCTATGGCGTGGGCGGCAATGCGTTTGCGCAGGCTATCGCCGACCCAGTCTCGACGGTGCACTCCAACAAGCCCGAGCTGCTGGTGGTCGACGGTTACAACGTGATCCACTGCACGCCGCGCTACGAAAAGCTCGTGTACGACCATTCCGACGATCCGTATTCCAGCGACGTTCACGATATGGCGCGCACGGCGCTCATTAATGACGTAGCTGCGTTTGCCCAGGGCCGCTACGAGGCCGTGATCGTATTTGACGGCGCGGGCAATATCTCCAGCGAGCGCCCCAACCTACCGGCCCGCGGTGTGCGCATTGAGTTTTTCGCCGACGGGTGTTTCGGCCGATACCGTGGTGCAGAAGCTCTGCATCGAGGCGCGCGAGGAAGGCCGCGCGTGTCTGTAGTGTCGAGCGACGGCACGATCCAGGCCGTCGTCATGGGCAAGGGCGTTACGCGCATCTCGAGCCGTATGCTGGTGGACGAGATCAAACAGATCGACAACGACGTGCACGAGGCCGAGGAAGCTCCACAAATCAAGATGACTCTGGGCAGTCGCCTGAGCCCCGATGCCCTGGCCAAGCTCAAGGCCCTGCGCGGGAGGTAGGGAAGTTGGCGGGGCAATGCTGCCTCGCTAACTCCATTCAGCGATGTCGATCATTCTTTCGAGGCGCCACGTTAGCGCCTCTTTTAGATATGGCAGCCTTGCCGTGAGCGCGTCGTTTCTGGAAAGAATCTCGATTGCCTCGTCAACGAAGCCTTCGAGTTTGTCGCAGTCAAACCAGCCCATGTCCTCGACGAGCAACATTTGTTTGGCGGGGCTTGAATGAAATTGTGCGCTGGTAAAACTGTGCTCTCCCGCCCTAAGCTCCTCTAGTGATATGTTGCACCAGAGCGATGAGCCCGAATCGAAGATGGGGGCAGGTCTGCAAGCTTGCGTGTTTACGTTTCGCACGAGGCCGAAGTTGCGCCAATGACGATCGTAGTTGGCAATGATGTCGTCACATACGATCATGCGGTCAAGGGCATCCTTGACGCCTGTCACCCCGAGCTCCTCGCAGTTTGCTACATATCGCTCGTAGTCGGTTAGCCGTTCATCTGCGTTTGCGTGCTGGTTTACATAGAACGCAGGGACATACTCTTCTTCATCAGTTAAGAAGACATCGCATGTGCTCAGGGCGGAAGTGCCCGTGCCCTCGAGCGAGTAAGGCACATAATCGCAGGCGTTAGGATGCGACGGTGGAGCGCGGTCGCCACCAGCTCGTTATAAGGTTCCTGGTCCAGGTGCGCTCCTGCCTTATGCAGAATTCGACGTCGCCCTCGCACGTCCAGTACTTTTGAAGATTGCGTCCGAGGTGTTATTCGGGCTTTGCGGCAGCCGCTTTTCCCTCTGGGGCAAAGGGTGCAATGGACAGCGAGACGTCATCAAAGGCGTTATTGAAGAAGTTGATATCCTCCCAGGTGAGACCGGAACCTTGGGGCCTAATCCAATACTGGTCGGATAAGGAGAGGCCGAGATTTCGCTGGACGAGTTCATCGGGAACATCGACTGCGGCTTCTGCAAGCAGGGAGGCTAGCCCAATGCGTGCGAGCGGGATACCGCGGCCGCGCCACCAGATGCGGAAGGAGTCTAGCGATATGGGGCTATTAGGGCCAAATACTCCAATAGGGGCGTGGGCGTAATCGATGTCGGCACCGATGTGGGTAAAGTCTTTTCGCGATGTACTGTAGACCAGCTGAGCGACTTCGTACGTGCGGTTCATGAGGGTGAACGCGATCTCGCTCTTACCGTGGCCGCGGCGGGGACGTCCCCCCGTTTTGGTCACAGAGCGGAGTCGCGTGTCGACGCTGTCTTTGTCGATGAGCCATACACCAGAAGCCTTGCGGGCCTCAAGTGCTCCGTTTTTTATGAGCTCCTGCACCCTGCGCGGAGTGATGCCGAGCAGCTCGGCGGCTTCTTTGGTAGTAAGCATCGCGAAACCCTTCGCCAGAACGAATTAGTTTATATATAGCAATTGTAATTAAAACTATTCGTTCTGGCGAATGGTTTTAAGATTGAGGGCGCACTGACAGAAATGAACGGGCCTGGTACGCGTTGTTGCTGGATTTTGCATATTTGTATAACGCCGTGCGGCCTGTTGCGCCCCGTCCGCAATTCCTTTATTCTTAACTCGCTTCGCGTGAAAGCGCCAAGTGTGCCAGTGTGGCGCAACGGTAGCGCAACTGATTTGTAATCAGTGGGTTGCAGGTTCGATTCCTGTCACTGGCTCCATGAGAGTTTCGGGCTCTGTCTCTATATGGGACAGGGCCCGTTTCTATTTAGGTGGTGCGCCATCGGGTTAGCGCCCATCCCGTTTTTGGTTTGTCTCGTCCTCCAGTTTGTCTAAATCTGTAACACCAAGACCGATATTTGGCATCTAACTGTTACAGATTGAGATGAAACTTAGGGTGTTTTTAGGAATATCTTGATCTGTAACATGTAGAAGCGGAATAGGCCTCTTGCTGTTACAGATCGAGACAAGGGCGGGCGCGGACCTGGATGTCCTGCTCGAGCGTGGATTTCTGGACACGCGAGCGAAGAAAATCTCCCGACCGGAGAACGAGCGTGGATAATTAACTTGGATAGGGAGCTAAGGTAAACACCGATTGTCTATCGACGGCTTTAGAAACACGACCCCGATTTCATTGTGGAATCGGGTCGTTTGTGCCTCAGGAATCCGAATGGATTAATCGAGCTCCTAAGGGACTTCTTGGGTTCTTGCTAATGGTCTGCCGAGGATGTCCCCAATGCAAACAGCGGGCATCTACTCAATATAGCTGGGGTTCTTCTTGATGATTACGCGTGCAGCGATGAAAGAGACGACGATGGCGATGATGGCGACAACGCATGCCAGCACGAAGTTGCCCATGGACCCATCGGGAGCGATAAAGATGAGTGCCGAAAGAAGGCCGGGGTATGCTCCCGCAACATACTCTTTCAGAACAAAGATGCCTGCAGGGAGTCCAGCGCAGAGCGCGCCGATTGCCGTGCCGACAAGCAGGCGGGGACGCTCGATGAGGCAACCGTAGAACGCGGGCTCGGTTACGCCACAGAGTGCGGTAACGGCAACCGTGGTGACCATACCCTTCTTCTCCTTGTTTCCCTTCATGGCAGTTGCCAGGGCGAGGCTCGTGCCGCCAATGCAGAGGTTCGAGATGAATCCAAAGATAATGGGTGCCCAACCGAGCTGCGCCAGGCTCGTAACTTCGATTGCGATGTAAGCCTTATCGAGACCGAGCATGACGAAATAGGGGTTAAGGGCTGCCAGGATCGGAGTAGCGATAAATGCCACGTTGTCCATAAGCCACGTGACGGCATCACTCAGCGCGTAGCCCATCATGCTGCCGGCGGGGCCAAGGATAATCAGCTCGACGGGCACGACGATGATCATGGTGAGCAGCGGCTTCAAGAACAGTTTGGTAACGTCGGGAATGATCTTCTGAAGGCTGCGGTCGACAAAGTACATGAACACAACGCCCAGTACGATGGGCACTACCGTACTCGAATAGTCGTTCGTCGGGATGGGGATACCAAGAAAGTCGAGACCCTCGGCACCGCTAATGGACGAGCTGATCATGATCGCGCCCAGCAATGCGCCCATGATGGGCTGCATCTTCATGACGGCTGCGAGCTGATAACCAAGATAAACGGGCAAGAAGCTAAACGAAGCGCTAAAGATCGCCAACAGGACCTGGGCGGTTCCGCTATCGGTGCTTAATCCGCAATAATTGACCAGGAGATTCTTGATCGAAAGAATGAGTCCGCCAACGATGAGCGCCGGGACGATGGGCATGAATACCTGTGCAGAGACGTTCCCGAATTTCTCAATCAAGCCCATGGCGGTGTTACCGCTTTTAATGCCTTCTGCAAGGTCTTTGGCGGTTTGGGCATCGTCGGCAACCGTGCCACCGCCGACTTCGATTCCCGCGAAGTCGAGGAAGTCGTTGTAAGCCTCGGTGACGTTGGGGCCGATGATCACCTGAAGCTGGCCACCGCTGACTACTGCCCCGAGCGCTGATCGGCCGATTTGGCGAGCTGGAGATCGATGATCGAGGTGTCTCGTGCGTCGATGCGAAGGCGTGTCGCACAATGAGTTACCGATGTAATGTTCTCTTTGCCGCCAACAGCCTTTAGGACTATTTCGGACATTGCCTGATATTTCATCTCTTTCTCCTAACCTTCCTGCTCTTGATACTTCGAGATAAGGTCTCGGTACCAATACCAGCTCTTTTTGGGGGTGCGCTCCAGATTGTTCTCGAAGTCGATATGGACAAGTCCGTATCGTTTTTCGTAGCCGTTGATCCAGCTATACAGATCCATCGTCGACCAGAGGTAGTAACCCTCACGCGCGCGCCGTCGCGCTTAGCCCTCATCATGTGCTCGATGAACTGGCCCAGAAGCTCGATGCGGTCATCATCGTGGATCATTCCGTCTGTGTCTGGTTGCTCATAGGCGCCATGTCCGTTTTCCGTAATAAAGATGCGGGGCGCGTCATAGCGCTCGTGGACATCCATGATGGTTGAATACATGCAACTTGGGAGTATTTCGCGGCCCCATTTATTGCGGGGAACATTGCTGTCGCGGGCGCTTTCAAACAAGGGCGCAATGCATTTTCCTTCGACCCTTTTGCTCGAACTGCCCTTATTGTTCGCCGAAACGGCAAGCTCTCCACCGTGCCAGTCGGTTACATACTCTCGGCAATACACGTTGAGTCCAATAAAATCGACTTTACCGTCTCTGAATTCTTTTACGTCATTTGGGGATCGATAGAGCGAGACGCCAAGTTTTTCAAGGATTTCGTCCATTTCTGGCGGCAGTTGACCCTGAAGCGCTGGTGCCAGAATCATGCGATTGGCGAAAAAGTCTGCGTATCGAAATACGTCATCAGGGTGCTCGGTTGCCGGGTCGAGTTCGACAACGCCGCCATCGTGGACGGCGCCGATGATGCCGTCGTAGCCCATTTGACGATATGCTCGGACTGCGAGTGCGCTTGCGCGCATCAGGTTGTACTGAAACTGCATGTACGACTGAACATCGAGCGATCGATTGGGGGGATAGTTGCCCAACATGTTTACGCAGTAGCTGTAGAAATGCGGCTCGTTAACGGTAGCCCAGATTTTGACGCGGTCTCCAAAGCGCTCAAAGCAAATCTTGGCGTATTTGCAGAACCACTCTGCCATGTCGTTGTTCAGCCATCCGCCTTTGCAAGCAAGCGTGAATGGCAGATCGTAATGGAACAGCGTAACGTTGGGCTCTATGCCATTTTCGAGGCAGCAATCAATGACCCGATTATAAAAATCGATACCCTCTTCATTCACTTCGCCGATACCCGTGGGGATGATTCGACTCCATGAAAGAGAGAAGCGATAGGTGTTTTGTCCGCCTTCTTTCATCATGCGGATATCTTCTTCATAGCGATGGTAGAAGTCGCAAGATACATCACCGTCAACATGGTTGATGTTCTTATTGCTTGTGTGGCTAAAGAAATCCCACTCACCAAGGCCTTTGCCGTCTTCGTTCCAGGCACCCTCGCACTGATAAGACGCCGTGGCGGAACCCCAGAGAAACGGCATGTTGTTCACGTTGCCCATGAATCCCCTTTCCATCACTCAAAACACGGTGGATACGTGTGGCGGAATTATGATTAAGATGACGTCAACTGATTTGAATCATAGGAGAACGACCAAAGCTGTTTGATTCAATAAATGAACCATGATTTCGAGGAGAGCGGAAAGAGGGATCACGTGAATATCAATGACTTCGATGTGCTCAATCGCATTAGCTCCATCATCAACAGCGAGTTTGGGTCAAACGATGCCGCCATCGCCCGATATCTCATCGCTCACATTAGGCGTTCGAGCGAAATCAATGTTGCCGCAATAACCCGCGATGCATTCGTGACTCGTTCCGCTGTTCGTCGTTTCTGCAATCGATTGGGCTACCAGTCTCTTAGCGATTTGAAAGAATCATTTACTCAGTCAGTCTTTCCAAGCGACTTAAGCCATCGAGAGGAGGAATTTGGCTACGAGGAGTACAGGGCAGAGCTCGACGTTCGCATGATCGAGATGTTCGCTGAGGTTGAAAGCGGCGTGTCCGATATCGCTATTAAGCATCTTGTCGACGAAATTGATGGCCATAAAAAACGTTGAAATCTGGTGCACCAATAATGTGAGCGCCAATCTCGTACGATTTCAGCAGGAAATGTTTTATGCGGGCAAGATAGTTCGCATAGTTGCTGGGGCTAACGTCGCGGAATTGAAAAACATGGGAGACGCTTCGCAGTCATTGATAATTCTCGTATCGGTCTCCGGGCTATTTGCGTCACAGGCGCGTGAGTATCTTGATTGCCGTTCGGGCAGGAAGATTCTAATTACTGCGTTTAGCAACGATGACAAATCGAGGTCTTTTGACCGTGTATATCGTCTTGGTAATGCGGGAAACGGAATTGACCGACTCGGCGTTTTATTCGAAATACGCCACGACTTATTTTTTCGACTTGCTATCGTCGTGTTACTTGAGTCGCTACCCCTGCACCAAGGGGGAGCCGCTTTATGGGCCTACTTTGGCCTGGCCCGAGTAGTTGCGGCTTTACAGTTCTCTCGCCTGGGAATGAACGTGGATAATCTGCCACTTTGGCCTTAGAGCGCGCTAAAAGTGGGAGATAATCCACGCTCGATCGTGGCGTGGAAGCCCCGATCTCGACCTATATATAGGTGCAAATAAGCTGGTATCGAAGTTCGATACTGAAGGTGTACTCCACTACAGCAAAGTGTTACCTTGGGAAACGTCACCTCAGTATCCAAAACCACTGTCCTTCATATCCAAACTCAATAAAAACCGCAGGTCACGGCTATATAGATACGCCCGGCACCGTGTATCTAGAGGTTTTCGTTGACAGCCCCCAAGGTGGCATCGTATTATCTTCTTCGTTCGCGGGGGCGGCGGTCCAAAAGACCAAAGGACCTGCGGATACTTGAACGATTGGGAGTTTGCCCGAGTGGTTAATGGGGACGGGCTGTAAACCCGTTGGCTCTGCTACATAGGTTCGAATCCTATAGCTCCCACCCGTCAAGTGCCTGTATAGCTCAGTCGGTAGAGCACTTCGTTGGTAACGAAGAGGTCACCAGTTCAAGTCTGGTTGCAGGCTCCATCCGGCGGTGTAGCTCAGTTGGTTAGAGCACACGGTTCATACCCGTGGCGTCACTGGTTCGAATCCAGTCACCGCTACCATAGGTAACACGGTGGCTTCTCAATAGTATGTTGAGAGGCCACTATGGTATAAAGGCAAAGTCCCGTCCGGGGACGACCTGTTAAGAGGAGGGCTTTATGGCCAAAGAGAAGTTTGAGCGCACTAAGCCGCATGTTAACATCGGCACCATTGGTCACGTCGACCACGGCAAGACCACGCTGACCGCTGCCATCACCAAGGTTCTCTCCGAGACCGAGGGCTGCAAGGCTGACTTCACTGCGTTCGAGAACATCGACAAGGCTCCCGAGGAGCGCGAGCGCGGCATTACGATTTCCGTCTCCCACGTTGAGTACGAGACCGCTGCCCGTCACTACGCTCACGTTGACTGCCCGGGCCACGCTACTACGTCAAGAACATGATCTCCGGCGCTGCTCAGATGGACGGCGCTATCCTGGTCATCGCTGCTACCGACGGCCCCATGGCTCAGACCCGCGAGCACATCCTGCTCGCCCGTCAGGTCGGCGTTCCCTACATCGTCGTCTTCCTGAACAAGTGCGACATGGTCGACGATGACGAGCTCATCGACCTCGTCGAGATGGAGACCCGTGAGCTCCTCTCCGAGTACGATTTCCCCGGCGACGACATCCCCGTCATCCGTGGCTCCGCTCTGGGCGCTCTCGAGGGCGACGCCAAGTGGATGGACGCCATTCGCGAGCTCATGAAGGCCGTCGACGAGTACATCCCGACGCCTGCTCGTAACAACGACCTCCCGTTCCTGATGGCCGTTGAGGACGTTATGACCATCTCCGGCCGTGGTACCGTTGCTACTGGCCGTGTCGAGCGCGGTGAGCTCAAGCTCAACGAGCCCGTCGAGATCGTCGGTATCAAGGATACCCAGAACACCGTCGTTACCGGTATCGAGATGTTCCGTAAGTCCATGGACTTCTGCGAGGCTGGCGACAACGTCGGTCTGCTGCTCCGCGGCATCAAGCGTGAGGACATCGAGCGCGGCCAGGTTCTCTGCAAGCCCGGTTCGGTTACCCCGCACACCAAGTTCACCGGCGAGATCTACGTTCTGACCAAGGAGGAGGGCGGCCGTCACACCCCGTTCTTCGATGGTTATCGTCCTCAGTTCTACTTCCGTACCACCGACGTTACCGGTACGGTCAAGCTCCCCGAGGGCACCGAGATGGCTATGCCTGGTGACCACATCACCATCGAGGGCGACCTCATCCACCCCGATCGCCATGGAGGAGGGCCTGCGCTTCGCTATCCGCGAGGGTGGCCACACCGTCGGTTCGGGCATCGTCTCCACGATCATTGAGTAAATTAGCTCTTTGATATAGCTGACTTAGAGAACCCGGCACTTATATGGGTGCCGGGTTCTTTTCTGCAATGGATATTGAGCCGTTGCTGGTGTCGAGAGGATCGATAATGGTCCTGGATGCACCGTCGATTAGCTCTCGATGGCTTCATTGATGTGTTCCAAATATGAATGGATCCACCGAGAACCAATTGACTCGAGGTTTTCATTGACAGCACTTACGTGGAGCTGATAAAGTAACAACTCGTGCCCGTACGGGGCGGAAATGAAAGGTTCAGGATACATGCGTACTCTAGTTACTCTTGCGTGCACTGAGTGCAAGCGCCGCAACTATACGACCACCAAGAACAAGTCGACCATGCCTGATCGTATGGAGATCAAGAAGTATTGCCCCTGGTGCCGTCACCACACGCTGCACAAAGAGACTCGCTAGTCTCTAGTCACATACGCCAGTAGTTCATTGGTAGAGCATCGGTCTCCAAAACCGAGTGTTGAGGGTTCGAGTCCTTCCTGGCGTGCCAGTCATTATTCCGTAAGCTCCCACTTGGGGGCTTACGGTTTACTCATGTATAAGCGCATTGCGCGGAGGTAACCCAAATGGCCAACAAGAAGAACAAGAAGAAGGCTCAGCAGCCGGCACCTGCCAACAAAGCTGCCGCCAACTCCAAGGTTGAGGCCAAGAAGGCCGTTGCCAAGAAGAACGAGAAGGCTGCGAAGTCCAAGAAGAACGAGAAGCCTGGTTTCTTCGCCCGCACCAAGAAGTATTTCGCTTCGGTCAAGTCCGAGATGAAGCGTGTCACGTGGCCCGATAAGAAGGAGCTCGTGAACTACTCGGTTGTTGTTTGCGCTTCTCTGATCGTCGTCGGCGTCGTCATCGCTCTGCTCGATGCTGGCTTTGGCGAGGCTCTTGCTCTGTTCTCTGGATTGAGGGGCTAAACCATGTCTAAGCGTTGGTACGTCGTTCACACTTACTCTGGATACGAGAACCGCGTTAAGTCCGATCTCGAGCATCGCATCGAGACTATGGGCATGCAGGACCGTATCTTTGATATCGAGATTCCTATGGAGCGCGTCACCGAGATTAAAGAGGGTGGCAAGCGTGAGACCAAGGATTCCAAGATCTTCCCGGGTTATGTCCTGGTCCGCATGGAGATGGATGACGATGCTTGGACGTGTGTTCGTAACACGCCTGGCGTCACCGGTTTCCTAGGCGGCAACGGCAAGCCCGCTCCGCTTTCCCGCGACGAGTACAACAAGATGACTCGTCGTCCCGGTAAGGGCGATTCGCCCAAGCGCACCTCGGTTGATATTGAGGTCGGTACGTCCGTCCGCGTCACCGATGGCCCGCTTACCGACTTTGATGGCAAGGTCTCCGAGGTTAACACCGAGGCTGGCAAGCTCAAGGTCACGCTGATGATCTTTGGCCGCGAGACGCCGGTCGAGCTCGACTTAACCAGGTCGCTGTCATCGCTTAAGTTTTCGTCCGTTCGCGCGAGCGTGCTTCTTCTGTGACTGCTCATCTCAGGAGTGCTTCTAACACGTGCGTGCTTACGATATAGCAAGTACTTCACACTCGTGATTCGAAAGGAATGACCATGGCTGAGAAGAAGGTTGCCAACGTCATTAAGCTCCAGATTCCTGCTGGTGCAGCAAACCCCGCTCCTCCCGTCGGCCCCGCCCTGGGCGCTGCTGGCGTGAACATCATGCAGTTCTGCCAGGCCTTTAACGCCGAGACGCAGGACAAGAAGGGCGACATCATCCCCGTTGAGATCTCTGTCTACGAGGATAAGTCCTTCTCCTTCATCACCAAGACCCCGCCGGCGGCTCACCTCATCAAGAAGGAGCTGAACCTCAAGTCTGGTTCCGCTAAGCCCCAGGCCGACAAGGTTGGTCAGCTCTCCCAGGAGCAGCTCACCAAGATCGCCGAGATCAAGATGCCGGACCTCAATGCCAACGACATTGACGCCGCCAAGAAGATCATCGCCGGTACCGCCCGTTCCATGGGCGTCACCATCGCTGAGTAGCGATTTCTTATGGTAACGACGGGTGCTCCGACCGGGGCGCCCGTTAAATGTGTGCAATAGGGCACACGATACGATGTGGGAGGCTCACGCCCGTTTAACCACAGGAGGTAATGCACATGGCTAAGCATGGTAAGAGCTATAACGCCGCTGCCGAGAAGATCGACCGCGCCACGCTCTACACCCCCCTTCAGGCTGCCAAGCTCATCAAGGAGCTCGACACCGCCAAGTTCGACGAGACCGTCGAGGCCCACTTCCGTCTGGGCATCGATACTCGTAAGGCTGACCAGAACATCCGTGGTTCCATCTCCCTGCCCCACGCACCGGCAAGACCGTTCGTGTTGCCGTCTTCGCCGAGGGCGAGAAGGCCCGCGAGGCCGAGGCTGCCGGCGCGACATCATCGGTTCCGACGAGCTCGTCGCCCAGATCCAGAAGGGCGAGATCAACTTCGACGCCGCTATCGCTACGCCGAACATGATGGCCAAGGTTGGCCGCATCGGTAAGATCCTTGGTCCCCGTGGCCTTATGCCGAACCCTAAGCTCGGTACCGTGACCATGGACGTCGCCAAGATGGTCTCCGAGCTCAAGGCCGGCCGCGTTGAGTATCGTGCCGACCGCTACGGCATCTGCCACGTGCCCCTGGGCAAGAAGTCCTTCTCTGAGCAGCAGCTCGTCGAGAACTACGCTGCCCTGTACACCGAGATCCTGCGCGTCAAGCCTCTTCTGCTAAGGGCAAGTACGTCAAGTCCATCTCCGTGTCTTCCACCATGGGCCCTGGCGTCAAGGTCGATCCCGCTGTCCAGCGTGACTTCCTGGCTGAGTAACTGCTAGTTACTGCCTGAGCAAAGCAAGCATGCTAAAGAAACCCGGTTCCGCCTCGTGTGGGACCGGGTTTCTTGCTATCGCGTGCCAAAACCACCTCAAAGGGGAAAGCGTCCCCTTTGAGGTGGTTACCAGGGTGTTCTGGCGGTAGAGGACTCAATGGCCTCGTGGCGCTTGAGCTCGCGGCGCATGGTTTGCGAGTTGAGCCAGGCTGCCTGCCAGCCACGGATGGGGTAGCGCGTCTGGTCGAGCTCAAACTGCGTATAGCCGCAGGCGTTGATGATCGTCGTTCCACACACATGCTGCCGCTCACGCTGAAAATCGTAACCGTAGCTTTGGTGTACATGCCCATGCACCATGTAGTCGGCTCCCCAGGACTCAAGCGCCGTGTTAAAGCACTCAAACCCTCGATGCGGTAGATCGTCCAGATCACCCATACCCGGCGGCGGGCGCATGGGTAAGCAGAATGTCGCACCCGCGACCATCCTAACCTTACGCGACAGCTTACGCATACGCTTGGACATCTCGCGTTCGGTGTACATGTTGGCGCCGTCGCGATAACGCATGGACCCGCCAAGGCCCGCAATGCGAATCCCTCGGTACGTGTACACGCTGTCTTCTACGCAGATACATCCGCCCGGTGCATGACGTGCGTAGCGGTCATCGTGATTGCCACGCACGTAGATGAGCGGTTTGTTGATGACCGTAACCAAAAACTCAAGATAGTCCGGGTCCAGATCGCCGGCGGACAAAATCAGGTCGACGCCCTCAAAGCGTTCCTTGCGAAAGCACTCCCAAAGGCATCGTTCTTCGGTATCGGCTATGGCAAGGATTTTCATAGGGCAGGGACTTTCGGCTCATCGTCGAGCTGCGGAATGGTGCCTACCACGTTATCCGCCAGCCAATTCATCTCGACAATCTGCGTGCTCGGCAGCGGAGGGAAGCCTTCGATCTGTACCACGCCGTTCTGACTGTGGAGCTCGCCGCCAAAGGGGTTGATGGATCCCTCGACAATGCCGTTGCGGAGCAACTGCACGAGTTTGCGCGTCTGGTAGGGTAGGCCCGGAGCGTAACGGATGTCGATAACGCCGGAGCTCATGCCGTACCAGTAGTTGACGGCGCGCACTTGGCTGTCATCGCTGGTCTCGTCCCACGTGCCGTGCAGAAGGCTGCGAACGATGAGCTCGTAGTAACGGCCCCAGTTCCATACCGGCATGGCGATGCCGGAAACCTTGCCATCGACCAGGCGGTGGAGTCCGTAAGCCGTAGGGTCTTCGAGCGACTTTGACATGTCAGCGCCGGTCATGACGCTCACGCCTTCGCGGCACATGGCCTCGGCAAGGCCTCCGGCGGGCACATCGCCCCAGGTCAGGATAATTTGCGCGCGGGGGTCGAGTAGCGAGGCTCCAATCGCAAAGGCGTTGATCTCGCTTAGTGCGCCCGAGGCGAAGACCGACGCGTGGTAACCGATGCGGTGGTTGTCCGCCATGCTGGCGGCAAGGGCGCCCAAGAGGAACTTGGCCTCGTACATCTTTCCAAAGTACGAACGGACGCTTTGGTGGGGAAGGCCGATAGAACAGTTAAGGAACCGAACCTGGGGATACTCAACGGCTGCCCTGAGCGTGTATTCCATCAGGCGGTGCGAGGTCGAGAAGATGACCTTGTCTCCATGTTTGACAGCCGTTTCAACGGCGGCGTAGAACACGTCCGGATCGTGGCAGTCCTCGAACGCTTCGGTGCGCACGATACCGCCAAAGTGCTCATCGAGATACTGACGCCCTTGGTCGTGCAGGCTGTCCCAGCTCGACGTCGCACAGGGGAACTCATGGATAAAGGCGATGCGCAGGGGGTTGGCCGCCGAATAGACGGTCTTGCCCATAAAGAAGTTGAGCACGCCGGAGGTGGACTTGGCGGGCGACTCCTCCTCATCGACGCTCGGTGCTTCGACAAGATCGACCTTGTCCTCGTCATTTTTGCCTGCGATGACCAGCTCGCGCCAGATCTTGCACAGGCGGTTTACGACGATATCCGTCGGCGTATCCAGCAGACGGTCCTGGTTGTACACATTGAGGTAGACGAGCATGGCGTCGGCAGGCGTAATGTCCAGGTGGTCGCCGCCCGCGCGAAGGTAGGCGCGCTTAAAGAGCAGGAAGGTGTGGCGCAGGTAGTCGACCTTTTTCTGCGGCCATTTTTCGATAAGGTCCTGACCGAGCATCTTGGCGAGCGTCTCATAGCTCCCCTCACGCGAGAACTCGATCTCGTATAGGGGGCAGACGCGCCAAAACGCGCAGAACTCACCGTATAGGCGGCTTTCGACGGAATCCCATGTGCCGGGGTAGAGACGGGTAATCTTGGCAGAAACCGTCGGGGCCTCCAAGAATTTGAGGACACTGACGCGTTTGTTGCCTTCCTGGACATAGAACCGATGCATGAACTCGGTGACGATGACGGGGTCGCGATAGCCCTCGGTCACCTGGATGTCGTAGAGGTTGGACCACTTGCGGGCGAACTCGGTGCTAAACGGAAGCAGGGGCATAAAGTTACACGAGAAGGCGGACTGACGGCCCTTGGTGACCGTGCCGACGACCATTTCGAGCGGAATATCCCGCAGGCCGACATTCTCTCGCTGACCTAAGGGGAGCTGAGCAACCAAGCTATCGAGGTCCGTAAGGTATGGATGCTCGCTTTGGCTGATGGCGCGACGGCGTCCCTGCTCGCCGCGCTTGCGTGCTTGACGATAGGCCTCTTCCATGGCGTCTACTCCCTTAGTCGTTTAAACAACGATATCAACCATGGTACCACGAATGAAAACCACTACAAAGGCGCCTGTCCCCTTTGCGGTGGTTTTAGGCGATGATGGGGGCGATGGCGCGGATGCAGGCGTCGGCTGCCGTGAAAGTGGTGCTGTCGTCGCTGACGATAAAGATGATTTTGCCCTTGACGCCAAAGTCGCCGATCTCGCTAAAGAGCACGTAGGGCTCCTTGTCAAAGCCCGAGATGGGAAGCACGGCGGCCTTGGTGGCGTCGGTGAGCTCATCTGCCAGCGCGTCCAGTGAAGCCCACTTGGACGTGTCCTTGACCGCGACGGGGACGGCCACGCGCCCAAAGGGCATCAAATGCACGAGCGTGTTCTTGGAGATGTTGGAGTTGGGGACGATGATGGTCTGCCCGCAGGCATCTTCGATGGTCGTATGGCGCCAGGTGATATCTTGGACCACGCCGGACACTCCGCCGACCTCGATATTGTCGCCGGGTTTGACAATGCCCATAAACGTCACCTGCATGCCGCCGATGAGGTTTGAAAGCGTGTCCTGAAAGCCGAGTGAGATGGCGATGCCGCCGACGCCAAGAGCGGCGACGAGGGCGTTTTGCATTAATGCCAAAGCAGTTTGTCGAGGATAAAGCTGCCGCCGATCATCCAAATGACGGCGCGCGCGATGTTGATGAAGATGCTTGATGAAGGGAGTGGGTTATCGTCGCGGTTGAGCAGGTGGTACAGGGTCTTGGACGCGACCTTGGCGGCAACGGCGGTGCCGATGGCCAAGATACCTGCCCAGATGATGTTGTGGACCCATCGTTGTGCAAAGAAATGAAGAATCGGCTCAAACAATTCCATGTAGGAAAACCTCCTAATGATCGTCCAACCATGATACCCATCAAGAAGCCCGTCCGATCAAATTGAACTGCGTCCCAAATCTTGGACGCCCTAAATAGCGACTAGGCCGCGAGGGCCTGATTCCGGAACTCCTCCGGGGTCAGGCCCTTCAATCTTACCTGCCTCCGGCTCGTGTCCAGTGGACTATGTATTCCTCCAGGTCGCGTTTGAAATCCTCGACGTCTCCCACTCGCGGCCCCGGTAGAACTCGTCCTTGACGTGGCCGAAGAGCTGCTCGGTGGCGGCGTTGTCGATGCAGTTCGCCTTCCTGGACATGCTCTGGACGATGCCGGCGGCCTCGAGCCTGGATGTGTACGAGGCGTGCTGGTACTGCCAGCCCCGGTCCGAGTGCATGGTCGGGGCGGCGCCCTCGGGGATCTTGGACAGCAGCTCGTCGAGCATCCTGACCTGCTGGGCCATGTCGGGCGTGGTCGATATGTCGCTCGCCACGATCTCCTTGGTGCAGAAGTCCAGCGTCGGGGCCCAGTAGGCCTTGCCGCCCGCCACCTTGAACTCGGTGACGTCCGTTCCCAGCTTCCGCCACGGGGCCCCGGCGTCGAAATCCCTCGCGATCACGTTCTCGAACGTCCTGCCGACGACGCCCCTGTACGAGTTGTACCTGTGGTAGGCCGTCTCGCGTCTGATACCGCAGCGAATCCCCATCTCGCGCATCATCTTGAGCACGGTCTTGTCGGCTATCACGGCCCCCTCTTCCGCCCTGAGGCACATCGCTATCTGCCGGTGCCCGCAGCCGTTGGCGGTGCGCGAGAAGATCTCGGCGGCCGCCTCCCAGAGCTCGGGGCGCGTGGGCCTCGGCGGGTGCGCGAGGGCGTGGTAGTAGGTCGACCGCTTGAGCTCGGCGCATGCGAGCAGGTGCCCGAGCGCGTGCCCCTCGGCGCGCAGGGCCGCGACCGCTTCGGCCTTCGCCCTGGTCAGAGCCCGTCCCTCTCGACCAGCGGCGCAGTATTTTTTAGGTAGGCCACCTCGGCCTCGAGCCTACGGCACCGCTCCTCGAGCTCCTCCTCGCGGGTCCGCGGCCTCGCCTTGGAACCGCTCGGGCGGCCCTTGGGCCTCGGGCGCAGGGCCTCCGCGCCGCCCCGGCGGTATAGCGCGCACCACTTCTTGAGCGGCGACATCGACATTATGCCGAACGCCGCCATCGCCTCGGTCTTCGTCATGCCGCCGTCGACGACGGCGGAGGCGGCGGCGACCTTCTGCTCGTATGTGTACCTGCCCTGCTTTCCGTCCATGCGCAGCAGCACCTCGCTCCCGAATGCGCGGTATATCTCCTGCCATCTTCTCACGCTTCCACGGGAAGCGAAAGGGCGATCGCGGCAGATTTATACCCGTGCCCGAGCTCGAAGAGCCCTATGGCCGCCTTCCTGGCCTCGATATCATGCTTCACTCTCAAATCAACGCGCATAAAGAAAGCCTCCCATTTCTCATGTCCAAGAAATGGGAGGCAGTTCAAATTCGGACGGGCTTCTGTGCTCGATATGGAGGTTAGCGAAAACCGCCGCAAAGGTATCTGCTCCTTTGCGGCGGTTTTGACGTTTGTGCAGATAAACCTGCCAAAATAAACCTGTCCCTTTTTGGCAGGTTTTAGCTCAGCAGCATGCGGTCGTTGGCGAGCTCACCGCCCGAGACCTCCTCGAACTTCTGCAGCAGGTCGGCAACGGTGAGCGACTTTTTTCTCGCGCCGGCCACGTCGTAGATCACGTGGCCCTCGTGCATCATGATCAGGCGGTTACCCAGACGGATGGCGTCGTTCATGTTGTGCGTGACCATGAGCGTGGTCAGGTGGTTCTCGTCGACGATTTCCTCGGTCAGATTGAGCACCTTAGAGGCCGTCTTGGGGTCGAGGGCCGCCGTGTGTTCGTCGAGCAGCAGCAGGCGCGGCTTGGTGAGCGTGGCCATCAGCAGGGTGAGTGCCTGGCGCTGGCCGCCCGAGAGCAGACCGACCTTGGCGTTGAGGCGTGTGTCCAGGCCAAGGTCCAGGCGTTTGAGCAGCTCAACGTACTCGTCCTTCTCGGCCTTGGTGACGCCCCACGAAAGACCGCGACGCTGGCCGCGGCGCTTGGCGAGGGCTAGATTCTCGGCAATCTGCATGTCGGCTGCGGTGCCGCGCATGGGATCCTGGAACACACGGCCCAGGTACTTGGCGCGCTGTGACTCGCTCAGACGCGAGATATCGGTGCCATCGAGCTCGATAACGCCCGAATCGAGCGGATACACGCCGGCGATCATGTTGAGCAGCGTGGACTTGCCGGCGCCGTTGCCGCCAATCACGGTTACAAAGTCGCCATCGTTCAGGGTAAGGTCGACGCCGGTGAGTGCGCGCTTCTCAGTGACGGTGCCCTTGTTAAAGGTCTTCTTGACGTGCGAGAGCTTAAGCATCTGCCTCATCTCCCTTCGTGTAGGAGCTGCGGAGCTGTAGCGCTCCCAAACCACGGGCACGCACAGGGCCACGGCAACGATCACGGCGGAGAGCAGCTTCATGTCGTTGGCGTCCATGCCCAGCTGCAGCACGATGGCGCGGATGAGGAAGTAGACCACGGAGCCAAAGACGGCAGAGGCAAGACGGACGCTAAACTGCGTCAGACCGCCGGGCAGCAGGCGACCGAGCACCTCGCCGATAACAATGGCGGCAAGACCGATAACGATGGCGCCGGTGCCCATGCCGATGTCGGCATACTTCTGGCTCTGGCAGATGAGCGCACCCGAAAGGCCAATGAGGGCGTGGAGAGCACGAGGGCGATCATCTTGGTGGAGTTGGTGTTGACGCCCAGGGCGCGGATCATGTACTCGTTGTTGCCGGTGGCACGCAGCGCCGAGCCGATCTCGGTGCCAAAGAACCAGTACAGGATGGCGACGATGGCCACGGCCAGCACAATGCCCAGGATAATGGCAACAGTGGACTGCGGCAGGCCCGTCATGTGGCTGACGGATGAGAAGATGGTGCCCTTGGCAAGGATGGGCGTATTGGACTTGCCCATGATGCGCAGGTTGATGGACCACAGGCTGATCTGGGTGAGGATTCCGGCGAGGATTGCGGGAATCTCAAAGACGGTGGTCAAGATGCCCGTGACGCGCCCGCGATGCGCGGCGCACATGCCGGCCAGCACGGCGAGCAAGGGGTCGACGTTATTGTTGACGATGAGCACGGCGCAGACACAGCCGCCGAGGGCAAAGCTGCGTCGCAGGTCATATCGGGGATGTCGAGCAGGCGGAACGTGATAAACACGCCAAGCACCATGATGCCCCAGAGGACGCCCTGCGAAACGGCGCCCTGCAATGCAATGAGCATGCTTCATACCTCCTAGGATAGGGTGGACACGTGATTTTCCATAATATCGGTACCAATGCATAAAAGAGCGGCGGACAGACGTTTTGTTTTACCTGAAACAAGCAGGGCGAACGCCGGCCTTTAGCGTTCGCCCCAATGACTCAGATATTGAATACGCGGCTGTGGCGCGCGTGCGGGCCCTAGACGCGTTACCGCGCATGGCGCTACTCGTCCAGAGCGGAAAGGTCGATGCCTAGGGCCTCGGCCATCTCGTCGTTCTTGACGACGACCAGGTCCTTGCTCGAGAGGTGCTTGATCGGCATATCCTCGGGCTTGGCCTCGCCCTTCAGGATCTTAACGGCCATCTCGCCTGCAGCGTAGCCCAGGTCCTCGTAGTTGATGGAGAGGGTGAACAGGCCGCCGGCCTTGCACATGCCCTCCTCGCCAGTCACGAAGGGGAGCTTGTTCTCCTTGCAGATCTGGCCGACCTGCGAAGCACCCGCGGCGATGGTGTTGTCAGTGGGGGAGTAGAGTGCGTCGACCTTGCCCACGGCGGACTCGACGACGGACTGAATCTCGTTGGAGCTCGAGACGGTGAAGTCGGTGTACTCCAGGCCAAGCTTGTCGAGTTCCTTCTTGGCGGCCTTGATCTGGACGTCGGAGTTGGACTCGGCGGTGCAGTAGAGCAGGCCGACCTTTTTAACGTCGGGCAGGACCTTCTGCATCATCTCGAGCTGCTCGGCGACCGGGGTGAGATCGGAAGCGCCGGTGACGTTGGTGCCGGGCTTGTCGTTGTCCTGGACCAGGCCGGAGGCGGCGTAGTCGGTGATGGCACAGCCCACGTGGGGATATCGGCCGTGGGCGCCGGCGGAGCCTGCGCGGCGGGCGTGGCGATGGCATAAATCAGGTTGACGCCATCCGCCCACGAACTTGTCGGCGATGGACTTACACGTGGACTGGTCGTTCTGGGCGTTCTTCTGGTCGATCTTGACCTTAAGGCCGCTCTCCTTGATGGCCTTGACAAAGCCGTCGTTGGCGGCATCGAGTGCGGAGTGCTCGGTGAGTTGCAGAACGCCGATGGTGTAGTCGGAACCGGCGGCTGCAGAGCCGGAACCAGAGTTGCCACCGCATCCGGCAAGCGGGGCGAGCGCGAGCAGGCCGGCGGAGACCAGAAGGCTCCTGCGGCTGATGGTGATGTCCTCATATCATTACCCCCAGTATAAAAAATGGCTGGAAACACTGCACTGGGACAAAGTGCAAGTGGAACTATAGTAGCGCTGATGTCCATTTTTACAACAGCTCGGCGGGTTTTTTAATACAGAACCGGATGGGCGGTACGGGTAGTCGAATGGACGGCGGAGGGTCTTATGCGGCGGAGGCGGCGTCGTCCTCGTCCAGGGCGGCGAAGAGCTTCTTGCGTCGAGGAGCGTGTGGTGACGTTTCTCATGCGGCCGATCTCAACGGTGCGCAGGGTGTCGTCGGCGCCTCGGGTGTCGTAGACCGTTCCCAGCAGATACGAGACGCCATCGCGTTGCCTGATGGCAAAGGGCCGGACCGTCATCCGCACCACCTCGGTTTTGCCGCATGCCGTGACGCTCGAAATATCAAAGCTCACCGTGGTTCCGTGGTCGATGGCCTGCTCGATGAGCTCGCAGGTGTCGATGCGCTTGACGGGCGTGCGCGTGGCCTTGGTGGATTTGCTGCTGGCGCTTGGAGCAGGCTCGGGCGCATCGAGGTAGCCGCGAACGTCGGCGCTCGCCATGGCGACCAAGTGCTGCGCCATGCTTTTTCGAATGGCGATGGGCGTAGAGCGGTTGCGCATGACCATGCGTGGAGCCGGATGATCTCCTCGTCGGTGAGCGGGCGGGTCAAGAGCCGATACCCCACGCCGCGCTTGTATTCAATTTCGTATCCGGCATGGCGAAGTGCGGAGATGGCGGTGTAGATGCTGCGCCGCGCCGCCGAGATGGGCATGCGGGCGGGGTCGTCGGGATGGGCGAGGCGCCGGATCAACTCATCGGAAAGCATGGCCTTGTCCTCGCCGGTGTTCTCGCTTAATAGTTGCAGGATGCGAACGGCGCGATAGGCTGCCATCGACGCGGCGCCTCTCGTCGTGGTGTCGTAGGTTTCAACAGCGGTTTCGGTCACGGTGCCCACGTCCTTTCCGTTTTGGGTGGCGACGGTATGGAGCCTAGGACGTGGGGCTTTCCCAGGGGCGCAAGGCGCTCTGGGCGGTCGGTAGCCGTCGGCAAACGGCGGTTCGAGTTTTCAACAGCCCTGCTCAACTGACCAAAAACTTGCCAAAAGCTTGACGGATGCTGTTGAAAAAAAGCGTCTCTCGACCGATGCCGAGAGACGCTTGTGCGATGAGCGTTGGCGTGTGGCGACGCGAGCTAGCGTCCGACGATTAGAAGTCGGCGTTGCCCACGGTGCGCGGGTGCGGCAGGACGTCGCGGATGTTGCCCACGCCGGTGAGGTACATCACCAAGCGCTCGAAGCCCAGACCGTAGCCGGCGTGCTTGCAGGAACCGTAGCGGCGCAGGTCAAGGTAGTACTTGTACTGCTCGGGATTCATACCCCAGGTCCTTGATGCGGGCCTCGAGCAGATCCAGGCGCTCCTCGCGCT